>Ga0208879_1002343_pt1 | contig 16865 bp, 29 predicted proteins | sample Knorr_S15_td_Bot_FD_185605 | JGI IMG/M metagenome (GOLD analysis project Ga0208879, IMG submission 185605) | Marine microbial communities from Southern Atlantic Ocean transect - Knorr_S15_td_Bottom_ad_5009_LV_A (SPAdes) (version 2) | ecosystem: Environmental > Aquatic > Marine > Oceanic | place... | reverse complement strand
GCTTCTTCAGCCTCAGCGGCAGGAGCTTCCTCAGCTTCAGCGACAGGAGCTTCTTCAGCCTCAGCGGCAGGAGCTTCGGCGGCGTCTTCTACTACTGATTCTTCAGCTGCATCCGTCGCCACTGCGGCATCGGAACCTGATTTACGGCGTCGACCGGCTCGGCGTGTCTTGCGCCCGGCTCCAGTGCTTGATCCCTCAGGCTTGATGTCATTGTAATCGACAAACTCGATTATCGCCATCTCAGCTGCATCGCCAGCTCGCTGTCCGAGCTTCACGATGCGAAGGTATCCACCTGGACGATCGGCGATCTTTCCAGAGATCTCACCAAAGAGCTCTTTCACAGACTCTTTGTCCTGTAGATGACGGAATACCTGGCGCCGATTCAGTGTGGAATCGGTCTTTGCCCGGTTAATAATCGGCTCAGCGTACATCCGCAGCGCTTTCGCTTTCGTAACTGTCGTGGTGATTCGCTTGTGGCGGATCAGCGCATTCGACATCGCCGAGAGCGTCGCCTTGCGGTGCGAACTCGTACGTCCGAGTTTAAATCCTTTTTTCTGATGTCTCATCGTCTATTTCTATTGGTCGTCCAAACGCGGACTCGTTTCTTAACCAGCGACCTCTTCAATGAACCGAGCAACGTCCATTCCAAAGGTTAGATTGCGATCTTCGATGACCTGCATGAGTTCCTGGAGCGATTTACGACCGAAGTTGCGGAATTTCAGCATTTCGGACTCTTCTCTACGAACCAGGTCACCAATCGTCTTGATGTTTGCTGCCTTGAGACAGTTGTGGGCACGGACCGACAGATCCAATTCGTCCACAGACTGGTTGAGCAGCTCGCGGACACGCTGAACTTCGGCGTCCACTTCTTTCTCTTCTTCGGTTGGCTGCGGCTCGCTGTCCATCTTGATGAAAAGATTGACGTGGTCGCGCATGATCTGCGCGGCTGACGCAAGTGCATCTTCTGGGATGACGCTTCCATCAGTCGTCACTTCCATCGTCAGCGCTTCGTAGTCAATTTTCTCTCCTACGCGCGTCTGGTTAATGGTGTAGCGAACCGTTTTGATGGGAGTGAAAATCGCATCCATAGCAACAACCCCGATGGGGTCGTCGGCGCGTTTGTTCTCGTCTCCCGGAACGTAGCCACGGCCGTACTCCATGCGGAGCTCAACCGAGAAACTGGTTCCCGCAGCAACTGAAGCAATGTGATGCTCAGGATTGAGAATCTCATAGTCGCTCGTTGCACTGGCAATGTTCTTCGCGGTCCAGGCGCCGGGGCCTTTCACGATGAATTGAATGTTACCATCTGCGGCATCATTTGAACGAAAACGTACACCCTTGAGGTTCAGAATGATGTCAGCGACATCTTCCGTAACACCATCAATGGTGGAGAATTCGTGCTGCACACCATCAATCTTGACAGCGGTGATAGCGATCCCCTGGAGGGATGACAGAAGGACTCGGCGTAACGCATTACCGATCGTTACTCCGAAACCGCGTTCTAGCGGTTGAATGACAAAACGGCCGTACGTGTCTGTAGTCTCTTCGAGTTCTACTACGTCAGGCATTTGAATCGTTGTGGTACTCATATCAGCTTGATCTAAACAAGGTGATCAAAAAGCGAATTTCTCCGAAGTTGATCTCGGAAAAAACGCGGGTCTGGATCTTTCGGATTATTACTTGGAGTAAAGCTCTACGATGAGCTGCTCCCTGATATTCTCCGGAATATCTTCGCGATTGGGATAGTCTAAAAACTTGCCCTGCAGGAGGCTACGGTCAAGCTCAAGCCATGGAAAATTCTTGCGTGCTCGATCCATTGCCTCGCTCACGATAAGAAGAGACTTGCTCTTCGGACGCATGGCTATGAGATCTCCTGACCGCAATTGTGCTGAAGGAATGTCCAGCACACGTCCGTTGACCATCACGTGTCCGTGGTTTACCAACTGACGGGCCTGACGGCGCGTTCGGGCAAAACCAAGTCGGAATACAGTGTTGTCTAGACGAGCTTCCAAGAACTTGAGAAGATTTTCGCCGGTAACTCCCTTTTTGCGGGCAGCTTTCGTAAACAGGTTCTTGAATTGACGCTCAAGAACACCGTACGTGTATTTGGCTTTCTGCTTCTCCTTGAGCTGAACGGCATACTCGCTCTCTTTCGAGCGGCGTCCTCTGCCGTGCTGCCCCGGGGGATGTGGTTTTCTCTCGAGCGCCTTGCTCGGGCCGAAGATCGGCTCCTTAAATCGGCGCGCGATCTTTTGTCTTGGGCCTCTATAACGGGCCATTATTATTTCCTCTCGTTTGGTGTGTTACAAACGTACGGGCGCTTTTCCGCATCCCGTAGCCGGGCTTAGTCCCATTGGAAATCGGCGTAAAGCCAATTTCCACCATTCGCGTCAGACGCGACGGCGTTTCGGGGGCCGGCAGCCATTGTGGGGAACAGGAGTGACGTCACGAATCGTGGCAATTTCCAAACCGCAGTTTGAAAGCGCACGAATAGCAGACTCACGACCAGAACCGGGACCTTTTACGAATACTTCCACGCGACGAAGTCCCAGATCATGTGCTTCCTTTCCAGCAGCCGAAGCGGCTATCTGTGCAGCGTAAGGTGTATTCTTACGGCTGCCTTTGAAACCCATCTTTCCAGAACTGGCCCACGCAATCGTATTCCCGTACTGATCGGTAAGCGTCACTTGCACGTTATTGAAGGTAGCCTTGATGTGAGCCTGTCCGTTCGACTCAACAACTACACTCTTTCTTTTCGAGCGACCGCTTCCCCGTTGTCTCTTTGCCATTGTTAATTGGGATGATTAAAAGGCTCCTGTCATGCGACAGAAGATGAACAAAATTTTTAGGTCTTACTTCTTAGGTGCCATCTTCTTGCCGGCAACCGTCTTCTTCTTACCCTTGCGGGTGCGCGCGTTGGTCTGTGTGCGTTGTCCACGCACTGGCAGACCACGACGATGGCGAAGACCCCGATAACAACCGATATCCATCAGTCGTTTGATATTAAGCTGAACTTCAGTCCGTAACTGACCTTCTACCTGATACTCATCTTCAATCAGCTTTCTGATGGAACGAGTTTGGTCGTCAGTCCAGTTTTCGGGGCGTTCATTGGGATCGATTTCCAGTTTGGTCAATATCTCGATTGCACGAGCGCGACCGATGCCGAAAATGGCAGTCAAAGCGATTTCTCCTCGCTTCTTGGTCTGTAAATCAATTCCGGAGATTCGTGGCATGATCTAAGCAGCTAAATGCGGCAGGATCGGGAAGTATCCCTATCCCTGACGCTGTTTGTGTTTTGGGTTCTTTTTGTTAATCACGTAAACGCGGCCTTTGCGACGAACAATCTTATCGTCTGAACTGCGTTTTTTGACACTGGCACGAACTTTCATGTCAATTGGTGTCTGTTTTTGCCAACCGCCTGGGGAGCGGTGGACCATTTTTGGTTATAGCCGATGTCTTACGCAGCGAATCACTTGTGGTTCGTGACGTAAGCGTGAAGCTTACTTGTAGCGATACACTATTCGTCCCTTCGAAAGATCGTAGGGAGACAGTTCTATCTTTACGCGGTCACCAGGCAGAATCTTGATGAAGTACATCCTCATCTTGCCTGAGAGTAATCCAAGGATTTCATGTCCGTTTTCCAGGCGAACGCGAAACTGTGCATTCGGGAGAGCATCAACAACTTCTCCATCCTGCTCAATAGGTTTTTGCTTAGCCATATACTACTTCAGCAATAGGTTTATAGGGTAGTTCTTTGAGGACTTCCTCAATGTATCGAAACGTCGTCAGGATTTCGGATTCGTCCGGTCTTACCACGACTGTATGCTCGTAGTGTGCGGACGAAAGCGAATCTGCCGTCTTGACTGTCCAACCATCTCCCTCGGTTCGAACACCAGCCGATCCCCGGTTGATCATGGGTTCGATACAAATGGTCAAGCCGGTCTTCAATTTTCTGCCGCTTCCAGCGCGGCCATAATTTGGTATCTGCGGATCCTCGTGCAGGTCGCGACCGATCCCGTGTCCCACGAGGTCTTTGACCACGCCGAATCCGCGGCCTTCGCAATGACGCTGAATCGCATCACCGATGTCACCGATGCGCTGTCCAGTCGTCGCCTGGCCGATACCAAGCATGAGCGCCTCGTAGGTCGTCGTCATCAGCACGCGATTCTCTTTCGACAGAGTGCCAACTGCGAATGTGTACGCACTGTCACCGTAATAGCCATTGAGCAGAACACCGCAATCGACAGATAGGATGCTGCCTTCCTGAAGAGGCTCATCATTCGGAATGCCGTGCACGACCTCATCATCAATCGAGGTGCAAAGAGTCGCAGGAAAAACTTCGTCTCCAACTTTGTAGCCCTTGAAGGCCGGCTCGGCCTGGTGATCCCTGATAAACGTCTCGGCGATCAGATCCAGCTCAGCCGTCGTCACACCAGGTGCAACGTGAGATGCTACAGCGCCCAGTGTACGGCCGACCAAATCAGCCGACGCACGCAGACGCTCTATCTCTCTTTCGCTTTTGAGGTGAATCATAACCGTTCTTCGATCTAACGTCGAGCGCGTCCGCGGCCGGTTTTCATGAAACCGTCGTAATGACGCATCAGCAGGTGGCTTTCAACCTGCTGCAGAGTATCGAGCGTAACACCCACCAGAATCAGCAGGCTCGTTCCACCAAAGAACTGCGCGAATCCGTAGGTCACACCGAACGATATGGCGAACGCTGGAAGGATGGCCACAAGTCCAAGAAAAATCGAGCCTGGAAGCGTAATTCGGGTCAAAATATTATCGATGAACTCGCTGGTGTGTTTTCCTGGACGGATACCTGGAACGAAGCCACCCTGTCGTTTCATCGTGTCGGCCATCTCTTTTGGATTGACCGCGATCGCCGTGTAGAAGTACGTAAAGAACACACAGATGATGAAGAATATGGTCGAATACCCCCAGGAAGAGATATCCGTAAAGAACACTCCCATCTGCTGCATGAACGCGCTCTCCGGAAACAAGGAGGCAAAAGTCGCGGGCACGAACATGATCGACTGCGCGAAGATGATCGGCATAACGCCAGCTGCATTGATCTTCAGGGGCAGATACTGGGTCGATCCACCAAACACCTTCCGGCCTACCACGCGTTTCGCATATTGAACTGGAATGCGCCGTGTACCCTGGGTGAGCAGTACAACGGAGGCAATAACCAGAGCCAGGATCCCGATTTCTGCAATGAAGATGAACGCGTTGTTGGCCAACTCGAGCTCATTCAGAAGTGATGTTGGCAGGAATGCGACAATACCGATCATGATGATCAGCGAAATACCGTTTCCGATTCCATTTTCCGTGATGCGCTCTCCTAACCACATGACAAACATGGTTCCAGAGGTCAACACGATCACCGTGGAGATCATGAAAAACGTGTCTCCGATTACAATAGCCTGCGCCGTCGCACCGTATTGAAGGTTTATCGCAAAGCCAATACTCTGGAGCGATGTAACCAGAATCGTTCCGTAGCGGGTGAGCTGTGTGATCTTTCTGCGACCATCCTCGCCCTCACGCTGCAATTTCTGGAAATAGGGTACAACGGCTCCCATCAACTGGATAACGATCGATGCCGTGATATAGGGCATGATACCGAGCGCAAAAATACCGGCAGCGCTGAACGCCCCTCCAACGAAGAGGTCCAGAAGTCCGAGCAGGTTATTTGACGCCGCATTGGCATTGACGTCTGCAAGAATGCTCGCATCGACGCCGGGAAGCGTCACAAACGCCCCCAGTCGGTAAATAATCAGGAGACCGATCGTATACAGGATGCGGCGGCGCAATTCCTCGATCTTCCAGATGTTGCGGAAACTTTCGGTAAATCCAGCCATAACTTCTGTCTATTAATCCCTTACGGGGCTGGGTGGTTGTGGTGCGGAGTCTTCGTTTTGGAGTGTCTCAGATGACAGTCGCCGTTCCACCGGCGGCTTCAATTTTCTGCTTCGCCGATGCGCTGAAAGCGTGAGCCAATACCGTGAGAGCGGTGTCAACTTCTCCGCCTCCCAGAATTTTCACCATCTCTTTCTTGCCCACCAGGCCAACTCCTCTCAGTACTTCGGGATTGATCTCCGTTTTACCATCAACAGAGCCGGCGGCAACCAACTCAGCCAGTCGCGAAAGATTGATTGCGTGATACTCTTTGCGGAACGGGTTCGTGAATCCAAATTTTGGGATTCGACGTTGGAGCGGCATCTGCCCGCCTTCGAACCACACGGGGATTTTTGCCCCAGAGCGTGATTTCTGTCCCTTGTTTCCTTTCGTGGCAGAGTGAGCACCGCGACCGGACCCCTCACCACGACCAATACGCTTGCGCGATTTTGTAGACCCTGCAGCGGGCTTAAGATTACTCAGATCCATTGTATTGCTATATCGCCCCGTTTATGACGAGACTCGCTTGTTCAGTGTAATGTCTTGTTTCCAAGTCATTGGGCGTGACATACGCTCAGAGACCTAGATTTCTTCTACCTTTATCAGGTGGTGTACTTTTAACAACATTCCGCGGATTTGCGGAGTGTCATCGTGTTCCACCGTGTGATGGAGTCGACGCAATCCCAGCGCAGCGACAATATTTTTCTGTCTTGCCGTACGCCTTATCGCGCTCCTTACCTGTGTTATTTTCAGCTTAGCCATCGTCGTGGGATGCTTTAAAGATTTAACCTTCGAAAACGCGCTTGAGAGGAATGCCTCTTCTTTTCGCCACCGTCAACGGGTCCTCCAGATTCTGAAGCGCATTCATCGTGGCTCCGACCTGGTTGTGAGGGTTACTCGAACCCAGAGATTTTGATAGGATGTCAGTGTATCCAGCGCATTCTAGTACCGCACGTACCCCGCCGCCTGCGATTACACCGGTTCCTTCAGATGCTGGCTTGAGCAGCACGCGGCCGGCGTCCTGCTTTCCAATCACCGGATGGGGAACCGTTCCCTTGCTCAAAGGCACGCGTACGATGTTCTTTTTCGCATCCTCGGTGCCCTTGGAGATTGCGCTCGCGACTTCATTTGCCTTGCCAAGCCCGGTGCCGACACTGCCCTTTCCATCTCCAACCACAACAACTGCGTTGAATGAGAAACGGCGACCACCTTTTACAACTTTGGCGACGCGTTTTACCGATACGAGACGTTCAACCCATTCAGTCTGGGAGTCGCTCGTGCGATCACGCTGCTGACGATTTCTTCCTTTGGCCATAATTCGTTTTTCTGTATTAAATACTGGCTGAGCAGCTTAAAACTTGAGGCCGCCCTCGCGAGCACCCTCAGCAACTGCCTGAACTCTTCCGTGGTACTTGTATCCGTTGCGATCAAATACCGCTGTCGAAATGCCTTCAGCCTTAGCGGCTTCCGCCAATTTGACACCCACGGCTTTTCCGACGTCAATGGGATTCTTTCCCGAGACACCTTTCTGCAAACTTGACGCCGATGCCAGCGTATTGCCGGAAAGATCGTCTATCAGTTGAGCAGAAATGTTCTTGTTGGACCGGAATACGGTCAAACGAGGACGTGCGCTCGTTCCCGAGATCTTCTTTCGAATACCCCGCTTTACCCTTTTTCGAATGTCTTGCTTTGTCTTTGCCATGATTCCTGTTCGTATCCGGAAGATTTCCGACCCTCCGGTCATGCTTAAAACTCAAAATGAGCGTTAGCGCGCAGCAGTTTTACCTGCTTTGCGACGGACGTATTCGTCCGAATAGCGTACACCTTTGCCCTTGTAAGGCTCTGGCGGACGCAATGAACGTATTTTTGCGGCAACCTGACCCACCATTTGCTTGTCTACGCCCTCGATGAGGATGAACGTATTCTTTCCGCGCTTGGTGTCTACCGTGATGTCAACGCCTTCCGGTGGCACGAAGTAAATCGGGTGGGAATATCCGAGAGCCAACTCCAGAACACCGTTCTGAAGCAGCGCACGATACCCAACGCCGATCACTTCCAGCTCTTTTTTGTAGCCTTCAGTGACCCCGGTCACCATGTTTCCGAGCAATGAACGGTATAAGCCGTGCATGGCGCGGTGACGTTTCTGTTCGGTCGGACGGGAAACCAGAAGCTCCCCCTCCTCCAACTTAATACCGATATCCGGATCCACCTGAAGCGTTAGTTCGCCCTTAGGTCCGGAAACCGTCACAAAGTTATTCGATCCGATGTCAACTTTTATCTGGTCTGAGACCGGAATCGGTGCGTTACCCACTCGTGACATTTCTATTCTCGATGCGTTTCGAAATTCTTTTCTAAAAAGGCCTGCTCTAGTAGAGCAGAGCCAGCACTTCACCACCAATGTGGTTGTGGCGTGCTTCCTTATCGGTCATGACGCCGCGTGACGTCGACACGATGGCAACTCCCAGACCACCTCGAACTCGAGGTAGATCTTTCGCTCCACAGTAATAACGGAGTCCTGGTTTGGACGCACGCTTCATGGAGAGAATGACGGGTTTGCCATTCTGCTGATATTTGAGGTAGATGCGAATCAAACCCTGCTTGCCGTCATCAATATTGATGTAACGACGAACATATCCTTTGTCGAGAAGGATCTGCGTCATGGCTCGCTTGAGCTTCGACGCGGGAATATCCACATGCCGGTGTGCAGCTGACTGTGCATTCCGAATGCGGGTCAGAAAATCTGCTACGGGGTCTACTACGTTCATTGTGTTTTTTCGTGTTGCTACCAGTTCGCGTTAGCCGCGCTTAGTCGCGTGAACGATTCAGCAAGCCTCAATGGGCTTACCAGGATGATTTACGGATTCCAGGAATCAATCCGGCGAGTGCCATTTCGCGAAACGCGATACGGCAAAGTCCGAAGTCTCTCAAATATCCACGAGAACGTCCCGTCAGAGCGCATCGATTGCGCATCCGAACTGGACTGGCGTCCCGTGGAAGTTTTTGTAGACCTTCCCAGTCTCCTGCTGCTCGTAGAGCTGCACGACGCACGGCGTATTTCTCCACCATGCGCTTGCGCTTTTTCTCTCTAGCTATCCAGCTTTTCTTAGCCATGTCTGTGTTGTTATCTCTGTTCAGTAAGGAATTCTTGCTCAGGCGGCATCCCGTCGTACAAACGGCATTCCAAAGGCCTTAAGAAGCGCGTACGCTTCTTCGTCCGTCTTCGCCGACGTGACAAATGTCACGTCAAGTCCGGAAATCTGGCCCATCTTATCGACATTGATCTCCGGAAATACGATCTGTTCTGTGATTCCAAGCGAGTAATTGCCGCGGCCATCGAAGGACTTATCCGGAATCCCACGAAAGTCGCGCACGCGAGGCAGGGTCAGCGTAATAAGCCGATCCAGGAACTCGTACATCTTCTCATTTCGAAGGGTGACGGCAACTCCTACGGCCATGCCCAAACGAAGCTTGAAATTCGAAACGGCCTTGCGGGCACGACGAACTTTCGGGTGTTGACCCGCGATGATGCGAATTTCTTCTACCGCATCGTCCATCACTTTCTTGTTCAGAGCAGCTTCGCCTACACCCTTGTTGATGCTGATCTTCAAGAGGCGGGGTGCCTGCATCACACTCGAATAGCCGAACTGCTTCATCAGCTCAGGCACGATCTCATCTCTGTATCGCGTCTTGAGCCTTGGAATATATTTATCTGCTTTTTTTGCTGCCATTTCGATCACTCCGAAGAGTAAATTCGTTCTATATCTGTATTTGTATCTGTATCACTTAGCTGGAATCAACCGTCGAGCTCATCGCCCGTCGTTACCGCAACCCGAACCCAACGGGAGCGTCCTGAATCCACGTCAACAATTTTCTTGCGACCGATTCGCGTCGGTTCGCCATTTGCATCGAGTGGCATCACGTTCGAAGCATGAACGGCCATTTCCTGCTCAATGCGACCACCCTGCGGGTAGAGCTGATTGGGGCGTGTATGACGCAAACGAACGTTTACACCTTCGATGATAACGCGTTCTTTTTCTTTGAAGACGGCTAATACTTTGCCTTCTTTTCCGCGATCATTTCCGGACATCACGCGAACGATGTCACCCTTGCGGATGTGCAGCTTTTTCTGCTTGTTGTTTTTCCGTGGCATAGGATTCAGTGTTGTGTTTTAGAGCGGCAAACGCCCCTCTCAACATCTTAAAGTTTCTTGGGGTTACAGTACTTCGGGTGCGAGTGATACGATGCGCATGAACTGCTTGTCGCGAAGCTCGCGGGCCACAGGTCCGAATATGCGCGTTCCTCTGGGTTCGCCCTGCTCGTTCAAAAGCACGGCTGCATTGTCATCGAAGCGGATGTAGGTTCCATCCGAGCGACGGTACTCCTTGGTTGTACGAACGACAACGGCTCTGGACACTTCGCCCTTTTTGACGTTTCCACCGGGAATGGCTGATTTAACCGTCACAACGATGGTATCGCCTACCCGAGCGTAGCGTCGCTTGCTTCCACCCAGTACCCGAATACAGAGGACCTCTTTGGCCCCGCTGTTATCGGCAACTTTTAATCTTGATTCTTGCTGGATCATTGCTTTATTCGATTGGCGTTGTCAGCGTGCATGCTGATGACTGATGAGGCCTTTTTTATTTGGCGCGCTCCACGACTTCCACCAATCTCCAGCGCTTGTTCTTGCTGAGTGGTCGAGTTTCCATGATGCGGACAGTATCACCTGCACCTGCATCATTGTTTTCGTCATGTGCCATCAGCTTCGTCGTCCGCTTGACATACTTGCCGTACATCGGGTGCTTCATTCGACGCTCAATAGCCACCGTAATACTCTTGTCCATCTTGTTGCTTACAACAAGACCGACTCTCTCTTTACGGGCGTTTCTGGTTTCTGCTTCCATATCTCTTTTTGGCTTGGTGAGCCGTTTACCGTTCCTCACCAACTACCGTTCTAGTGGGTTAATTATTTGCTAGGCTACCGCCTCTTCCTTCGACCTTTGTCGCAGGATCGTTTCAAGTTGAGCGATCAGCCTCCGCTTGTGACGGAGGATCATCGGATTCTGCAGATCCGCAATTGCGTGCTGAAAACGCAGATTGTGGAGCTGTTCATTCTCGTCAGTGATCCGGGTCTGGATCTCTTCCGTGCTCAGGTCGCGTATTTCCTTGGCCTTCATTGTCCTACCGTCTAAGCTTTGTAGTCAGGCCGAATCACGACCTTTGTTGCAATGGGGAGTTTTTGCTGAGCCCGGCGCATGGCCTCTTTGGCCAGAGCAAGGTCGATTCCTCCACCAACTTCGAAGAGAATGCGTCCCGGTCGAACGACCGCTACCCAGAACTCAGGACTCCCTTTACCTTTACCCATACGGGTTTCAGCGGGCTTCTTGGTCATGGGCTTATCTGGAAAAATTCGAATCCAGACCTTTCCAGCACGTTTCATGTGACGTGTCATGGCGATACGGGCAGCCTCTATCTGGCGACTGGTCAGCCGACCGGTCTCCAAAGCCTTGATTCCGAAATCACCAAAGTCCACACGAACGCCACGCTGGGCATTCCCCTTGATTCTTCCCTTCTGTACCTTCCGGCGCTTGACGCGCTTTGGCATTAACATGATTCTTCCTCTTCTATCTTAGCCGACTGTCGTCGACTTTCACTGGTCAATTTGTTTGGTTTCAGGAACGACGACGTCGACCCGGTCCGCCCGGTCCGCCTGGTCCGCCTGGTCCGCCCGATCCTCCTCTGCCGCCTGGTCCGCCACCCGGTCCTCCACGTCCTCCTCTGCGATCATCCCGGCGTCCACGACGACCGCGACCACGCTCGGGCTCCATCTGCTGCATCTGCTGGCGCTGGGCCTGAACATTTGGACTCAGATCTGGTCGCCCGAGAATTTCACCTCGGTAAATCCAGACCTTTACACCGGTTGTTCCATAAATCGTGAAGGCGGTGCCTTGGGCATAGTCAATATCTGCTCGGATCGTGTGCAGCGGTACTCTGCCCTCACTGTACTGCTCGGTACGGCCCATTTCTGCACCGCCAAGACGACCACTCACTTTAATTTTTATACCCTCAGCACCCATGCGCATGGCAGCCGTGATGGATTGCTTCATCGCGCGACGGAAAGAAACACGTCCCTCGAGCTGCTGGGCAATATTCTCAGCAACGAGACTGGCGTCCACTTCCGGCCGTTTGATCTCGTTGATATTGATCTGAATGTCTTTCTTGGTAAGCTTCTTGATCTCCTCGCGAAGTTTCTCGACTTCAGAACCACCACGACCGATGACAACACCGGGGCGTGAGGTGTGAAGAGTAAGAATCACACGTTTCGGCGTGCGCTCAATGACAACCCTACTCAGACCGGCGCGCTTCAGACGGGCGGAGAGGTACTTGCGTATCTCGTTGTCCTCTAAAAGCTTCTCTGCTAAATCTTTTCCGGCGAACCAGTTGGAATCCCAGCCTCGGATGATGCCGAGACGAAAGCCAATCGGATGCGTTTTCTGACCCATTACGTAATCCCTTGTGTGGGGTAGTTTCTGCTTATTTCGTTATTCAGTTCCTTCTTCGGCGGCGACTTCTACCTCGACCGTCTCGGAGGAATCTTCCACGGCGTTCGGTTCGGAAACCACCACCGTCAAATGACATGTGCGTTTGAGAATCGGGTGTGCCCGCCCACGGGACACCGGTCTAAAACGCTTAAATGCTGGGCCGCCATCGACACGTATTTCGCTGATGACGAGGTTTTCTTCGTCGATTCGCTCATCCCTATTGCTGTCAATAAGGTTGTGCACAGCCGACAGCACGGTCAGCTTCACGATGCGCGTCACTTTCTGAGGCAGAAAGTTCAGGATGTCCAGCGCTTCTGGCACCCGCTTTCCACGGACCACGTTGACCACGGTCCGCATCTTTCGCGGTGAACTCCGAATGTGTTTACTAACAGCTCTTGCTTGCATTGTCTCAATCCTTGTGTCTTGTCATCAACCGAAGTCGGTGCTCGACTGAAAATTTGTTTAACGGCCTCTTCTATCCTTCGCTGTACCCGCGTGACCACGGTAAAAGCGAGTCGGAGAAAACTCCCCGAGGCGATGCCCAACCATGTTCTCCGTGATGTATACCGGTACGAACTGCTTGCCATTGTGCACGGCGAACGTGTGACCGACAAAATCCGGTGTGACCATCGAAGCCCGGCTCCAGGTCTTCACGACCTTCTTCTTGCCAGACTTATTCAGATCGTCCACCTTCTTCTGAAGCTTGAAGTGGACGAAGGGACCTTTTTTTAGTGACCGAGCCATACTTACTTCTTGTTACGACGACGTACGATGTACTTGTCGGACTGGTTTTTCTTTTTCCTTGTCTTAAATCCTTTTGCGGGCACACCGGTCGGAGACTGTGGGTGTCCACCAGATGCCTTTCCTTCACCACCACCCATCGGGTGATCTACCGGGTTCATGGCCACGCCACGCGTCTTCGGGCGAATACCCATCCAACGGCTTCGACCGGCCTTACCGATAACAATATTCATGTGGTCCGGATTCGACGTTGTGCCGATGGTGGCAGTGCAGCCAACCGGTACCATTCTCGTTTCGCCAGAAGGAAGGCGCAAAATCGCGTGCTTTCCTTCGCGGGCCGTCAGCTGAGCAAACGTTCCGGCGCTCCGGGCGAGCTGTGCCCCTTTTCCAGGCTTCATCTCGATTGCATGCACAAACGATCCAACGGGGACGTTGGCCAACGGGAGGCAGTTTCCTGCTTCCGGGGCCGCATTGGGACCATTGGTCACCGTCTGACCCACCGTAATCTCATTGGGCGCTATGATGTAGCGTTTTTCGCCGTCTGCATAGACGAGTAGTGCGATACGCGCCGACCTGTTCGGATCGTATTCAATGCTCGCAACCTTGGCCGGAATGCCAATCTTGTTGCGTTTGAAATCGATGATCCGGTAGCGTCGCTTGTGACCGCCGCCCTGGTGCCGGACCATGATCCGTCCAGTGTTGTTGCGGCCCGCTTTTTTCTTCAGCGGTGCAAGCAAGCTTTTCTCCGGCGTCGACTTCGTAATCGTGTCGAAAGCGGAGACGGAGCGATGTCGCTGTCCGGGTGTAGTTGGTTTGAGTTTTTTGATCGCCATTTGTCTGTCGTCATCTAGTCAGGAACAGGGTCCTTCCTATACTTCCTCAAAGAAATCAATCTGTTCGCTGTCCGGCGTGAGAGTGATGATGGCCTTCTTGTAAGAAGACCGACGTCCTTCCACACGACCGCGCCGCGTCATTTGCGTACGGCGCTTGCCTCGAACAATCATTGTCCGCACTTCCTTGATCTTGACGCCGGGATATCGTGATTCAATCGCGCTCCGGATCTCGATCTTGTTTGCCTCCTGCTTGACCTGAAAAGTAAAATGACCCTGCTCCATTAGTTGGGTCAGCTTTTCGGTCACCAGGGGACGTATTAAAATTTCGTTGCTCATCGCTTTGCTCTAGGCAGGGTTTCTGTGTTCGGCTAGCTCTTGCTCTTGCTCGTACTTTTGCTCGTGGTCTTGCTCGTGGTCTTGCTCGTGGTCTTGCTTTTGCTTTTTCCCAATTGGGTTACAAGGGACTTAACCGCTTCTTCCTGAAGGATGAGCACCTGGGCCTTCATCACATCCAGTGTAGAAGCATCACTGGCGTTGCGCACGGTCACTTTGGGCACGTTCCGCCCAGACTGATACAGCGCGCTGTCGCTCGATCCCGTCAGAAAGAGAATGCTCTTTCCACCCAATTCCATGGAATTGAGGATGGATTTGAACTCACTCGTGTTCGGTGCATCGAATGAAAAATCCTCCACGACCATGATGGCTTTGTCCTGAGCCTTGTAAGCGAGTGCGCTCCGACGAGCGACATGCTGCGTCTTGCGATTCACTTTCAGATTATAGCTCCGAGGACGAGGGCCGAAGGTGCGACCCCCACTTTTCCGGATGGGACTTTTCGCACTACCGGCGCGTGAATTCCCGGTGCCTTTCTGACGGTAGAGCTTGCGCGTACTACCGGCAACTTCGCCACGCTCTTTGGTTTTGGACGTTCCCTGACGGCCATTGGCCTGGATACGACGAACATCCAGCCAGATAGCGTGGTCATTCGGCTCAACACCAAAGACCTCTTTATCCAGCGTAACCGACTTTTTGGTAGCCGTTCCGTCCTGCTTGTAGACTTTTACTTTCATTGCCTATCTGCGGCTTACTTTTTCTTTCTCAATTCAACCAGACCGTTTTTCGGTCCTGGTATCGCACCACCGATCAGAACAGCGTTCTGCTCGGACATGATGCGTAAAATCGTGAGGTTCTTGACCGTTACGCGGTCCGTTCCCATGCGACCACCCATCCGCATTCCTTTGAATACGCGAGATGGACTGGATCCTGCGCCAATCGATCCAGGATGGCGCTGGCGATTATGCTGACCGTGAGTGGCGTCTCCAACTCCACGAAAACCGTGACGCTTGACCACTCCCTGAAATCCTTTTCCCTTGCTCGTTCCCGACACATCGATGATCTCGCCTTCTTCGAAAACGTCTTCGATGCTGACCGTATCGCCTGCAGAGAGCTCATTTTCGCTCATTTCGAATTCGCGAATGAAGCGCTTGGGTGATGTCCCGGAGGTTTCGAAGTGACCGCGCATCGCCTTTGACGTGCGTTTTTCCTTCTTGTCGCCGATGGCGAGTTGAACAGCTGTGTAGCCATCCTTCTCTTCGGTGCGGATCTGGGTGACGACATTTGGCTCAACTTCAACGACGGTGCACGGGTAATGCGCTCCATCATCGCCGAAGATGCTGGTCATCCCAATTTTCTTTCCTAGTAATCCTTTGCTCATTGCAATCCTATAACGTTTGATCGTTTCAAGGCGATCAGATTGTTAAGCTCGTTTTGGTTAAACACTGATGAGGGTGATCGTTACCGGATCAACCAGCGACGAATTGAACAGCACACCAAGAAGAATCCCGGTGTTTCCAGTCGCCGTCAACGTCAGCGTCGTCGCACTTACAAAATTGTAGTTAAATGTCAGTGGCGTATCCGTTCCGGCCACCGACAGGGTCACGGTCAGAGTAGAAGCGCCTTCATTCACGGTGTATGTCCCCGAATAGGTCGCGTCTGCGGCATCATCAATCGCGTCCACGTTCAGCGTAATGCTGCCTGCTTCGGTAAAAATGATGACAACACTGTCGTAGTTCATCACGAACGTTGCCGTCCGATCGCCATCGCCATCCGAGAGGCCGCCGAAGCCCCATGTACCTGCCAAATCTGACATCACACTGGAGTCGTTGCCACCATCGCCGCCGCCGCTGTCACATCCCGCGGCAAACGCCAATACTCCGAAGAGCATCAGAAACGAGGTGTATTTAGACAGTGTGTATTTAATTTTTCTCATGGTGTTGTCCTTTTTATGGGTCAGACCTTGATCTCAACATCGACGCCGCTCGGAAGCTCAAGCTTCATGAGGGCATCCACTGTCTTGCTGCTCGTAGAAAGAATATCGATGAGGCGTTTGTGACTACGCGTCTCAAACTGCTCACGGCTCTTCTTATCCACGTGGGGGCTTCTCAGGACGGTGTAGATCACCTTGCGGGTGGGAAGCGGGATTGGGCCGCTGACCACTGCTCCGGTTGATTTTACCGTCTTGATGATTTTTTCCGCGCTCTTGTCGATCAACGTGTGATCGTATGACCTGAGCTTGATGCGAATTTTCTGACTTGCCATTCTTTCGTCCGTGTCTTTACGACGTGGTTTCTAGTATTAATCGAGAATCTTGGAGACGACACCGGCTCCAACCGTGCGTCCACCCTCGCGGATGGCAAAACGAAGACCCGCCTCCATGGCAACAGGCACAATCAGTTTTGCTGTAAACTGCGTGTTGTCACCAGGCATGACCATCTCTACGCCATCAGGCAGCTCAATGTCACCCGTTACGTCCGTGGTACGGAAGTAAAACTGGGGACGATAGCCCTTGAAAAATGGC
>Ga0208879_1002342_pt1 | contig 16871 bp, 19 predicted proteins | sample Knorr_S15_td_Bot_FD_185605 | JGI IMG/M metagenome (GOLD analysis project Ga0208879, IMG submission 185605) | Marine microbial communities from Southern Atlantic Ocean transect - Knorr_S15_td_Bottom_ad_5009_LV_A (SPAdes) (version 2) | ecosystem: Environmental > Aquatic > Marine > Oceanic | place... | reverse complement strand
GAGAACAAAGAAGTGCTTGGAGAGGAGCTTTTAGAGAAGATTTTGTCCGATACGCCCTCTAGACCTGTGCGACAGAAAAAGGTGTCTCCCAAGCCTGCTCCAAAATCCCGCGATGCTGTCCGGAAGAAGCCCGTGACAAAATCGGCAAAACCGGTAACGAAGCCTGCAAATACGGACACGCAAACAAAAGATTTATCTGAGCCGGCCGTAGAAAAGAAAGACACTACAAAAACAGAAATTAAAAAAGAAAAAACCAAGCCCTACAAGGGTTCTCCACCGCTGCTATACTAGAGCAGTGGGTTAAAATCCGCTTACTCGGAATCCGATTAGGCGGATTTTTTTATTCAAAAATGGCCACAGGAGTTGGAGGGCAAGTTTTTCGATTTTATCGGAGTCTTTTGTTGAATAAGCTCCGGATTTAGATTTTGTGTGGGTTTTGAAGTTGGAATAGCGTATCTTGATGGTTACTGTTTTAAAATTTTTATAGCCGCCGCGCTCTGTTGTATTGAGTACATTTTTTACTAAAGAAAAAAATATTGGCAGGATTTCTTGCGCGCTGTCCGTGTCGTGTTCAAAAGTATGTTCCTCGCTTATAGATTTCGTCTCGCGCTCTTCGTCAACGACGCGGTGGTCAATGCCTCTGGCGGACTCATATAGCGATATGCCAGGCTGGCCAAATTCATCATAAAGCGTTGATTGGGGAATTTTTCGCAAGTCCTCAACTGTCTGCACCATAAATTTTTTAAGATCATATTCTGTTTTCGGGCCGATGCCGGGCAATTTTCTTATTGACATGGGGTCCAAAAATTTTTGTACATCTTTGAGATTCACAACCGTAATTCCATTTGGTTTCTGAAAATCGCTTGCAATCTTTGCAATAAGCATATTCGGCCCGACGCCAACGGAGGCAGTCACTTTTTCTTGTTTAAATATTTTTTGTTTTATTTCCTTGGCCACGGCTGCTGCGGATGGGTTCGATATTGTCCTAGAACGGGCTTCGAGGACAATATATGCTTCGTCAATGCCTACCTGTGCAAATTTGCCGTTATATTTTTGGGCAGTACTTTTGAGGATTTTCATCACAGAGCTGGAGACCCGTGAATAAAGCGTGCTATTCACGGGTAGAAAAATTGCAGTAGGGCAAAGGTGCCATGCCCTTGAGATTGGCAGCGCGCTATGTATGCCAAATTTTCTCGCAGAGTAATTTGCCGTAGAGACCACCCCTCGTCCATTGCCACCCTTGGGATCGGCGCCGACTACAATCGGCATGCCTAGAAATTGCGGATTTTCCCGCTCCTCGCACGAGGCGAAGAAAGCATCAAGGTCAATATGGAAAATAGTACGATTTTCTTTCATTATAATATATGATAGTATATTGCCATGTCTTTATCCATTTTGTACAATTTCGACCAAAGTGTTACATTTTACGGCTAACTGTGTCACAATATCAATGACTTTGTACAGCAATTTTGTTGGTTCTAAGCTAAATAATGAAATTTAATGGGAAACAAAGAAATGCATTATTTTTTATTGGTGTGGTATCGGTGTTTTTAACTGTGATATATATTTTGATCGCCGATACATCCACAAACCCGAGTTCAGCTGAGTCCGATAATAAACACGTAGCCTATCAGTTTCGTAATCAGTCCATTTTTTCTACAGAATTTTATGCGGAGAAAATTGAAGAACTGGGAATGCATGAAACATACAAGCTTTTAGCAGAGATAGTTGAAGATATGGATGACTACGGAAAGCATCTTAATGCCCATCAGTTTGGAGATGCGCTTTATTGGAAAAAAACTTTGGGCGGTATCGTGGTGTGTGACAACAGGTTTGGGAATGGATGTTTCCATCAGCTTTTTATGACAGCATTGAATGAAGAAGGAGAAAACATCATACTTCGTGTTGGGAAAGCGTGTTTGAAAGAATTTGGAACGGGCGTAGAAGGACATGCATGTAATCACGGAATAGGACACGGAATTATGGCTGCACTCGGAGAGGACCTAGAGAGGGCGCTCAACGCCTGTAATCTGCTGGAGAGCAAGGAAGGGTTTTTTGCATGTATAGACGGAGTTTTTATGGAATATTTTACACCAACCTTACTTGTAGCTGAAAAGAATACGCCAAAAACCAGAGAGCTTAATATAAATAATCCTGACGCTGCGTGTGTCTCTCTAGACCCCAAGTTCCAACCTACATGCTATTCCATGCAAGTCTCATGGTGGCTTACGCGCGATATGGGAGCAGAAAAATCTGGGTCATGGTGCGAGAATATAGCCAATAGAAATAATTCAGAAGCATGTTTCAGGGGTTTGGGATATGCACTTGTTCTTTCCTCGAGATATCAGAAAGATATTGTTGTTCAGAAATGTGATGAAGCGACTGATATCATGGAGAAGAAAATATTGTGTAGAGCCGGAGCATATTGGGGATTCAAAAAAGGAGAAGAAGTGGGTGAAAAACTATCAGAGGAAGACAAGGCACTTTGCGAGATTGAAGAAAAAAAGCGCTGCTTGGAGGAAGTAGAGTTTATGGGTACCGGAATCGGTATAAGCGCTATATGTTGCTCCTCTTCACCAGAGTTACTATAGGGCGCTGACATTAACAGCTTTATGTCATTTAATTTTTTACATTTTCCAAAACATTTTTTTATTTTTTTAGCATTAGGTGTGTTTTTGATGATAGCTGCGGTTTACGTTTTTGTGGATCCTTCGGTGAAAAGCCTTCAGCAAGATTTTACACAGCAAACCGGCGTGAACCTACAGGAATGCGAAAAATATCCTCATAATTTTAAAAACTATGAAGAATCTCAGAGATATCAGTGCTACCTCGAAAAGACCGCCCAGGCCACTAGAAAATTTGGAATAGCGGCAACGGTTAGTGCATTTCAAAATTATTTTCAAACGGATGGCGGACAAGCGCTAGAAGGTCCAACGTGCCATACGATAGCGCATGTCATAGGAGAAGTTGCTGTCTCTTTAGGAATAGAAAGTGAGAAAATTTTAAATGAATGTAAAACATTTTGTACGGGCGGATGTCTAAACGGCGCTGGGCACTATAATGTATTGACAACGCAAGGCATTGAGAAGGCTGAAGAATTTTGCAATTCTGCAAACGTTAGCCATGAATTGTTAATGGATTGTTATCATGGTCTAGGCCACGGTATAACGGAGTATGTTGGGTTTGGTATAGAAAAAGGCATAAGCATGTGCAATCAACTTAATAATGAGCGGGATGGAAGATTTGAATGCGGACACGCTGTCCTAATGGAATGGAATCAAATTATGACTAAATCAGTACCCGTTCCCGTGGACATTTCGGCGTTTTGTTCAAAAGTAGACGAGATTTACAGAGATATCTGTTACGAGTTTGCGGGATCGCTTGAATATACTAAATCTCAAAGTGCAGCAGATGCATTAGGTATTTGTTCGAAGAAGGTACCAAAATACCTGGCAGACAGGTGCATGGGTACTGCGGTTGAGGCTCTGTACCATTCTACACCTCGCCAGGAACGTCCCGGTGTTATCGCTAGCGTATGTGATTTCCCGGAAAAAGATAAAACGCGAATGTGTTATTACAAGGCAGTTAACGCGTCAATATTTACGATAGGCGCATCAGCTGGTGAAGCGGGTCTGGTCATTTGCGAAAAAGCTCCAAATTGGTTACAGAGTGACTGTTATTTAAAAATATCCTCCCGGTTATTTAATGAATATGGCGAAGATAGCAGAAATATGTTTTGTAAAAATATTATACCAAACAAGTACCGCAATAAATGCTTAACATACATTGATAATTTGGTTCCAATCACGTCTAATTAAGGTCACAAAAAAGTGACTTATTGCCATGTCTTTATCCATTGGAATAGTCGGCCTGCCGAATGTCGGCAAGTCCACGCTATTCAAAGCGCTTACAAAAAAAGAAGTGTTGATTGCAAACTACCCTTTTGCCACGATCGACCCAAGTGTCGGGGTTGTTGAGATGCCGGATGAGCGGCTGGATAAGCTCGCCGATTTTTCCGGTTCCGCAAAAAAGATTCCCGCAATTATAGAGTTTGTGGATATTGCGGGCCTTGTGCGCGGGGCGAATAAAGGAGAGGGACTCGGCAATCAGTTTCTTGCCAATATCCGCGAGGTGGACGCGGTAGTTTATGTTGTCCGCGCGTTTGAGGATCCAAATATTCATCACGTTGAAGCGCGGGTAGATCCCAAGGCGGACATTGATATTCTCACTACGGAGCTCATGCTCAAGGATCTTGAAACGGCAGAAAAGCATCTGGGAAAAGTACACAAAGATGCAAGGGCCGGCAGCAAAGAAGCGGTGATTGAGGTTGAAATTTTGGAAAAAATTAAAAAAGGCCTTGAAGACGGCATAATGGCATATAAAACGCTCGAAGAAATCTCAGGCGAGGCTCAGAAGGCTGTAGTAGAGAAACTGCGCAGAGAGCTTCAGCTTTTGACCAGCAAGCGGGGGATTGTGCTAATGAATATTAACAATACCAATGTGGGGGGTGAAACCCCGCACATAGAGGGCTTTGGGCAAATTGCTATGAATATCCACGGCGAGCTTGAGGGCGCGGGATTTTCCGGCGACGAGCGTCGCGAGCTGGGCCTTGCCCCATCAAAGCTTGCGGATCTCATACGTCTTGCGTATGAGACGCTGGGCCTTATTACTTTTTTTACGACGGGAGAAGACGAGACGCGGGCGTGGACTGTAAATACAGGCGCCCTGGCGCCTCAAGCCGCGGGCGTGATACATACTGACTTTGATGAAAAATTTATTCGCGCAGATGTTATTCGGTGGGATAAGCTCCTGGGGGCGGGCAGCTGGCCTGAATCAAAGACAAAAGGAATAATGCAGACCGTAGGCAAAGATTATGAAATAAAAGACGGCGACGTGATGGAGGTAAAGCACGGCGCGTAAAACAAAGCCTCCCTTATTAGGGAGGCGGTAATTCATCTACTTCTCTTATGCCTTGGAGAAATTTTACTATTTGTAAGTTAAGATTTGACCGTGAGCGTTTTGGTGTATCTTGCCCCGATATATAGTCAGGGGACAAGAAAATTTGATCTTTTTGTTCTTCGTATGCCGCTAAAAACATTCCTATAAAAAGAAGAATATAGGTCTCGGCATCTTTACCTAGTTGAGGGGCCATGTCATCCAGTGCGCGTTTCCAGTTCCTTGCTCGAGCATTACTGATAAAGGCGCGGATGCCATCATAATACTGCCTACGATCCGCGGGGTTTCGTGCATTTGCTGTATTCAAAAAGTTTTTTACCCAATCAAACGTCATATACGGGCACATGCGTCTATTTGCCTCAAGCAGTGGACATATGTACCAGGCAGCCAGGTTCAGAAACGTGTTTCTAGCAAACTTTCTCATGGCCTTCTTTTCGTTCGGGGGGGCATCAGCTACTATTGAAATGTCCAGTTTTGACATATCTATTATCATTTGGCCAAAATAGGCGCGGGGTATTTCCTCATTTTTCGTTATCTTCTTTATGCGATTTGCTGTTTTTTCATCCAGCCGTTTGAAGAAATAGTAAAATATATTGGCATCCGCAAAGAAAAATTCAGGATAGCCCGGGGGTATTGCCATAAGTGTTGCCGCGTATTTTAAATGTGCTTTCTTTATTTCCAAACTCATCTCGCCACCTCCGATGCGCGAGTCTACTATAATATTGTAAAATAATTTGACCGATAAGGGAAATTCTTTTATATTTATATTATTATCAAAAGTTCTTTTATTCTAATTAAATCGGGGGTTTACTGTGAGCGCATATGGGAGAAATGTTTATACGCAAAGTGTGCTGTCTGCTATAGGAGACATGAAGCCGCAGCACGTTTTTATAAATGATAATAAGTTGATTGAAGCAGCCGAAGAGCTTGCGTCGATGGACCTTGGGCACAACGACTGGCGCGGTGCGATATTTCCCGGGGAAGACGACGATAGATTTATGGCGTTCCTTGTCGTATCCGGCGCAATCAACTTTTGCTTCACGGATTTTACAACCGATAAAAGCTTTGATGTGGAATACCCCACGGGCGAAATCAAGACTGGCGCGTCTGCGATGTTTGCCTCGCTGATGCGGGCGATAGAAGAGAGGATTGATGTCTTAGACCCAAGGGTGCTTGCGGATCTCACACAGGAGAAAGTACTTCATATCTTCAGGCACGCGGAGACACCGATGCCGATGCTCGAAGAAAGGACTAGGCACCTGAATAATCTAGGCAGGAATTTCCGTAATAAAAAAAAGAATTTTGCCGATGTGTTCCGTAAGAATGGCTTTAGAGCATTTCATTCTTCCAGGCGTGGCGGCATAGTGGCCGACCTTGCGCGGATTGCTTGTTATGGAGATGAAAGTTTGTGGAAGGGGAAGTGGATGTTGTTTCACAAGCGTGCTCAACTCGTGCCCATGATGTATCATGGTAGAGCGCTTTCTTCAAACGGAGCTCTCCCGCTTCTTCTGGACTCTGAAAATATCGGGCCTATAGCGGATTATCGAGTCCCGCAAGCATTGAGGCACAAGGGAGTGATTCACTATAGCAGAGAGCTTGCGATGTTGGTGCATAGCGGTTGTGCGATTCCAAAACACAGTGATATGGAGATTGAGATCCGCGCTCGCGGTGTGGTAGAGGTAATGGATCGTCTGATTACCGAGGTAAATCTGCGCAGGCCGCCAGATGCAGAGATCGTTATGGGGCAGCTGGACTACCCCGTCTGGAAAATGGGCCCTCAAGCCGCAGGCCGGCATCACTATACATATACTACGGCGTACTAAACGCCGTTTTTATATTCCGTATCTTGGCACCTTGAGGCCGTATTTACGGAAGTATTTTATTGCGCTTAAGAGGTGTATGCGGGCATATTTATTGCTGAGTAGATCGATAACAGGATTACTGCCTTTACTTGCCCGGAAGTGGTAATGATAAAAAAATGTTTCGGGATAGTAGACTACTTTCCAATTCTTTTCCCAAAAACTGCGGCACCAGTCCACATCCTCCATATACATAAAATACTTTTCGCTCATAGGCCCCACGTCTTCATGTGCCGCTTTACGCACAAGGAGTGCCGAACCCATTAGCCAATCGGACCCGACTGGCTTCAATGCTTTGGGGTCAGACCCCTTCGTTATTAGAAAACGATTTAATTCTCTCTTGCCCCAGGGTGTCTTCCCGAAAGGCGTGCGGCGGGCAAGGATAGTGCCGGGCGTATAAAAGCGGAAGCATGAGGACTGATGTTCTCCATTTATATTAAAAAGCCGCGGCCCGAGTATCCCAATATCCTTGTGTTCTTTCATGTAGGCAAGCATCTGGGGAATCGCGGTTTTTTCTGTTATCATCACGTCCGCGTTTATAATCAAAAAGAAATCGCCTTGCGCATTGCCAATGCCGCGGTTCACGGATTTTGCAAAGCCGACATTTTTCTTTTCTTGAAGAAATATAATTTCAGGAAAATCATATCGCATCATGTCCTGTGTCTTTTCGATAGTTTCGCTATCTGTGACAATAATCTCGCTCCCTTGAGGAGCGTTTTTTTTGAGATAGTTCAGGCAAAGCTTTAGAACTTCGGGGGATTTATAATGATTGATTATAATAGATAGAATCATATTGCGAGATTAGAATTTTCTCCCACTATAATCTTATTTCCTTCTGGCATTTCGAAGTGCTTTGCGCTTATGGTAGATCCCGCGCCTATGACGCTATCCACTATTTTTGCCGGAGTTACAATGCTTGCGTCGTCGAATACCAGAGAATGCTCGATGTTTCCGCCATGCATCTCTACCTTGTTTCCAAGTGAAGTGAAGGGGCCGATGTATGAATCCTTGATAAGGCAGTATTCCGCGATGGACACCGGTCCGCGGATGAGGGTTTTGCCTCCGATGCGCGTGCCTTGCCCGATTTCCACCTCGCCTTCTATTTTTACGCTTGATTCTATCACGCCCTCCTGTTTAGATTTTGTGAATGCAGAGAGAATGAGTTTGTTGCCTTCAAGGAGATCCCTTGGGTCGCCTTTGTCTTTCCACCAGTTTTTGATTTCCGCCCACTGGACATTGTAGCCGTTTTGGGCAAGCCATGTATGGATATCTGAAATTTCATAGTCGCCCCTGAATCCCGGCTTGATATTTTCTGCCGCGAGATGGGCGGAACTGTCATAAAAATATAGGCCGGCTACCGCGTATTCGCTTTTGGGCTGCACCGGCCTCTCTTCCACGCGCACGATTTTCCCGTCGCGAATTTCAGGAACGCCGAAGCGGTGGGGGTTGGGGACCCGGGCAAGGGAAAGCAGGCAGTTTGCACCGCTCTGCTCAAACTGCTGTACTAGGGGGGCGAGATCGTCATTTATTATATTATCTCCAAGATACAGAAGGAATTTTTCATCTCCTAAAAATTCCTTCGCTACTTTTACTACATGTCCCAAGCCTAGAGCGCCGCCTGTTTGTTTGATGTAAGTAATATTTGCGCCAAAGCGCGTGCCGTCGCCGACGGCACTTTCTACCGCAGTGTCGTCTTCGCTGACTACAACTCCTATATCCTGTATGCCGGCTGAGGCGATATGCTCAAGCGCGTAAAAAATCATCGGCTTATTTGCCAATGGAATGAGATGCTTGTTCGCCGTATGGGTCAGGGGTTTTAAATTATTGCTGCGCGCGGCAGTGACCAATGCTTTCATAATAGTTTAAATTTTTTTAAAATTTTAACAGCTCCCGATATTTCTTCAATACTTGGCCTTGCGAAGTCGGAGGGATCGTATCCTTCGGTGCCGGTGACAAACGCGATTGCTTTTTCGTTGGTCAACGGCCAGAAAGCATGGTAGACGTACGGCGGGACTTCGATTTGCGCAAGTTTACCTTTGTCAATGAAATAAGACTTTGTGCCTTTTGTGTTTAATTTTGGATTCGAGAAGCCCAAAATCACAGACCAGGTTTTGCCAAACGTTTTAGATTTTTTATTAAAGTCATGAAAAAGCATGAGCGATGTACCGGATAGCATATAAAAATTTTCCCTAAGGCGGTAGTGATAGTGCGCGCCCCTTGCCACCCCCTTTTTCATCGCGATAGATGCATGAATGTGTGCGCAGCCATCTTTGAAAAGGGGATTGTCGGCCTCTGCAAGATCGCAAAAATACCCGCGTTCGTCGCCGACAACTTTATTGAGATGTATTTTAAGGCCGCGTATCGGAGTTTTTATTGTATGGTAGGATTTCATTCGTAAATCCGGATGGTATTCGTAGATTCGGATCGCCTTTATATATATTTTGAAAAATCTTTATCCTTTTCCCGAATCCTTTCCACCCAGTCAATGTTGTGCCGGTACCATTGGATGGTTTTTTGCATTCCTTCTTCGAAGGATTGTCTTGGTTCCCAAGCCAGTTCGCTTTTAATTTTCGTTGTGTCAATGGAATATCGAAGGTCGTTGCCGGGCCTGTCGGGGACAAGAGTCACGAGCGATTCTGGCTTTCCCAGGATAGCGAGGATTATGTTTGCAATCTCAAGTGTGGATTTTTCATTATCGCTTCCTATATTATACACCTCGCCTGGCTTTCCTTTGTGAAGGATCAGGTCAATGGCTTCACAGTGATCGCTCACATATATCCAGTCGCGTACATGATGGCCGCCTCCATGCAGGGTTATGGGCTGATTACGGAGCGCACGGAACATTGCGTTTGGGATAAGTTTTTCCGGATGTTGATACGGTCCGTAGTTGTTGGAGCAATGAGTGACTATTACCGGTACATCATAGGAGCGATGATACGCGCGGCACATGAGGTCGCCCCCGCCTTTTGCCGCGGCATAGGGGACGTTGGGCGCAAAGCCGGTATCTTCAGTGAATTTGTGCGTGTCCTCGAGGGAGAGCGTGCCGTATGTTTCATCCGTACTTATCTGTATAAATATCTTTACCTGCCCCTCGTTTCTTTTTGTCGCTTCAAGGAGTGAGTGCGTGCCGAGTACATTTGTCCGCACAAACTCATCGACTCTGTACATCACGCTCCTTCCCACATGGGTCTCGGCGGCAAAGTTCACAATCGCTTCAACATTGTGCTCCTTGATGATTTTTTCAACCGTTTCAAGATCCGCAATGTCTCCTTGTATAAAAGTATAGCGCGGATCTTTCTCTACATTTTTTAGATTATCTAGATTTCCCGCGTAAGTGAGCTTGTCGTAGTTTACTATTTCATAGTTGGGATATTTTTCAAGAATGTGATGGATAAAGTTGCTTCCGATAAATCCCGCGCCTCCTGCGACAAGTATAGAGCGGGTTTTTATAAGTCCTTTGTTTAGGAACATGCCTTGTATCTCCTGTTCGTTTGCGCCGGTGATGTCGGATATTTCCTTGAGAGTTATTTTGCCTTCCTGGAAGAGCCGGGCAAGCGTGATAGATTTTTTATCAACTTGTGTATTCATAGGGAGTAGTAGTAAATATGTATCCAGTAAGATTATCACCCGCACTTAATCTTGTCCATAATTGACTTTATGTGGTGTTATGATATTTAGATAATATGAAGGTTGTTATACTCGGCGCAAAAGGGATGCTCGGGAGGGACTTGGGGAAGGTGTTTTATGATTTGTCCCCATATCTTTTGGATAAAGACGAGCTGGATGTCACAAATGAAAAAGGGACGTCTGCTCTTTTCCGCAATCTTAAGCCGGACCTTGTTATAAACGCCGCGGCATACACCGATGTCGACGGATGCGAGACAAACAAAGATTTGGCCATGAAGGTAAACGCAGATGCGCCCGGATATTTAGCAAGGGCCTCAAGAGATGTTGGGGCTGTTTTTGTGCACTATTCCACTGACTATGTTTTTGACGGCGGCAAATCAGAGGGGTACAAGGAGGACGAGGAACCCGGCAAGTTTACCCGCCGAGGAGGCGGGCCCCTTAATTTTTATGGCGAAAGCAAGCTCGCCGGAGAAAATGCCGTAAGGGAGGTGGGAGGTAATTATTATCTGATTCGCGCCTCTTGGCTCTTTGGCCTCGGAGGCCCTCAAGTTGATGGCCGGCCTATAAATTTTATAGAAACAATACTGCGACTCGCGCAGGACCTGCCTGCCGGCAGGCAGGAAAGGCGAGAGCTGAAAGTTGTAAATGATCAGCACGGTAAACCGACGTTTTCACTGGACTTGGCTCGGAAGACCCGTGAGCTAGTTGAGGGTAAAGAGGATTTTGGCATTTATCATATTACAAACGAACCAGTAAGCACTTGGTACGACTTTGCGTGCGAAATAGTAAAAAGGGACTTGACCTGCAAGAGCGGGCAAGGCCCCAATGTTATTCCCTGCGCTTCCGATGAATTTCCCCGTCCCGCAAAACGTCCCCGGTACTCAATCCTATTAAACACAAAGCGCCCGCTTCTTCGTTCGTGGCAGGAAGCGCTTGCGGAGTACCTCTCTTTGCGGAAATAAACTATAATATAGGTATGCCCATACGGACGATTAAAAGGGATATAAAAAAGCATCGTGCAATCGACTGGTTTGCGATTTTCGTTTTGATTTCGTTCGCTTTTGTGGTGGGGAGTATTTTATCAAACAAAGTTGATAAATTTTCTCAAGATATGGATTTGGAATCCGAGCGTCTTAAGGCAGATATCCAATTTAAATCGCGCTAAAAAGAAGGTGGCATGCTAAACTGGAGTAAAATATTTTTAGAATGGCTGGTGAATAAAATTCCCGAAGGCACGCGACTCGGGAAAAACGATGTTCTTCTCGCTAATATAGTGCTTAGAGTCAACCGCGAGGCAACGAGCAAAGGATTGCGCCCCGTTTTGCTTAGCGCTATAAAGCAGATTCATCCGTTGGACCGGGGGCCTGCTGCCAAAAAGATGCGGGAGCGCGTAGAGATTTTTCGTAAACATAAAGAAGAGATTGTCCGAGATGGGCATATTTCCACGCAGAAGCTTAACGAATTCGCGCCGTCGATTACTCTGATTCGCACGGTTTTTTATGAGGATTATTTCGTAGCGTTTGAGGGCAACAGTCGCGTCGCCGCGCTTCAGGAGGTGTTTGAGGGTGAGCGGGATATTACGGTTGATGTTGAAGTACTTACCTTGCCAAAAGACAGTCCTATGCTCAAAGATATCTCCCAGCTGCGAAAACGTTACGGACTAGAGTGATTTTTATTTATTTACACAAGCGTCTAACAATCGGGAGCTTACAGTAATCCAGCGGCTTCAAACTTGAAGCCGCTTTTTGATATGGAAGTCTAATCTGGAAATATCTACTCTCCTCCGAGTCCCGCGGATTTGCGATAGATAGCGGGCGACTGTATGTGGTGGGGTACGATGGGAAGGTGTACGCATTTGGGGAATAATATGCTATAAGGGGTGTATGCAAAATAAAGTTAAAAAAGCAATAATACCCGTGGCCGGGCTTGGGACCCGGTTTTTGCCTGCGACAAAAGCGATACCAAAGGAGATGCTGCCGGTCGTGGACAAGCCGGTTGTGCAGTATTTGGTGGAGGAGGCCGTGGCGTCTGGGATAGAGACGATTATTTTTGTAATAAATCAGAAAAAGCATCCCATACAAGATCACTTTAGCAGGGATCGTGATTTTGAGGCGTCTCTTCGGCGCAACAAAAAACACGCACTTCTTGGAAAAATTCAAAAAATCCATAAGCTCGCCGAGTTTATATATGTATGCCAAGACGAGCCGCTTGGGTCCGGGGATGCGATAATGCGCGCTAGGGGGCTTGTGGGGGACGAGCCGTTTGGGGTGTTTTACGCGGATGACATTGTGCGCTCAAAAAAGCCCGCGCTTGGGCAGTTGATAGAGTCCTACGAGAAGTGCGAAGGGTCTGTGCTCGGATTGTTTAATGTGCCAAAAAGCGAGGTGAATAAGTATGGGATTGCAAAATTCAATCGGTCGGGGTGTGATCCCGATGAATTGAAAGTGGAGAAGCTGGTGGAGAAGCCGGAGCCGGAAAATGCGCCGTCTCAACTTGCCAGCGTTGGGAGGTTCGTCTTAACACCCGAAATTTTCCCCAAAATTGCAAAGACAAAAAAGACAAAAGGCGAGGTGTATCTGGCAGATGCTATTGACGCGCTTGCAAGAGAGGGCAGGGTGTATGGCCATGAGCTTGAAGGTACTTGGTACGACTGCGGATCAAAGGCTGGATTCTTAAGGGCGAATCTGGCTTTTGCCCTGGAGCATCCGGAGCTAAAGGAGGAGGCGAGGAGAATTTTGAAGGAGATGCAGAATGGAAAAGCTTGAAGTTCTTTCACAACGCATAGAAAATGTGCGTGCTGCAATGAAGGAGTACGAAGTTGACGCCCTCATAATCCCGCGTACCGAGAGAATGGCCACAGTAGATGTCCGATATATATCGGGATTCACCGGATCGACGGGTTTTATTGTCGTAACACGGGATAAAGCGTTTTTGTATGTTGATTCGCGCTACACGCATCAGGCGAAAAAAGAGACCTATGGGGTGGATGTAGTAGAATGGTCCAGTATGACGCAACTTCTTAATGAAACTATTGCGCATGACCTTGGCAATGCTGCCAGAGTGGGTTTTATGAAGTCGGACGTTACTGTATCGTTTCTCGATATGGCAGAGGAGCTTGTTCCTTCTGTAGAGTTTGTCCGTCTTCCGCCTTTTCTTACCAATATTCGTGCCGTAAAAAGCGAAGAGGAGATCGAGAAAATAACGCGATCGCTACGGGCTACCGAAGCTGCTTTGGAGCACGCTTTTAAATTTGTGAAACAGGGAGTTTCCGAGCTTGAGGTAGCAGATGCTTTTGAGAATGCTCTTCCGCGAGGCGCGAAGCCGGCGTTTGAGTCGATAGTGGCGAGCGGGGAACGGTCCATAGAAGCTCATGGCATTGCCTCGGATAAAATTATTAAAGAAGGGGAAGTGGTACAGTTTGATGTAGGGTGTTCAGTCGACGGGTATGCCTCGGATATTTCTCGCATTGTTGTTTGCGGCAGGGCTACGCCGGAGCAAAGAAAAATGCATAGGGCTGTTTTGAAAGCCATACACGAAGCACTTCATTTTTATAGGCCAGGTATTGATACAGTAGAAGCTCACAATCGCTCGCAGGAAGTATTTGATTCCTTGGGATACGCAAAGGATAAATTCCGTCACGGCCTTGGGCATGGTGTGGGGCTCGATGTGCACGAAGCTCCCGTCGTGGCTAGTGCGACAACCTCCGCCCTTGTCACCGTGTTTGAAAATAAGCAAGTTGTCACAGTAGAACCAGGTGTGTATTCGGAAAAGTTAAAGTTCGGCATGCGAGTCGAGTGCGATGTCTTGATAACCGAGGATGGCCACGAAGTGCTGGACAGGTTATCCACGCGTCTTGTCGAAACAGGCAAGCTCTAACTCAAGTCCCTAAACGGGACTTTTTATTTTAGTGCGAAGCAGGGTACCGACCGGTACCCTGTGGATAACTTAGTATTGACAAAATATGATACACTTAAGACATGGGGGATTTAATGATATCATATCTCTTTGGGATGTACGATCATCTCAAAGAAATAATCTGGGGGGAATAATGAGGGCCTTCGGTCCTCTTGACCCTATAGCACTACATAGGGTAGATTGGGGGTATTATGGACACCTCCCTCAAGAGTGCTATTGAGCTTTGTTTGGCTATATATAGGATTACGGACAAGTTTCCGTACGAAGAAATACTTGTGCGGAAAATACGCACTAAATCTATTGACATAATTGAGGATTTGGTGTATAGTAGAGCTATTCCTACTGATTCAAGTAGGATTTTTTATTGCGAGAATCTTAGGCGAAAAATACGCACTTTGTTCGCATATTTTGCCGTTGCGGAAAAGCAGGGCTGGGTGGACGAAAAGAATTTTCGAATAATGGAGAGAGCATATAGGAATCTTTATCAAATGATAAAATTAGCGGACAAGGATGTAAAATTATCGAGGTCCCGCCCCTCTGGGGCGGCTGACTCCAGAAGTAACCCCGGTATTAAGAAACGAAGTCCACGAAAGCCCATTCTAAGCAAAAGGCAGGAAAAAATTCTGGAATTTTTAAGACGCAAGGATGGAGGCACTACCATATCAGACGTTGCAAGCATTATCGGCCTAAGCAATAAGACAGTTGAGAGAGAGCTTAAGAAAATGATTGCAGTCAGATTGGTTCAGAAGCAGGGGAATACAAAAGGAGCCACATTTATTATAGACAAATAAATGTCTACAATAAATTATTATAGACAATGGCGTTGTTTCAAAAAAGTTTTACAGACATTTACGATAACTATGTAGATAAAATCTACCGGTTTGTTTTTCTTAAAGTAAATTCCAAGGTTATAGCACAGGACTTGACCTCCGAAACATTTACCCGTACACTGGAGTATCTTAAACGAAATCCCGATGTACAAATAGAGAATATGCAGGCATTTTTGTACCGTACTGCCCGCAATATAGTTACTGATTATTATAGACAAAAATCGCGGCAGGATGTGCCTCTTGAGTACGAATCGGAGGAGATAGTGAATCGCGAGGTCCCTGAAAGCGCGCGGCCCGACCGGATTGCCGCGCAGGGAGAGCAGATGGCTAAAATCCAAACGGCGCTTGCAAATATGGCAGGAGAGAGCGCCGATGTCGTAATGTGGCACTATATTGAAGATATGTCCATAAAGGAGATAGCCAATATTCTTGACAGGCCCGAAGGAACTATACGGGTTATGCTGCACCGAGGGCTCAAAGAGCTAAGGAAAGGCTTGTAACATTTCCCCTATTCATCCGTCATAATATATAGAAACCTACTCATCATGACCGAAAACGACCTCATCGCACAACTCAAAACGTTCAAAAACATGCATCCAGACCAGAGCTGGGTGGATTTAGGGCGTTCAAAATTTTCAGAATCCAATCCCAAAACTGGGATATTGAACATATTCTCTCTTGCTGTGCCTAGAATGGCGGCAATACCCGTAATGGTTGCGGTTGTGGCGCTGATTGGCGGAATTTCGCTTGTACAGGATGCAGATTATGAAGAGGGAGTGTTTGTAGCGTCTGTGCGGTATAAGTCGCTGTCCGTTGAGACAAAAGAGGAGCTGAAAGAAATTGCTTCAATAACGTCGGGTTCCCCGCAAAGTTCGCTATCGCTCGCCGCAGGGCAGACAGACACCGGCGTGTCTACCGTGGTTTTTGACGAAGATGGAGATGCGCAGGAGAGCTTTAAGGACGCGCTGAGACGCAGGATAGAATCTAAAATTGGCAAGGTAAACGATCTTTTTGCACAGCTTGAAGACGAGGATTTGGCGCGCGATATATCCTTGAATCCCCGCAGATACGAGGAAAATTTTAAGCTTGCTGACGCGGAGCTTGGCGGACAGGTGAGGATCCTTTTGGCGGACGCGGAAGCCGCTTTGGCTGAGGGGGATTTGATAGGCGCGCTGGACCTTGTGAATGCGATTGAAAAATTACTGGATTAATATATCCACAGTTCTTCAAATTAAAAACATTTGGTATAATCTAAAACAAGTCAACAAGCAGGTCGACGTGTTTGTTGATTTGTAGGTAGATTATAAGGAGGGTCCGTTTTACGGACAAGTATGCCGATATAGATATATAAATATCAAGGTCGTCTATCGGTAAGAAAACAAATAGTCGGTTTTCTCGGGTTATTGTTCTGTGAAGCGTTGTGCGTACATGCATAACGCACAACCTGCAGCCCAAAACATCGGGGGAACTAAATGGGAAGTTAATCTTCCCTGACGATTAAAACATATAATGAATAAGAAATTCCTAAAGAAAACAGTTGCCGTGACGACAACCGTGACGACAACCATAGCGCTTTCTGGAGTTTCGTTGTTTGCACCGGTTTTCGTTGCAGTTGCCGCAGCAGATATTGTTGACGGTGATATCATGAAAACAGCAGGCAACCCGGATGTGTATATCGCAAAGC
>Ga0208879_1002341_pt1 | contig 16875 bp, 16 predicted proteins | sample Knorr_S15_td_Bot_FD_185605 | JGI IMG/M metagenome (GOLD analysis project Ga0208879, IMG submission 185605) | Marine microbial communities from Southern Atlantic Ocean transect - Knorr_S15_td_Bottom_ad_5009_LV_A (SPAdes) (version 2) | ecosystem: Environmental > Aquatic > Marine > Oceanic | place... | reverse complement strand
GGCGGCCGGTTATTCCGGCGTGGAAAACCCGCTCTACTTCCGCGAGAACACTCGCATGCTCTTCGGCGACGCCAAGGAAACACTCACCGCCGTTTCCGAGAATTTGGGCTGATCAGTCCCCCGCTTGGCCAAGCGGTACGAATCAGTTTCGCAGGAGGCCGAGGAGCGGTTCCGGCCAGAGGCCTAGCGCCACGACAGCCAGCGCCAGAACGCACAATGTCACCCCAGCCGCCCAGCCGATTTTTGACGGCGCGATCGCTGCCCCGTCGTCGGCGGGGGCGACGAGGAATGCCTTCAGCACCCGCAGATAATAGTAGAGCGACACCACGCTCATGATGAGGGCGAAGGCGACGAGCCAGTAAAAACCGTCGTGCCAACTCGCGGCTTCGGGTGCGGCGCCGATGGCGGCGAAGAACAGATAAAATTTGCCGAGGAAACCGGCCAGCGGCGGGATGCCGGCCAGCGACAGCACAAAAATCAGAAACGCCACGGCCAAGCCGGGCGTCGTTTTCCAGCAGCCGTTGAAGTCGTTGATTTCCGCGTCGCGTCCCAGCGTGTCGGTCAGCACCGCAACCACCCCGAAAGCGCCGAGGCTGGCCAGCGAATAGACCAGAATATAAAAAATGACGGAGGTGTTTCCCGCCGCGCTGAACGCCACCACGCCGACCAACAGATAGCCGGCGTTGGCGATGGCGCTGTAGGCCAGGAGTCGCTTGAGGTTGGTCTGGCGCAGCGCGCCCAGGTTGCCGACCACCATGCTGAGTACTGCGAGTGCGGCGAGTGCGGGGATCAGGGCTTCCTTGAGTTTCGGGTTCGGGGCGTCTACCACCGGCTGCAACAGGGCGATCAATAGCGCGGCGGCGGCAATCTTGGAACCACTGCCGATCCAGCCGGCCACAGGTGTCGGTGCGTTTTGGTAAACGTCCGGCGCCCAAAGGTGGAACGGCGCCAGGGCCAGCTTGAATCCCAACCCCACGAAAATCAGCAGGTAGGCCAGCACCAGCACCGGCTCGTCGGTCAGGCCGGTCATTTGGGTGAGGTCGAGTTGGCCGGTGGCACCGTAAAGGTAGCTCAGGCCGAACAGCAGAAAACCGGATGCTACTGCGCCGAACGTCAGGTATTTCAACGCCGCCTCGGCCGAGGCGCGCCTGGCCTGGTTCAGCACCGTCATCGCGTAAAGGCTCAGGCTGACCAGTTCCAGCGCGACGAATGCACCGAGCAGGTTGCGGCTGGTCACCACGAATCCCATCCCCAGCGTTGCCAACAGCAGGAGCGCAAAATACTCGCTCACCTGCGGCGTGATGTGGTCGCGCTTGGCCAAGGGCAACACGCCCAGCCCCATGGCGTACAGCAGCGCCTTCAATGTCAGCGTGCCGGTGTTCAGCACCAGTTGGCCGTCGGCGGTGGAATCCATCACGGGCATTGTCCCGGCGATCTGCAACACGAGTACCGCCAGCCCGGCGATCAACCCTGCGGCGGAGATCTGGCAGGCTACTTCGTAGCGCTTAGCCAAGCGGCTGCCGCGCAGGCGCGAGTAATCCACCCCCAACGCAGCGAACAAAGCCACCACGACCAGCAGGTCGGGGAGCAGGGCCAAGAGTAGTTGTTGATAATCCATGTCGCCGCGTCAGTTGGGAGGAAAGCGCTCGAGCATCAGTTCCAGGCTGGGCGAAATCTTGTCTGTCAACAGCCAGGGGCACAGGCCGATGAGCAGCGCCGAGCCAAGCAGGATTGCCACGCCGATTTTCTCAGGCAGCGTCATCGCCGGATAACTTATCTCCGCATCGCCGGGATCAGACGTTTTTCGTTCGCGGAAAAACGCCTCGTGAATTTTCACCAGCGTGTAGCCGAATGTGAGAAGGATGCCCAACCCAGCGCCGCCAACGATCCAGCCCGAGAGCGACTCCGACTCCCACGTGCCGATCAGCACATACAGTTCGGAGATAAATCCGCTGAACCCCGGTAACCCCATTGACGCCAGGCTTGCCACGATGAACACCCACGCGATGCCCGGCATGCGATCGATCAGCCTGTGCAGTTCATCGAGCATACGCGTCTTGGTGCGCGAATAAATCACCGTGCCCACCAGCGCGAAGAGCAGCGCGCCGATTACGCCGTGCGAGAACATCTGTAGCACGGCGCCGGTCATGCCGGTGAGGTTCAGTGTGGCGATGCCCAGCAGCACAAAGCCCATGTGGCTGACACTCGAATAACCGATGACGTACTTGAAGTCGTCCTGCTTCAGCGCCACCAGTGCGCCATAGACGATGTTGATGATCGCCACCACCGCCACCCACGGTGCCCAGGCTTGAGCGCCCGCTGGCAACAGCCCGACGGCCACGCGCAGGCAGCCGTACGCGCCGAGTTTCATCACCACACCGGCTAGCAGCATGCTCGCCGCCGTTGGCGCAGCGACGTGGCCGGTCGGTGCCCAGGTGTGGAACGGCCACATGCCGGCCATTATGGCGAAGCCGACGAAAATCAGCGGGAAAATCCATTGCTGAGCCTCTCGCGGTACCTCTCCATGTTGCTGCAAGTCCAACAGGCTGAATGTCTCCAACGCCTTGCCGCTGGTGGCGTCCTGCGCCAAAAAGAAAACTGCCAGCATTCCCAGCAACACCAGCGCGCTGCCGCCGAAGGAATAGAGCACCAGCTTCATCGCTGCGAACTGCCGCCGTGCGCCGCCCCAGATGGCGATCAGGAAATATTTTGGCACGACCGCGATTTCGTAAAACACAAACAGCAGAAACAGGTCGAGCGACAGGAACACGCCGTACACACCGCCGATCAGCGCAAAGTAAAAGGCGTAAAACTGGTTGGCACGCGTCTCGAGAGTCCAGCTGAACAACACGCCGCAAACCGCCACCAAGCCGGTTACCAGCAGCAGTGGCAGGCTGATGCCGTCGTAGCCGGTGATGAAGCCGATGCCGAGCGACGGAATCCAGTCAGCCTTGACCAAGTCCGCGAAGTCACCGCCGGAATAATTCAGGCAGCAAACCATCGACACCGCCAGCCCGGCCGCCGCGACGGCCAACGCCACCCAGCGAATGCGCCGGTGCGCACTCGATGGCATCAGCCCGCACACCAGTGCGCCGATGAAACTGAGAATGATGGTGAGCAGCGCGGTCATGTCAGGGAATCAATTGGCTGAACATCAGCCAGGTTTTGGGAGAGATGCCGGCCCAAAAAACGAGAACGAGCAGCGGAACCACGATGAGGGTTTCGCGCCACGAAAGATCCGGCATTGATTTGTGGCGTTCGTTCGCGGGGCCGGTGAAGACGCGTTGCAGCATCGTCAGCAGGAACACCGCCGTGGCCAGCAGGCCAAGCGTGGCTGCAACCGTTACACCCGGCGCAACGGCGAACGTGCCGCTGAAAATCAAAAACTCCGCCGCAAACCCAGCCATGAACGGCAGGCCAAGCGAGCAGAATGTGAGGATGAAAAACACTGCCGCGAACCGGGGCGTGACGGAACTCAGCCCGCCGAAATCGTCACGCCCGCGCAAGCCGGTTCGATCCTCGAGCAGGCCAACCAGATAAAACAAGCCGGCCGCCGCCAAGCCGTGCGCGAACATTTGCAGGATGACGCCCTGCTTGGCCAAGGCGTGTGCGTCCACTTTCAGTCCATCCGCCGCGAGGCCAAGCGCGCCCACGCCGAGAACGCAATAGGCCACGTGGTTGAGCGACGAGAAAGCAAGCAGACGCTTGAGATTGGATTGCCGCAGCGCGAGAAACGCGCCCCACAGAATCGTCACCAGCGCGAAGGCCATCAGCACACCGGCGTACTGCCGGAGTTGCCCGGGGAAAATCGGGACGATCAGCCGCAGGAAACCGTACACGCCCATCTTCGACATCACGCCGGTGAGCAGCATGGCCACCGGCGTTGGCGCGGTGGCATACGCGGGCGCCTGCCAAATGTGCAGCGGCGCGAGCGGCACCTTCACCCACAGCCCGGCGAGGATGGCGCAGAAAATCAGAGGGCTGACGGTGACGCCTTTTTCGGCGAGTTCGATGAAATCGAACGTGCCGGTTTCCCGGTGCAAAAACAGGAAGCCCAGCAGCATCGCCACGCTGCCCAGCACGGTGAACAGGAAAAAGTTCAGCGCCGCACTGTGCCGTTCCTCGCCTTTGCCGAAGAGCTTGATGAGAAAGAAGGGCGGCACCAGCGCCAGTTCCCAGTAGAGGAACCAGTGGAAAAAGTTCAGCGCGGTGAAGGTGCCAAACAGGCCGGTGAACAGCAGGCTGAGCAGCACGAAATAGGTGCGCGGCCGGTCGGTGTGCTGCCACGAAGCCAGCACAACGAGAGGCGCGAGCAGCGCCGACAACAGCAGCACCAGCGCGTTGGTACCGTCGAGACCGACGAAATAATCGATGCCAAGCGCGGGAATCCACGTGGCTTTTTCCCTGAACTGCAAGCCGTCGGCATCAACGTCAAACTGCACCAGCATCCACACCGCCAACGTCAGCGACACCAGCGCGCCGGCCAGCGCCACCGCGCGGGCGCGGGCTTCCGGCAAAGCCAGAATCAGCAAGGCCGCCACCACCGGGGCCAATGTGAGTGCGGTGATCATTTCATCCAGGACACCAGCACGCCGAGCGCGACCGCGCCGAGCGCGATGAGGCGAAGGTAGCCGGGGAGAAAGCCGTTTTGCGGGCGGGTCACGGCGTGGCCGGCCGAGCGCAGCCAGTTGCACATGCCGTCGAAGGCCAGCGTGTCGATCAATTTGCGGTCGCCACCGATGGCGAAGGCGTTGCCAATCCTGTCCGCCAGCAGTACCACCAAGTCGCGTACGAAGAGCAGCAGCTCATTGAGTTGTTCCGCGATTACGATGGCCAACGCCCACAACCGGCCCACCGTGGCGGCGTACAACTCGTCGAACCACAACTTGCGTACGAGCGGCGTGACGGCGAGCGGATCAGCCTCTTGGCCAAGCGCTCGGCCGCGATAAATCAGCCAGCCAAGCGCAATGCCCCCCAGCGCTACCGCCATGCTCACTGCGATGACAATGGTTTCATGCTGTGCCGCCTCACCCGGCAGCTTGTCCAATACGCCGTCTTTGGCAAAGCCGCCGAGGCCAAGCGCGAAGAGGGCGAGAATGACCAGCGGCACCGTCATGATGCGCGGGCTCTCGTGCGGTATGTGCTCGCCGCGATGCGCGCCGGGAAACACGTAGAGACATTGGCGGGTCATGTAGAGCGCCGTCAGCAGCGAGGCGGCGGCGGCGATCCAAAAGACCGGTTGATTCGTGGCCCAAGCACCGGCGAGGATTTCGTCCTTGCTGAAAAAACCGCTCGTGAACGGGAACGCGACCAGCGCCAGCGTGCCGCAGAGATAAGCGATCGTGGTCACCGGCATCGGCTTGGCCAAGCCGCCCATTTTGCGGATGTCCTGTTCCTCGTGGCAACCGTGGATGATCGAGCCCGCGCCGAGAAAGAGCAGCGCCTTGAAAAAGGCGTGCGTCAGCAAATGGAACATTCCCACCGACACACCGGCGACGCCGAGGCCGACCATCATCAGGCCAAGCTGGCTGACCGTCGAGTAGGCGAGGATGCGTTTGAGGTCGTATTGGCCAAGCGCGATGAACGCGGCCACGAGCGCTGTGATCGCGCCGGTCCAAGCCACCACCGGCAGCGTGCCGCCGGCGTCAAACAGCGGGATCGCCCGCGCCACGAGGAACACGCCGGCCGCGACCATCGTCGCCGCGTGGATGAGCGCGCTGACCGGCGTCGGGCCTTCCATCGCGTCCGGCAGCCACACATGCAGCGGCAACTGACCGGACTTGCCGATCGCCCCCATGAACAGCAACAGGCTGATCAGCCCGGAAGCCTGCATGCCCCAAACCATCCCGGTGGGCAGCGTCTCCAGCAGCCCCTGGCCGCCGTCGTAAAGCGTCAGCGTGCCGGTCGTTTTGAACGCCAGCAAAATGCCGATCAGGAAACCAAGGTCGCCGATGCGGGTGACGATGAACGCTTTTTTGCCGGCGGCGGCGGCTTCCGGTTTGTGAAACCAAAAACTGATGAGCAAGTACGACGCGAGGCCGACGATTTCCCAGCACATGAAAAGCAGCAACAGACTGTTAGCCAACACGAGGCCAAGCATCCCGGCGGCGAACAACGACAGGTAACAGAAAAACCGAGCCATGCGCCGGTCATCTTTCATGTAACCGGCGGAGTAGATGAAAATCAGCAGGCCGATGAAAGTGACCATCGCCAGCATCGCGCCGTTGAGCGGGTCGAGCACGAAGCCAAGCGGAATGGCCGTGTCGCCGACGGTGAGCCAAGGGATGTCGAACGTGGTGTGTTCGTTCGGCTCCATGCCCCAAGCTTGGTTGAACGCCGCGAGTGCCAAGCCGCAGGAACCGAGCATTGCGGCGATGGCCAAGGCGGCGGCGCGGCGGCCGTTTTGCAGCCCGCACGTCAAGGTGGCGGCCAGAAGCGGCAGTAAAGGAATCAGGGCGAGCGTGATCCCGTTCATTCTTCCCTTAAAGTATCCATTGACTCCAAGTCAACGGTTTTGAAATGCCGGTAAACCGCAATCACCAGCGCCAGGCCCACGGCCACCTCAGCAGCAGCCACGGCGATGGCGAACAGCGTGAACATCGGCCCGTGCAGTAGCGCGGGGTTGTCGCTGTAACGCCAGAAGGCGATGAAGTTCAGGTTGGCGGCGTTGAGCATAATCTCGACGGAAAAAAGCACGACGATGGCGTTGCGCCGCGTGAATGCGCCCATCAACCCAACGCAAAAAAGCACCGCCGCCAAAATGAGGTAATGGTGCAAAGTCATTCCGGTGAATTCTCCTCCTTTGGCATGCGAACGCCCTGCGCTGCGGTGACTGCACCGATGAGCGCCGCAGTGAGCAGCAACGCCAGCACCTCCAGCGTGACCACGTAAGGGTTCATCAGCTTGTGGCCTAATTCTTTCACCGAGGGATCGATCGCCTGCGCGGCTTCCGGCGGCGGTAATTCCTGGATGGCTGGCAGCAACAGCACGGCAAACACCGCCACAGCCACCACGAGCCCCCAAAACGAGCCGCGCGAAGTCATCCGCCGCCCGTCGTCGCCGGCCACCCGCTCGGTGAGCATGATGGCGAACAACAGCAAAACACCGACTGCGCCGATGTACACGAGTATCTGAACCGCAGCGATGAACTCGGCGAGCAGCAGCAAAAACAACCCGGACAGTCCCGCGAAGAAAACCAGCAACGCGAACACACCGTGAATGAGGTTGCGCTTGCGCACCGCGACCAGCGCGCCAAGCACGGCGATAGCGGACAACATCCAAAATGCGATTTGCTCGCTCATTCAGCGTACTTGTACTCGCGCGGGCGCACATTCGGGCGGTTCAATTGATTTAGTCCACTGGCGGCACCATACAAAACCGCGAGTGAGATCACCCAAGTGATCACCGTGATAAATGTGTTGTCTAGTTGTTCCGCGTGCCAAGCGAAGCCGGCCACGAGGATGTTTAGAATGGAAAGCGGCAGCATGAATTTCCACGCAAAACCCATTAACTGGTCGACTCGCAGGCGGGGCAGGGTGCCTCGCAACCAAATCATTACGGCAATGAGGGCGAAGATTTTCATTAAAAACCAAATCACTGTCAGCCCTGGAAATGCTTCCGTGGGCAAACCTTGATCCACCAGATTCATCGTCACGCCGGGGCCATCGCCGCCGCCTAGGAATAGCGTCACGGCCAGACCGCTGATGGCAAACATGGCGATATATTCGCCGAGGAAAAACAGCGCGAACTTGAAACCGCTATACTCGGTGAAGTAGCCGGCGATGATCTCGCTCTCGGCCTCGGGCAGATCGAATGGGGAGCGGTTGGTTTCCGCCAGCGCGGCGATGAAGAAAATGATGAAGGCAGCCAGGCCCCACGGGGTGAACACAAACCACCAGCCGGTTTGCGCTTTGGCGATCTCAGCGGCGTTGAGGTTGCCAACCATCATCACCACGATGACAGCGGAAAGCACGAGCGGGATTTCGTAGCTGACCATCTGCGCGACGGCGCGCATGCCGCCGAGCAGCGAGTACTTGTTGCGCGACGCCCAGCCGGCCATGAATACAGCGAGGGTGTTAAGGCCGGTGATGGCGAAAAAGAAAATGACCGCACCATCAAGCAGAAAAGCCTGGACGGGTAGCAGGGATTTTGTCCACGGAAACTCGAGAGGCAGGAAGCACAACACGAGCATCGCGGGGATGAGCGCGAGGATGGGGGCGAGCAGGTGGAAAAGGCGGTCGGCGCCGCGCGGGACGATGTCTTCCTTGAAGAGCATCTTGATGCCGTCGGCGGCCGGTTGGCCAAGGCCGAAGAGGCTGATGCGCGTGCACGGGATGCCTACCTTGTTGGGGCCGATGCGGTTTTGAATGCGCGCGAGAGCCTTGCGCTCGAGCCACGTGGTGAAGGCGAAGAGCGTCGCAAAAATCAGCATCAACGGCACGGTGGCGATAAGGATGTCTGTGAGGAGTTCGAGGCTCACTCGGCATCCCCCATGGCTGCTTCCGCCGCTTTTTTCTCGGCAGCGGCCCTGGCTTTTTCCTCGGCGGCTTTTTTCTTGGCTTCTTTGGCGGCTTTTTCGGCGGCCATTTTCTGGTCGCGTGCGGCGGCTTCCTCGGGGTGAATTTGGTGGTAGTAGTCGTTGCTCTTGAGCAAGTCGTCGCGGCGCACCAACAGCCCGCCGAAGCGGTCGGGTGTGCTCAGCTCGAACTGGCTGTTCATCACGATGGCATCAAACGGGCAGACCTCGACGCAAATCTGGCAGCTCATGCAGACAGAGACGTCGATATCAAACACCGCTGGCCGCTTGATGTATTTGCCGTTCTCGTCGTAGTCCTTCTCGATGTAAATGCACTGCGGCGGGCATTCGCGCTCACAGATTTGGCAGGCAACGCAGCGGACGGTGTCCATCGGCTCGCCGCCGTCGTGCAGCAGCATGGGAAAGTTTCGGCTGTAATTCGTGACGGTCGTGGTGTCGCTGAGCTGTTCACCTTCCTCTTTCGGATAATCCCCGATGCCTTGGGGCAGATCGCCGTCGGGGCGCCACGAGTAATCGTTGGTGGTGAGGCGATCCCTGCGGAAGTAGGAGAGGACGAAATTCCACAGTGTCACTTTCATGCCCTTGAAGATGCCAGCACCGAGAATGCTCATCGGTCCACCTCCCCGAGGACGATGTCGATGCTGCCGAGGATGATGACAGTGTCGGCGATTTTCCCGCCGAGACACATGTCACGCAGCACGGTGAGGTTGATGAGCGACGGCGGGCGCACGCGATAGCGGTACGGCTTGGGCGTGCCATCGGCGATGAGGTAAAACCCCAGCTCGCCCTTCGGCCCCTCGATGCGGCCGTACACCTCCGCCGGCTTGGGCTTAAACACGCGGGGCGCATTGCCCATGATTTCGCCCATGGGGATGCCGGCGAGCGCCTGTTTCAAAATCTCGATACTCTCGCGCATCTCGAGCATGCGAATCATGAAGCGGTCATAACAGTCGCCCGTGTCGCCGTCGGTGTGGGGCACGCGAAACTTGAAGCGGTCGTAGATGCCGTATTGATCCACCTTGCGCAGATCGTACGCCACGCCACTGGCGCGGAGCATGGGGCCGGTGACGCCGGCGCTGATGGCCAGTTCGCGCGACAAATTACCCACGCCCTGCGTGCGGCTGAGGATGATCTCGTTTTCGCAGAGAAGCTGCTCGTATTCGTCGAGGAACGACGGGAAGTGGTCAACCACTTCGCCCGCGCGTTCGAGCCAGCCCTCGGGCACGTCGTTGCGCAGGCCGCCGAAGCGGAAGTAGTTGCACATCATCCGCGCCCCGCTGGCCTGCTCGAAGAGGTCGAGAATCTTTTCCCGCTCGCGGAAGGCATACATTAGCGGCGTGCCCAGCGCGCCGAGATCGTTGAGAAAAAAGCCAACGAGTGAGACGTGATTCACCAGCCGCGTCAGCTCGGCCATGATGACGCGCAGGTATTCCGCGCGCTCGGGCACCTCGACCTCGATGAGCTTTTCCGCCGCCAGCGCGTAGGCCCAGTTGTTGGACATGCTGTTGAAATAATCGAGCCGATCGGTGAACGGCATGCTCGAGAGGTAGCTCATGTTTTCCGCGAGCTTCTCGTGATTGCGATGCAGGTAGCCGAACACCGGCCGCAGGTCCACCACCGTCTCGCCGTCGAGTTTCACGTCCATGCGGAACACGCCGTGCGTGCTCGGGTGATGCGGCCCCATCGAGACTTCCAGCAGGCTGGTCTCGAGACCGTCCTGCTGCAGCAGTTCGTAATTGGGTGCGGCGGCGGTGCTCAAACGATGACTTTCCCCTTTTGATGTTTCTCCAGGATTTCGTTGTGCGGCGTGGGTTCCCACTCGTAGTCGAACGGCTCGGTGTAATCCCGTCGCATGGGGTGGCCCTCGAATTCGTCCCACATCAGGATGCGGCGCTGATCCGGGTGGCCCTTAAAATTCACGCCGAACAAATCGAACACCTCACGCTCCTGCAAATCGCAACTGCGCCACACCGGCGTGAGCGATTCCGCCTCAGCGTTGTCGCGACCGGTTCGCTGCTTGAGCACCAGCGGGCCGGTTTTGTTCTGCATCGAGTAGAGATGGTAAACCACATCGATCCGGCCCGGCTCGGTGTGCGTGACCGTTTCCACCTCGCCGGCGTCGTTCGTGATTTTTTCCTTCACCTCGCGCTCGAGGTAATCCACGCCGGTGACGTTGCTGCAGTAATCGACGCCTTGGCCAAGCAGCCACTCGGCCACGGTGCGCGCTTGGCCAAGCGGCGCGATGACCGCGCCGGCGGCTTCATCCCATTCCGCGTCGGGGAACTGCTGCAGCAACGGTTCGTGGGAAAGTTCGCTCACGCCGTGGCTTCCTCCAGCGGCTTGGCGTTCGGGTTGGCGGGGGGCTGCCACACCCCGGGATTGAACGGCGGCTCGAGATCCGTGCCCGTGAAGCGCGGCACTGGGTATTGCCGCCGGCCCTTGGTGAAGGCGGGGTCGTTCCTGATGTCTTGTGTGAGGATTTTCTCCTGCAAATAATTGAGCGACTGCAACACCGCCTCGGGCCGGGGCGGACAGCCCGGCAGATAAACGTCCACCGGGATGAAGCGGTCGATGCCCTTGAGCACGTTGTAGCCCTGCTTGAACGGCCCGCCGGAAATCGCGCACGCGCCCATCGCGATGACCCACTTGGGCTCGGGCATCTGGTTGTAAATTCGCACCACCTGCGGCGCCATTTTCTTGGTGACCGTGCCGGAGACAATCATGAGGTCCGCCTGTCGCGGCGAGGGGCGAAAGACCTCTGAGCCGAAACGGGAGATGTCGAAACGCGACGTGGCCGAGGCGATCATCTCGATGGCGCAGCAGGCCAAGCCGAATGTCAGCGGCCACACCGAGTTGCCGCGCGCCCAGTTGTAGAGGAAATCCACCGACGACACGATGACCCCCGCGCGTTCGAGTTCCGCGCGCGTCGTGTCGTCGAGGTCGATGCCCGGCATGTTGTTTTCGGTTGTCATTTCCAAGAGAGAACCCCCTTGAGCCAGAGGTAGATCAGGCTTTCCGCCAGCAGCAGGATGAACACGCCCATTGCCAGGAATGCCCCGAACGAAAGCCCCGTGAACGCTACCGCCCATGGGTAAAGAAACACGGCCTCGATATCAAAAATCACAAACGCCAGCGCGTACAAATAATACTGCACGTTGAACTGCACCCACGGGTCGCCCTTCGATTCCAGCCCGCACTCGAAGGGTGCTTCCTTGATGTCGCCCGGTTTTTTGGGCGCGAGGATCGCCGAGAGAATGAGCGGGGCGCAGGCGAATCCCACCGCCAGCAAAGCCATCACCCCCAGCAGCAGATAGGCGGAGTACGGCCCGCTCGCCGTGCTGGCAAGCAGCGGCACGGTGTTCAAAGTTGTAAGCAACCCGGTTGGCATACTTTTTGGAGGGGTCACCCGTCCCCTGTGTGGCGGCACATGGTTCGGTTTTGCCGGGAGAAGTCAAGACCCTCTTTATATTTGCCGTCTGTTCGGCCTGGCCAAGCGCTTGGGCAAGCCGCGCTTGTAGTCGCGATCAATCCTCCACTTGGTCAACCGGCGGCGCGAGCACGACACGGAAGCCACCAAGTATCCAGCGGTAATCCGGTTTCTGCGCCTCGGCGCGGCAGGCAGAACGCAGGATGTTGCTTGGGCAGTAATACGCACCGCCGCGGAGGATTTTCAACTTCCCCGTGTCAGAATAGGCTCGGCCCTCCGGATAAGCCTTGTAGATGTCTAGACACCATTCGAACACGTTACCGTGTATGTCGTAGAACCCCCATGGATTCGGCTTTAATTGGCCGACCTGCTCCGGCTTGCCCCTGCTGTTTCCGGCCCACCAGCCGTGCTGGCTTAGTGACTCCGTTTCGTCGCCGTAACTGTAGGCGTTTTCCGTGCCGGCCCGGCAGGCATACTCCCACTCGGCCTCGGTCGGCAGGCGGTAAAGATAGCCAATTGGCAGTGTGCCTCGGGAGCGTTCCTGCTCAGTGGTTCGCCTGCAAAACTCCCGAGCCTCGTGCCAGGTCACTTTGTTGACCGGCAAATCCGGGGTGAATTCCGTGCTGCTAGGGTTGCTACCCATGATGTCATTGAACCGTTGCTGCGTCACCTCGTATCGATCCATCCAGAAACCGTGCGGAATGGTCACGCTGCGCACAGGCCCCTCGTCCATGAAGCGTCCGGTTTCTTCCTCCGGGCTGCCCATCAAAAAATCGCCCGGTGAAAGCCAAATCATGTTTTTCGGCACGGCGATGCCCTGCCACGTCAGTTTGAAAAAGGACACACCAGTTCCGCCAGGTTTAATGGTCAGCGCAGCCGACTCCAGTTTACGGGCAGGGAACGCGTGTGCCGCCGACCAGTGGTCGCCCTTGGCCAAGCGATCCGTGGACCGCCAGATCACCGCCACGCCCGTTGTGGGCAGATTGGAGGCAGTCAGCGAGTAGGTGTCATTAGAGTCCGAGGGTGACAAGCGTACCGCGACTTGGGCAAGCGCCTGGGTGGTTGAGCCAGCCAGGGCAAGCATCAGGCAAAATTGATAATTGAAACGATACTGCATGGGGACCCTTTTCGCTGCACTTAGATAAGGGAAAACCCGAAATCAGGCCATATCTTTTTGCTGTTGATGGGAAAACGCCCCAAAAAAACGAAACCGGAGGGGCCAGGTTGAAGAAACCTGCAACCCCTCCGGGGATAGTTCAGAGAATATAATGTCAGATGTTTGTAGATACTCACGACAGCGCTTACATTCACACGCCGTGCGAGTCGCGGGGGAACATACAGCACTTTTCCCATCCGACAAGAACTTTTTTCACTGTGACGCTTTTGTGATAAAAAGTCGCCTTTCGGCCCACGTCAGAAATACAAAAAGCCCATCATCTTTGGGTTTCTTCGGAAGGTGGCTCCCTTGATCCACTCCACGTGTCCGTCATAAAACCCCTCGTTTGAGCCGTCCGGCTCGTCGCCGCGGTCGTTGTAATGGTTGACACCGCGCATCAGCGGATTGGGATCGCCCGGCCGCCCCCACGAGCCCTGATACTTGCGGTTCAGGTCGGCCCAGATGACCTTGTAGTGCGGGTCGTCCGTTGTCTTCAGGGCAAAAACCGGCGTACGAACCTGCTCCTGGAACATCGACCGGTTGTTCGAGTAGCGCGTTTCGCCGGCGAAATAAAAATAGCCCATCACCGAGTCGCGCCCGCCTGGCCAGGCCCAGAAATCGTCGCGGTTCCAGCTCCGGTTGGACGGGCAGTAAAACATCGGACGCCGGATGTGGTACTGGTTCGTCATCGTGTCGCGAAACCAGACCGAGTTCCAGTACGGGTTGCTCGAGCCGCCGGGCGGGAATGCCTCGTCGTTGTCGCCGGCGTACATCGTCAACGACAGGAGCCACTGGTGAGAATTGTTTTTGCAGGTGGTTCGGTGCGCCTGCTCCTTGGCCCGCGCCAGCGCCGGCAGCAGCAGGCTGGCGAGAATGGCAATGATGGCAATCACCACCAGCAACTCAATCAGCGTGAATGCAACTCGACGACTTTTTTTCAAGAGGAGAAAACTCATCGCGTGTGACGCCAAATCTGGGAACAGAAATGATTTTTGGAAAGTTAAAAGATTCTCCCTCACCCCCCGGCCCTCTCCCGCTGGGAGAGGGAGCTTGGCCGAGTGCGTCCTGCTTGTTTCCTTCTCCCTCAGGGAGAAGGTGGCCGCAGGCCGGATGAGGGTGAACCACACGAACACTTCACTCGCGCAGGCGCATCGGGCGATTGTCGCGAGTTTGGATGAGTCGCTGCACCCGGTTGGTCAGCCGCTGGCCGTCGGCGCTCAGGAGCACTCCGGCGGGGTTTGCCGGCACATCGCCGGTTGGCGGCTTCCACTTGGCCAAGGCGGCTTCGCGCTTGGCTAGGCGCGCTGGTTCATCGGCGACAAAGTCGTATTCGAATTCACCGAAGCCCGGCTGCCTGGCCAGGGCCTTGTGTGCCATGTAGCGAACGGCGGAGTAGGGGTCGTTCAGCAACTCGGCGAGCAGCGGCTGCTGCCAACCGCTGCCGCTGGCTTCAAGCGCCGGTTGCCAGCCCATGTGCCACGCGGCGAGTGCGCGTTGGCCGGCGTCGCCCTTGAGCAGCCAAAGCACCGAGGCGGCGGTCGTGCGGTGTTCCCCCGGCACGGTCGACTTGGCTTGACCGGTGCGATTGGCCAACAGTTCGGCGGTCCAGTCGAGCGTCTTGTCGAGGTGACAAAGATTGCAGGCGTTCGGCCGGCCGGTCGCGAGGGTGGTGGCGACGTCGGGCGTCTCGATGGTGTGGCCGCGAATGGCCTTGAGCAGGCCGTACGACGTGTGCGGCATGTGGCAGTTGGTGCAATTGCTGCCGGGCGAGTCGGCGGCGTGGCGTGTGTGCCGGGTGAGGTCGCCGGCCATTTCGTCGTGGCACTGGAGGCAGGCTTGGTTGCCGCGCATGCCGCGCGCGAGTTGGTCGTTGGGGTTGCTCTTGTGCATTGAGTGGCAACTGACGCACGACATTTCGCCGCGCTGATAACAGGGCGACTCGAGCAGGCCGTTGTACTCGCGGCCGGTGACTCGGATGTGGCCGTCCGGCCAAAAGAAGTCGTTGAGGATGCCGGGGTTTTTCTCGAGCACCGGCTTGAGCCACGGCTGTTCGTCGAGTTGGGTGGGGCGGATGATCGGCGTGGTTTGTTCGAGGTCGTCGCCGGGGCGGTAGCGGAAGCCGTGCGCGGTCCACTCCTCGCTTTTGTCGAACCACTTCATGCCGTGGCACGAGCCGCACACCTGCGAGCTGCGAACGTGGTCGAGGTCGGCCGGCTGCACGATGGCCAACGGCTCGGCGTCGAGCGCCTGTTGGCGTTCGGCCTCGGGCAGCCTGGCCAGGCGCTGCTGCCGATCGACGTGCCGCTTGCCCGGGCCGTGGCAGGCTTCGCACGAGATGCCCAGGTCGGCCACGCGCGACTCGAAGCGTTGCGCCGCCTGGTTGGGCCTCGGCTGCGGGCCGGTGGTGTGGCAGCGGATGCAGTTCATGTTCCAGTTCTCCTTGCTGATGACCGTGTGCGGGTCGCGGATGAACAGGCTGTTGCGCGGCGCCCAGCGCTGGTCGTCGATGAGCCAAGCGAAGGGGAAGCCGATCTGCAGGTTGCCCTTCATGCCGGGCAGCCAAAAGACCTGCATGTGATGCGAGCCGGTGACCATGCCCATGCGAAGGTGGAGCGCCTCGGGATCGCGGCCGTCGGGCGCGGCACTGGCGGCGTCGATGCTCTCGATGGTCGTCCAGTATTCGTCGCCGCGCCGGTGCATGGTGAAGCGTTCGCCCTGAAACTCATGCGCTTGGCCGTCGAACGCCGCCCGGACGGTCTCGGGCGACATGAGCTGCGTCATGGTGCGGTGGTACGAGGCGTGCCAGCTTTTGTGCTCGTTGGCATGGCAGTCGCGGCAGGAGGCCGAGCCGGTGTATTCGCTGTCGTCGCGGCGAAAGGGCAGGGTGGCGGCGAAGGGCGGTTGCGCTTGGCCAAGCGCTTGGCCGGGCGGTTCAGGCGGGGCGGTGAGGTTGATGGCAAACAGGACGGCGGCGACAACCGACAGGGCAACCATCCATCGGAGAGTGGAGGGGTGAATTTTTGGATCATCGCCGTGCATGTTGCCCGCCCGAGGTAAAGCGCTGCGTCACGCTAGGGAAAGAAAAAAGACGGCCTGTGTTTACGGGCCGCCTTTTGTGAAATGGTTTGCTGGCCTCAACGGCTTGAGCTGCCCCACCAGATGTCGTTCGGGACGGCTGGGCGACCCCCTGTTTGGGCCATCGCATAAAATTTCTTATAGGTCAGGTTGACGGAGGCACCGGAGACGATGCCCACTGTGGCTGCACCGCCGACATCCTGACGGTTGTTTTTATTTGTGCCACCGGTCTTGTGCCGCTGGGAAATGCCCTCATGCGGCTGGTTGCCGGCATCGTTAAACCAGAATGGGTTCGTGTCGTCGGTCTCCCACTGGACGATGTCGCCGGGATCGGTTGCTGAAATTTTGCGAACCTTTGAGGCGTTGTAACTGCCAGAGGCAGGGCTGGGTTTGTTATGAAAGAAAATAATATTCCCGTTCCAAGTGTAGCTGGTCAACTTGATTGGGCGTTGCAAAAAAAGCTTACTGTTGGTTCCGGTGGAGGTGGCTTTGTCCTTGGGGCACATCAGCACTTGGGGGTTGTTCCCCAGGTAATTACCCAGTTGGCCATGCTTGAAGGATTCGTACTGACCAGCCAGCTGTTTCGCTAAACCAGCTATGCCGGGGTTTCCTTGATACGCTGTCATTGCTGTTGTGCCCTTCCAGTTGTGAGCGGGCACATTACATCTGCCGCCGGCGGGG
>Ga0208879_1002339_pt1 | contig 16878 bp, 15 predicted proteins | sample Knorr_S15_td_Bot_FD_185605 | JGI IMG/M metagenome (GOLD analysis project Ga0208879, IMG submission 185605) | Marine microbial communities from Southern Atlantic Ocean transect - Knorr_S15_td_Bottom_ad_5009_LV_A (SPAdes) (version 2) | ecosystem: Environmental > Aquatic > Marine > Oceanic | place... | reverse complement strand
GACGTTGAACCCAGAAGCCCGGATCGATCCATGGGTAGCCGAACTTTCTCACCTCATTCGGATCCTTGCTCAGCCCGTTGCTGATGATGGAATCGTCATTGTCGGTGGCGTACATGAACCAGCAGAGAGCCAGTTGCTTGGTGTTGTTGAGGCAGTAGGTGCCCTGCGCCTTGGCCTTGGCCTTGGCCAGCGCGGGCAGCAGCAGCGCCGCCAGGATGGCGATGATGGCGATCACCACCAGCAACTCGATCAACGTGAAGGCGTATCGCTTACTTGGGATTGAATCGTTCACTGATATGTCTGGTTGATTTTTTTAATTTAATTGGCCAGGCGCTTGGTCAAGCGCCTCAGGGCAAGGGCTTTTTGCACTTGGGGCAGACCGGACGACCATCCGCCATCTGCTCAGCTTGAACGTAAAAACAGCCGTTCACAGGGCACTTCAGGCCACTCACAAGCTGTCCCTTATTGCACAGGGGACAAACCATCGGCTGACCAAGCATGCTCGGGTTGTCATCGTAGAACTGGCCGTGTGTCTTGTCGTCGATCACCTGCTCCTCCCCGCACGCGGTGCATTTGAACAATGTGCCGCCGTCTTTTTGATCTGGATCCCCTCTCGATGAGGAAACAACGTTGATGATGAAGCCGCCACAAAGAATGATGGCTGCAATGGAAAGTCCCAGCTTGGCCTTGTCGTTCATCTGCGGTTTACCACCACTCGCGGTGAGGCTGGTTGTCGTTGTTCCAACGCCTGAGCATATTTGCGGCGTCAGGCTTAAATGCACCATTAGGCTTGCGAGCTACCAAATCCATCATCTTGTGGTACTCGGTATGTCCATCGGCCAGCAGAATGTTGGAGCCAAGGGTGTGCCGTTTGCTGGGCCATTCCTTGGCGGGATTATTAAAATTTCCACCGTCACAAGGATCCACGGCGCAATCCCATACCCCATCCGCCTGGGTATCGGAGATGCATACCATGTCCGATGGCATGCGCACCGTGCTCTCGGGGATCAAATCCTTCTCACTCCTAACATCCCCACCAAGACCCAGCGTACGATTTTTAACAGTTACAAACTCGCGAACCCCCCAGTCGTTGTAACCGTAGGTGAAAAATGCACCGCCACCGGGGTGAAGGTTAAACGGAAATGTGGGGTCTTTCTTTGAGGAATCTTTCCCTCTGTAATCCTTCCACTTGAAGCGGTCCGCTCCATTGCCCTTTTTTGCCGGGCAAAAAAACAGATCCGTGCTCTCAGCATAACTGTAAAGCCGCCCCGTCCAAGCGATTGCGTTGTTGACCGGTTTTCCGGTGTACTTGGATAGGCCTATACCCGACCGGAGATCCCAGTGTCCCGGATAATAAGCATTGTCGGACACATACATCTGCAAGGCGATGCCCATCTGCTTCTCGTTGTTCATGCAGAAGATCTGCTGCGCCTTGGCCTTGGCCTGTGCCAGTGCCGGCAGGAGCATGGCCGCCAGGATGGCGATGATGGCGATGACCACCAATAACTCGATCAACGTGAATCCGGTTCGCTTGGCTTGGGTTTGCCTGCTCATTGGCTGAATAATTTCCACTAAAAATCGGCGGCGAAGCGGAAATCTGCCATTCACCACGTAATAAGCAACCCTAAAAGAGCTGTTTTTGGTCTGGCCAAGCCGGAGCGAGGGGCGCAGCATCCGGCTGTCCAGCAACGAGACCAGACACCATGGCAGACCTAAACTTCAACTGTCCGAAATGCGAGCAGAACTTGACCACCGACGAGAGTCTCTCCGGCTCGAAGATCGATTGCCCCTCCTGCAACACTCCGTTTGAAGTCCCCTCGGCCGGGGATGAAAATGTGCAGAGGGTCGAGGCGGAGCCTGCCGCCCCTCCCGTGTCCGGGGAGCCGGAACCCAAAAAACTGGCCGTGCCGGTTCACGAGGGCGGCGAGGAGTTGCTGAAAAAAAGCAGCTCACACAAGCAGGCGGAAATCACCGGCGACGGAAAAATCTGCGTCAAGACCATCAAGCGGGGTGATTGCATCGAGCTGGGGCTGGACAAGTTCGACGAGGCGGTCAACAAGTTCCTCGAGAAGTTTTCCCGCGAGCAGATCATCAGCGTGCACTCCCTGAACTACTCGCACTTCGACCCCACCACCCAAAAGTACCTTCCCGATTACGCCGCGTTGATTGTGTACGAGCGGTAGAAGGAAGTTTTCAGTTTCAAGTTTTCAGCTTTTTAGAAGACGAACGGCGAGTTGAACAGGCCGCACTCGGGGCACCGGGAACGATCCACGTCGTGGTCGTCGGTGTAAACGTAGGCGCACCCGTCACAGCGAAACACCCGGTCCTCGGTCGGCTCCGGCTCGAAGCGTTTGCGACGGTATTCGTAAAGCGCCACCATCACGCCCAACACGCCAGTCACGACCGCGAAGCAGAGGAAGATGATTTGGCCAGGAAACATCAGGCCGGCGGCGGGGTTGGAGCGGCGGGCGGCTTGGCCGGCGCTATCGTCCGCCAATGGAACAACGCCTCGCCCCACTCAAGCACTCCCGGCCGGTCGGGGCGATCGAAACGGGTGCGCTTGGCCGGCTCGAACCGGATGCCCCGGAGCAACTCCAGCGCGCGCCGGCCGGCGGCGGCCTGGAATGCGTCGCCCTTGGCCAAGCGATCCTCGACCGTGGCCGACACCACGTAGCCGTCCGTGTTGACGCCGATCCGGACACGGGTCCGCCGCAGCGCCTCGTCGTGCGGCATGGCCGGGACGGTCACCGAGCGCACCACCGGCCGCTTGGCCAAGCTTCCCCGGAGTTCCAGCTCGGAGGCGGCGCGGACAGCCAAGCGGGGCGGCTCGACCGCCATCGGCCGAGCCGGGCGCTTGGCCGGGAGATCCGTCACGAAAGCGAGGTGATCCGGCAACGCCGCACGGAAGGCGGCCCCCAGAGCGGCGGGCTGGTTGTCGAGCAGGCGCGGTGCTTCATCCCAGTTAATGAGCTGATGCTCCACCCCGGCAAACTGCCGCCAAGCGGTGCCGGAAAAACCGCGCCGGTTCGGCCGGGAAAACAGGGTCGGATCGCTGAACACCGCCCCCGGGCCGGTGTCCGAGATCAGTTGAATCTGCGGCATCAACCGGAGCGGTTCGTTTTTGTTGTGTGCGCGCACGGCGAGTGCATCGCGTCCCAGCCAGACAAGGACGCCCAGTTGCAACGCGAAAACGATCAGCACCCAGATTCCCATGGCCCGGTTGGACCAACCCTCGCCTGGCTCGCGGGTTGTTGGCTCGTCACTCATGGTGCGGCACGGGGGGCCGGCTCGAATGGCCGAGAAAAATCCGGCGGCCGGGAAGCCAACAGGACACGCCCGACACCAATCTCGCCGGCGACGGCGCAGAGCCGGACAATCGCCCCGTGTTGCACCGCCTTGTCCGCCTGGATCAGCAGCGAGATTTCTTTCGGCTCCTTGCCTCCCTGCTCGATGGCTTGGACGATTTGGGGGCGCAACAACTCGGTCGAGGGCAGTTCCAGCTCCACCTGTTGCCCGGCCTTGAGTTGGTCGTCGAGACGGGCGATGCGGCCGTTCACACGCACCCTACCCTGCTCCACCGAGCGCCGGACGATGTTGTGATCCAAGTCAGGGCGGCGGTTGACCAGCAACTCGGCGAGGGGGAGGTTTTCCTCCTCCTCACTGACGGGCAATGAAATGAGCTCGTCCCGCAAAATGAGTCCGCGAAAATAAAGAATCCCGTTCGCATCGACGGCGACCGCCAGCGAAGGATCGTTCACGCCCGTGTACTGGGAGGACTCGGGGAGGGTGATGTCCACCTCGATGCCCGGCTTGAAAACCATGGAGGTGTGAAACAACAAAAGGGGCAACATCAGGAACAGCACCCCGACAAACGGGGCGAAGTCCAGCCGCCCGTGAAAGGGCCGAATGCTTCCCTGGTTGTTCATTTGTCGCCGGCCTTTGGTGCCGCCTTGCGGGCCGCCCGGGACTTGGCCAGGCCGGCCGACTTGGCCGGCGGCATTTCAACGGTGATGATGTTGAGGATCTCCGACGAAATCTTGTCGATATCCACGGCCAAGTCATTCTTGCGGCCGACGAGATAGTTGAAGCCGATGTAGCACGGAATCGCAATGGCCAGGCCAAGCGCCATGCAGATCAAGCCCTCCCAGATGCCGTCGGCCAGCGTCTTGGCCAAAACCCAGTTGCCCTCCTGCCCCACGCCACGAAAGATGCGGATGAATCCCAGCACAGTCCCGAGCAGGCCAAGCAGCGGGGCAATCTGCGCCATGGTGCCCAACATGTTCAGCCGTTTCTCGAGTCGCGCCACCTCGACCCGCTTGTTGTCATCGAGCAACTCGCGAAGCTGCTCCCGCGACAATTCGCGGTTGAGGATGGCCATCTTCGTCATCCGAGCCACCGGCCCCGGCGTGGCGTCGCAAATCGCCACCAACTCGACGATGTTGTAGTTGTTTTTGAGATTGGTCCGGATCCCGGCGATGAACTCCGTGGTGTTGATCTGGACACGGCGATAATTCAGCACGCGCTCAAGGAACGCCGTCACTGCAAACGCCGAGACCACCAGCAGCACCCAAACCATGGGGCCGCCCTGCCTCAACAGCCTCCCACGCGGTCTGTGCCTCCCCCCCTGCGCGAGGACAAAAAAGTTCATGCCTCGTTATAGGCTTCCCGGGCGGTGATTTTCAAGGCTGGGAATCAACGGGTTTCCCCGCTTGGCCAAGCGCACAGTCACTTGCCGCCGGCCGGCCGGCCGATGCACCACAGGCTCTTGTGGGTTCGCAGGTAGATCGCTCCGTCCGACACCGCCGGCGTCGAGTTCGAGTACTCGCCCACCGGGTTGCTTGCCAACAGCTCGAATTTCGGGCTGGCGCGCACCACGTGCGTGTCGCCGGACTGGTTGGTCACGTACACCCTGTCGCCGACCAGCACGGGCGAACCCCACACGCCGGGATCACTCTTCGTCGCGGGCAGCCGCTCGGTGTAAACCGTCCCGCCGGTTTTCAGGTCGAGACACGTCATGAAGCCGGACATGTTCACAAAATAGGCATGCCCCTCGTGCATGACCGGCGTGGCGATGCGGTTCTTCTTCGCGCGCGCCTCGTGCCATAGCCGCTTGGCCGTCACGTCGCCGCTGCCGCCCGGCTTCACCGCGAGCGACGCGCCGAAGTAGCCGCCCATCGCCAGCACGACGTTGCCGTCGTAAACCGGCGACGTGTACACGAGCGGGTTCAACCCGTCGCAATGCCACAGCTCGCTGCCGTCCTCCGGGTTGACTGCGCGCAGCGTGTTGGCCTCGCTGACGACCAGTTCCGCGCGGCCATTCGCCCTGATAATGATCGGGGTGCTGAACGAGCCTGTCATCCCGCCTTCGCGCCCGCGAAAACCGTCCACGCGATCGAGGTTGTCGCGCTCCTCGACCTTGCGTTTCCAAACCGTGCGGCCGCTCAGCTTGTCGAGCGCGTACAGCATCGAGTGCGGGCCGGGGCCGTGATAAAGAATGCACACGTCGCCGAACAACACCGGCGAAGTGCTGCTGCCCCACTCGTGTTCCTGCGGCCCAAGGTCGCGATGCCAGAGTTGCTGTCCATCGAGGTCGTACGCGGCGACTCCGGCCGAGGCAAAGTTGGCCACCACGATGCGGCCGTCGGTCGCCGGCGAACCGGAGCAGTACGGGTTGGTCTTGTGGGTGGTTTCCTTCTTGGCGTGGGTGACGCCACTGCGCCAAAGCAGCTCGCCGGTGCGCTTGTCAAAACACATAACCGTGCGACGCTTGTCGGCGTCAGTCGCCTGCGTGATGAACACCTTGTCGCCCCAGACAATCGGCGAGCTGTTGCCGCGATCCGGCAGCGGCACGCGCCAGCGGACGTTCTGTTTCGTGTCCCACTTCAGCGGAACAGTTTCGCCCTTGGCCAAGCCAGAGCCGGCCAGGTCACCCCGCCACGACGGCCAATTGCCCGCGTGCACGCCCGCCGCCAAGGCGAGGCCAAGCCCGAACATGACGAACCCCCGGAATCGAGTGTTTGCGATCATCCGGGGAGGCTATCGCGAAGCCTTGGCCAAGGGCAGGCTTTTTTTTGGAACGGCGAACGATCGGTAATTTCTGGAATGAAACGCAGAAATCGCAGGGCCGCTGAGGGAGTTACAGGATCAATTTTGGGACACGGATTTCATAGGTGTTCAAAGAAAATCAAACTCCAAACTCTGTGTAAACCCGTGAAATCCGTGTCCTTATTCCTCTTCTGCGGCCCGGTTCATTTCAACGCGTCGAGGATGACTTTGGCCACTTCGCCGCCCAGGATGGCCGAGCCTCCCGGCGTGAAGTGCACGTTGGCCGGCAGCTGGATCTTCTCCAGCCTCGCGAGCGCGAACGAGTACAGGCCGTGAATCGGGACGCCGTGCTTTTGCATCACGCGCCTGGCGGCGGCGTTGTAGCTCACGACGTCTGACGGGATGCGCCGCGGACGAACCTTGGCCTCGGGCACCGGCGTGGTGTTGCGCCAGATGAGCTTGGCCCCGGTTTGCTTCAAGCGGCGAACGAGTGAGTCGAGATTCTTTTCGTACGCAGCCGGCAACACTTGCCGTTTGCCGTGCGGCATGAATTTCAAGTCGTGCAGACCCCAGTTGAAATGGATGACATCCCACTTGCCGTCGCCGAGCCATGAGTCGATCTGCACCAACCCGCGAATCGTCGGGCCGCCGTTGGTGGGGATGCGGTGCACGTTGGCTTTGCCCTTGAGCAACTCGCGCGTCGGCAGCGTGTAGCCGATGGAGATCGAGTCGCCGATGAGCAGCACGCGCGGCAAACCGGCCACGTCCCTGATCGGGGCCATCGGGTTGGGTCGCTTGGGTTTGGTGTTCTGCGCCTGGCCAAGCACGGGTAGCGCGAGCAATGTCGCGAACAACAGTGGGATCAACTTGGTTTTCATTTTGGTTTAAGCATGGTTTGCGGAGAAAATTCCGTCGGCCTCCTCGAGGGTTTCCTTCGAGCCAATGTCGTACCACGTGCCGGGCACGCTCCACGTGTAAACCGGCATCCGCGGGTAGAGCCACTGGATCAGCCGACCGGGTTGGTCGGGGTTGTTTCCGTCGGCGAGGTATTGGTCGATGAGTGGCAGCACCGCCCTGGGATAGTGATAAAGCGCGATACCGATCAGCGTCGACTTTGGCGCAGCCGGTTTCTCCTCAAAACTGGAGATGCAACCGTCGGCATCCGGCTCGACGACGCCGTACTTGGTGGCCTCCTCCAGGCTGCCGACGTCGTACACGCCGAGCACGGGGGCGTTCTTCTCCGCGCACAACCGGCCGTAATCGCCAAGTTTGTCGCTGAACAAATTATCGCCGGCAACCACGATGACGTCGTCGTCGATGCCTTGGCTTTTCAAGACCAAATGCAGGTCGCCGATCGCGCCGAGTTTGTTGTCGTCCCCGGTGGAATGGTCGTTCACGACCCGCACCGGCGCGGCAAAACCGGACGTGTCGCGCCTGCCGACCCACGCCTCAAAATGGCCGGCGAATTTTTCGTTGGTCACGATGAACGCCTCGTCGATGGCGTCGATCGCCCCGAGGCTGGCCAAAACATGATCGACCATTGGCTTGCCGGCGACCGGCAGCAGCGGCTTGGGCTGGTTGACGTTAGCGGGTATAGGCGAGTGGCGTATCCGGCGGCTAAAATGATCAGTTTCATCCTGGGCGGCGGAGCCTAAAAAGACCGGGCCGGGCCGTCAACGGCGGTGAAAAACAAAAATACCAAAAAAAAATTGAAGCATATCCAGTCGGCGGACGTATGGGGTGACTCATCGTACTCCTTGTGGGGTACGGTGTGTTTTCATCGGGTTGGCCCTCGTCCGGTCGCAATGACTGGGCGGGGGCTCTTTTTGTGCGCTTGCCCTTTTCGAGGCCTCTACAAGAATCGCTTATTCTCTCCCTCGCCCCTGCCCTATCCCGCTGGGAGAGGGAGCCGCGCACTTCGTCCTTCGACTTCCTTGTTCGGTGTTCGATATTGGGTTTTCCCAGCCCTTGCCCTGTTCGGGCTACTTCACCTCGAACAAGTCATCCCCAACGAAGCTGACATCCCCGCGTCCCGGTGGCCCCGGGAAAACCACCGTCACGTCTCTTTTCCCTTTTTCGGCGTTGGCCGGTATTCGCAGTGTGCCGCGAATGCTGGTGCGCGATGTCCGCGAAAGCCCGGTCAGGCGCATCGTCCCCACGCTCACTCTCGAGGGCCGGATGTGCGTCGGCGGCAACGGCGGGCGGGCGTTGCCGTTTAACGTCACGGTCACTGTCAACCGTTTCCCCACCGAACCGCTCCCGGGAGTCACTCGGATAACGCCTCCGTCACCCCCGCCGCCGGGTGGGTCGCCTCCGCCTCCCGGTTGGCCGCCTCCACCAGCCGCATTGGGCGTGCCGTGGTACTTGGCTAAAAAATACGGGAACTCCGCAGTGACAAAATAGCCGTAGTCAAAACCGAAGAAACTTACCTCGTCGAACGTCGCGCCGCTTGCTAGCTCCACCTTGTCCAAGGCGCGACCGTTGCATTCATCAAGCGTGCGCCCCTTGCGCTTGGCCTCGTAATTATAATTGTCCCATGCGTAGGTGGAATTGGCGCCCCCCTCGATGACCTCCTCCCGATAGTCGGCGTCCGGCTCGTAGCCGCTGACCTCCTGCCAACCGAACGCCTCGTCGCCGGTCTCGCCGTGAACGCCCTTGTAGCGCGCGATGATCGGGTAGCCGTCCAGCGCGAAGCCGATGATGTTGTAATGCTCCTCCGTGCCGTCCGGCGCCTCAAACATGCAGGTCGGTGCAAAGTGAAAATGATAGTCCGCCTGCCCACCGGTGTGGCCGTGGCAGTAGTCGAGGATGCCGTTGATGTATGGGTCGCCGTACGGATGCGGAATCTGCGCCTCGTTCGGCCCGTAGATTGGCAGCCCCGCCGTCGTGATCGCCACCGTGCCGAGCAGCGGAATCTGCGTCAGCTCATCCGCTGGTTCAGGGAAACGAGGTATCTCCCAATCGAAGTTCTGCCCGCGCAACCCGTTCGGCGTCGTGGTGACAAACTCGAACGTCGGGATGCCGTTGCTTTCGACGATGATCGAGTCGTCGTCGAACGACACCGCCAACTCCGGATCGGGGTAGCCGTTGGACTTGTTTTTCGGGTGCGGTGAAATTTCAGTGGCAAACCAGCGCACCTGATGCGGGTCGGCCCCCTCGATTTTCACGCGATAAAAAACCGTCGATGCCCCGATTACCAGCGGCAGCTTGAAACTCGTCGTGTCGATTGGCCAGGCGCTGCCGGCCGAGAGCGGCCTCCACTGCGGCCTGGCCAAACCGGTCGCGTACTCGACGGTGTACCTGGCCTGCCTGCCGGCGTTGTCCCATCGCAGCTCGTGACCGCCCTCATCCGCTTGGCCAATTTGCAACCGATACTCCTGCGCCGCCGGCTTGGCCAAGCCGAGCAGAAGGCCCAGCGCTGCCAGCCAAACCGAAAACTGATTGCGTCGTTTCATTGCCGCCTAGCCAAGCTGCCACGGCCAATCCACTCTTGCAACCACCCCCAGCCAGCGGCACTTTTGACGCGTGGTTCACTCGTCTTTCAATCAACTCTCCCGCTTGGCCAAGGCAGCCTCGATTGCCCTGCCCTTGGCTTGCCTAGCCGCATCTGGCCAGGCGGCCGATCTGCCGCCGCGCAGCGCGCAGTTCCCTGCACGCGTCGAGCAACTCAAGGCCCACATCGAGCGGGTGGATCGGCAGACCGAACAGCTCCGCGCGCCCGAGTTCCCGGCCGGCAAGGATTGGTTCAACTCGCCGCCGCTGACCTTCGGCAAGCAGCTCGCCGGCAAAATCACCGTGCTCGATTTCTGGACTTACTGCTGCATCAACTGCATCCACATTTTGCCCGATCTCGCCGAGTTGGAGGAGCGCTACGCCGGTTATCCCGTCGCGTTTGTCGGCGTGCACTCGGCCAAGTTCGACAACGAAAAGGTGTCCGAAAATATCCGCGACGCCGTGCTGCGCTACGAGATTGCCCACCCTGTAGTGAACGACGACACGATGCACATGTGGCAGCGCATCGGTGTCCGCAGTTGGCCGTCGATGGCCGTTGTCGGACCGAAGGGCAACCTCATGCTGATGGTCTCCGGCGAGGGCAACAAGGAGTTGATCGACGCCTGCATCACCGCCGCGCTCGCATTTTACCCGAAAGATATTTTCCGGCACGACCCCATCCCGATGTCGCCGGAGAAGGACAAACTGCGCATCGACTCACCGCTGCGCTACCCCGGCAAACTGGCCATCGACACCGAGGGTGAACGGCTCTTCATCAGCGACTCGAGCCACCACCGCATCGTCGTCACCGACCTCGACGGCAGGTTCATCGACACCATCGGCTCCGGCCGCATCGGCCTGGCCGACGGCGGCTACGACGAGGCGCAATTTTTCCGGTTGCAGGGACTCGCCTATCACGATGGCAGCCTGTACGTCGCCGACGCCGAGAATCACGCGCTGCGCGTGGTCGACACGAAGGCCAGGCGCGTCACTACGCTCGCCGGCAACGGCACGCAGGGCCGCGACTACAACGGCGGCAGGAGCGGCCGCGAGCAACCCATCAGCACGCCATGGGACGTGCTCGTCGAGGGCGGCCAAGTCTTCATCGCCATGGCCGGAACACACCAGATTTGGTCGTACGACCTCGGCAAAAAAATCGCGAAAAACTACAGCGGCAACGGCTCCGAGCAAAACCTCAACCGCGCCGACAGACTGCTCGCCGCGTGGGCGCAGCCGTCCGGCCTGGCCGTCGGCAACGGCGACCTGTTCGTCGCCGACAGCGAGAGCAGCACCGTGCGCGCGATCGACTTGACGAGTGGCGCCACCCGCACCATCGCCGGCGGCGAGAATGCCCAGCCGCGCAACCTGTTCGCGTTCGGCGACACGGACGGCGTCGGCGAAAAAGCCCGCATGCAACACGTCCTCGGCGTCCAGTGGTGGGCGAAGGAAAACAAGGTCATCGTCGCCGACACGTACAATCACCGGCTCAAGCTGCTCGACCCGAAAACCGGCGAGGTCCGGCGCTGGATCGGCTCCGGCAAGCCCGGCCTCCGCGACGGCAACGGACTGGACGTGCAATTCTCCGAGCCGTCCGGCTTCGCGCTTGGCCCGCGGGGCAAACGGCTGTTCGTCGCCGACACGAACAACCACTCGATCCGCGTCGTCGATCTCGCGTCGCTCGACGTGACCACGCTCCAGCTCACCGATGTTCCCGCCGCCGGCAAACCGGTCGCGCCGCGCAGTCTCCGGTTGGCCGACCTGCCCGGCACGCCGACGATTCGCACCGAGCCGCTGCGCTTGGCCAAGGGCAAGGACGGCGTGCTGATGCTGAGCCTCTCGCTCCCCACCGGCCATCACTTCACCGAGGACGCCGGCAGCCGCTGGCAGGTGATCGCCGACGACAAGTCGCCGGTCCTCATCAGCGAAGCCAAAGCCGCCGGTGCGCTGAAGGGGAACGCTGCGATCCGCATCCCGTTGACGCTGATGGACAATGCCGAGGGCGGCCTCGTGCGCGTCGAGGCGATCGCCTACTTCTGCGAAGATGACGGTCCGTGCCAGGTTTCCGGCGTGCTGTTCGAGGTGCCGGTCGCGCTTGGCCAAACGCCCGGGAAACCGGTCGGGCTCAGGCACACCTTCAGCAGCCAGGCCGCCCAATTCGGCCTCCCGATCGGCGAAACACCATAATTGGTTATTTTTTTGTTTGACAATATATTATTAAAACTTTTATATTTCCCGAAGAAAGTAAAACCGCCAATTGAAAATGAAACATAAACCAGAAGCCATCACGCCGCTGTTTTGCGCGGCTCTCCTGATTTTCGGCACTCCCGGGTCCGGCGCCCAATCTGCCGACAACACGCTGAAAGGCCCACCCGCGGCGGTGAAAAGCAGTTTCGAGGCAGTCGCCGCGCGGCTCGATCCCAACGGCCACCTTTACGCCTACCTGAGCACCGAGCAGGCGCTGGCCCGGCTGGACGAAGGACTCGAGGGCCTGATCACGCTGGCCAAGACCGGCACAGAAGCCGGCGGCAGCCTGATGGACAACCCGTTCGTGGCGCCGATCATCGAGGGCGTGCTGAGCGTCGTCGAGCCGGCCTACCGCCAGAGCGGCATCGGCGAGATCAGCGGCGTCGGCATGAGCAGCCTCGCGATGGAGGAGGACCTCTGGCGCAGCAAGATGTTCGTGCACCATCAACCGGGTAAGGGCAGTGGCCTGATCTGGGACGTGTTCGGCGAGCAACCGCACACGCTGGAGGTACTCTCACTGGCTCCGGACAACACGGCAGCCCTGATGCACAGCGACCTGGACGTGAAACGCGTCATTGACTGGGCGGACACCGTGTTCGGGGAGATGCTCGGTGGTGAATCAATCATGGCCAATGCGCCGCCGCAAGTGCAGGACATCCTCGACTCGTTCGGCAACGAGGCCGGGTTCCTGATGACGCTGGACAGTGAAAACAAGATGACCCTGCCCGGCTTCATGTTCGACCGGGAGGAGGATCTCGAGTTGGACGGCGTCGCGTTTGCGCTGCTGGTGCGGGTCAACGACGACTCGTTGATGAAGATGCTTGGCGAAGTAATGGGCGGCGGGTTTGGCGCTCCGCCGGGAACCAAGGTCGGTGGTGTCACCATTCACTCCATTCCCCTGCCAATCCCGCTGCCGATCAAAATGGATCTCTCGCCCTGCTACTTCCAGGTCGGCGACTACATGGTGTTGTCATCGGCGGAAAGCTTGGCCAAGCGCATGGCCGAAGCGCACGGTGGTAAGGGACGGCTAGCGGACGACGCCGATTTCAAGGCCTTGGCCAAGGGACTGAGCCTCAAGGCGAACGGCATTTACTACGCCGATCCACAGGCCACCGAATGGGGCCTCGAGATAAACGAACTGGGCCTGAACAAACTGGACGGTGGCCTGGCCAAGGTTTACGAGATTTATAAGAAAAGCATGCAGCAAGGAGTCGGCATGGTCTCGCTCTTCAAGGTCGAAAAGGACGGGCTGCTGATTGAGGGTAACTCGACCGTCAACCCGTACGGCGGCAACATCGTGCACTCGATCGCCGGAGTGGGCGTCGCCGTGGCCTCATCGCTGAACGACCTGCAGCAGTCCGGCCTGTTCGAGGATCTTGGCGGCTTTGGCGGTCCACCGGCCTTCGACGACGATTTCGATTTTGGTGATCCGCTCCTGCCTCCTCCCGGCTTGCCCGGGATCGAGTTCCCGCCGGATGACAATTAAACTCAATTGAACCAAAAACCACTTTGAAAGATTTAATCATGAAAACAAAAAACACGATACTGACAATAATCTCGGCTGCGGCGTTTGTGGCCTTGGCCGGTTGCGGTGACTCTTCCAGCAACAGTAGCAGTTCCGCCCCGGCCGGCCCTTCGGCGGTGAAGAACAGTTTTGCCGAGGTGTCAGCCAAGCTCGATCCCAACGGCAGCCTCTACCTCTATTACAGCACCGAGGATGTCATTGAGACAGTCGAGAAATACACCGACGCCCTCATCGGCTTTGCCAAGGAGACCGCCGGCTCGGGCGCCGCGGGGTTCCGTCCCGGACCGCTGGAGCAGGCGATGATCGATGCCGGCACCAAGGTGGGCAAAGCGTTCTACGACCAGCTCGGCATCAGCGAGATCAGCGGTGTCGGCATGAGCAGCTTCGAGTTCGAAAAGGGACTGCATCGCAACAAGGCGGTCATCCATCATTTTCCGGACAAGTCCACCGGCAAACTGTGGTCGCTCTTCGGCACCGAGCCGCACGAGATCGGCATGCTGAAGATGCTCCCGGCCGACACCGCGCTGGCGCTCTCGTACGAGTTCAACGCCAAGGCACTGATGGAGTGGCTGCCGGAACTGGCCAAGGCCTCCGGCGACGAGGCTATCCAGGATCAATTTGACCAGGCAATGCAAATGGCTGACATGATGATTGGCCTGCGCGACCTCGTCGGATCGTTCGGCAACCAGGTAGGCTTGTTCGTTACGCTCGACGCCGTAAACACCATTCCCTTGCCACCCGAAATGGGCGGTGAAATACCGACCCCGGGCCTGGGATTGGTCATGAAGGTGAAGGATGACAAAATCGCTGACATGGTTCTTATAGCACTTGAATCATCCCCTATCCCGTTCGAGAAACAATCCATTGAGGGCATTGAGGCGCATGTCCTAACAGAACCGGCACCAACACCCTTCCCTCTTGCTCCTGCGCTATTCAAGCTGGACGATTATATCGTTGCAGCCAGCAACACGGAACTGGCCGCGAAAATTATTGCAACACACAGGGGCGACAAAGCTGGGCTGACCGGTACCGACGAATTCCAACGCTTGGCCAAGGGGCTCGATCTCAAGGGCAATCACTTCTTCTTCGCCAGCGAACTGATTGGCAAGACTGTTGCGCCGATCATCGAAACTGCCATGGAGGCAAACCCGCTGCCACCCGGCTTCCCGGACATCGACTGGGCGGCGGCGTACAACATGCAGACGCTTGGCCTGGTTCGAGTGGAGGCGGACGGGTTCGTCTTTGAAAACCACTCCACCAGTGGGCTCGTCAACTCGGTGGCCATGCAGGCCGGTGTCGTGCCGGTGGCCGTCGGTGCCGGGATGCTCCTCCCTGCCCTGGCCCAGGCCAAGACCAGGGCGCAGCGGATCGCCTGCGTGAACAACTTGAAACAGATCGGACTCGCATTTCGCATCTACGCAACGGACAATCAGGATCGTTTCCCGTGGCAGGTTCCCCAAGTGGAAGGCGGCACGGCTAAGATCGCCAGGCCGCGATCCGACACCGATGCCCTGCTGGATAGCAACGGAAAACCGATCTTCGATGCCAGCGCTTGGCAGCATTTCCAGGTGTTGTCGAACGAACTGTCGAACCCGAAGGTGCTCCGCTGTCAAAGCGACTCACGTGATTTACAGGAGGCCAATTCCTTCCTCAGCAAAAAACCAAGAGGCGCTGCCGGCAAAAACGTAATCGTATTCAACAAAAACGCCGTGAGCTACTGGCTGCGCACAGGCCCGGAAGTGGGCGAGAACGATCCAAGCCAAGTCATGGTAGTCTGTCCACACCACGAAGGGCAATTCAACATCGGGCTCACAGATGGATCCGTGCAACAGGCATCGTGGGCGAAGATGGCGCAGTACTTCATGAATATCTCCAAGCCGATCCAGCTACAACGCCAGCCTTGGCGACAGTAGACTGTCAACCGCTTTGCCAAACGCAAAAAGGGCGTGCGCCGTTGCGGCGCTTTGCCTATGCTTTGACGCACACCGATTTTTGAGGGTGGCCCGGCTGCCTTCCGGTATTTTTTAACCAACAAAACGAAACCAATATCATGTCTCAAAAAGTAGGATTTGTCGGAGTCGGCCGCATGGGCGCGAACATGGCCCGCCGGCTGAAGGATTGCGGATACGACGTCTCCGCCGTGTACGATATCCGCAGCGAAGCCGCCACCGAATTGGCCACCGAACTCGGCACCACCGCCGCCAGCACGCTGGCGCAGGTCACCGAGTTGTCGGACGTCATTATCACCGTCGTGATCGACGACGCCTCAATGCACACTATCTTCGCCAGCGAGGGCGACAGCCTGCTCACCGGCGCCGAGGGCCGTGTATTCATCAACTGCGCAACGATTAGCCCGGCGGTGCACATCGAGGTCGAGGCCCTGGCCAAGGCCGCCGGCGCGGAGTCGCTCGAGGGCTGCATGGCCTCCAGCATCACCCAGGCACGCGACGGCACGCTCTACCTGATGCTCGGCGGCGACAAGGCCACCTACGAAAAGGTCGAGGAGTTGCTCGGCAAATTGTCGGTCAACAAGCGCTACGTCGGCACCTCCGGCAAGGCGGCCCAAGTGAAGGCGCTGGTCAACATGGTGATGAACATCAACACCGCCGGCCTGGCCGAGGGGCTGGGGCTGGCCGATGCGCTTGGCCTCGACCTTAACACGGTGATGGAAATTTTCTCGCAGACCGGCGCCAATTCCCGCGTGCTCGAGACCGATGGCGAGGACATGCGCGACCGCGACCACGAATGCTACTTCTCCGGCGCACACGCCGCGAAGGATTCCGGTATCGCGCTGGCGCTTGGCCAAGCGGAAGGTCTCAACCTCCCGATGGCCGCCGCGTCCAAAGGGCAGTTCGACAAGATGATCGAAAAAGGCATCGGCGAGCTGGACAAGTCCGGCGTGGCCGAGCTGACCTTCAAGGGCCGCACCGCCTAAACCACAAAAAACTTTTTTCGCTTGCTTCGGCGGCTGGGATTTGCTTTTTTTCACAGCCTTTGCCCGGCCAAAGCCCCTGGGAAGGCACTTCCGCCGGGCGCGCAAGGATGGATAACTCACAATTCAACGGTAACGGAAATGGGCGCTACTCGGCCAAAGCAATGGCCAAGCCGATCAATTTCCTGTGCATTGCCCCGGAAGCGCAGGAAGTGTGCGTGATCGGGGATTTCAACGAGTGGGATGCCAACTCGCACGCAATGAACCGGCATTTTGACGGCTCGTGGAGCACGCAGATCGATCTTCATCACGGGCATCACCGCTACCAATTCCTTATCGACGGCAAGCCATCCCTCGACCCCCGCGCCAACGGCGTGGTGCGCAACGAGCGCAACGAGCGCGTGTCGCTCATCGCCGTCAGTTAACCCCATTTTCAACCAAAAAAAGGCGGCCATCAGGCCGCCTTTTTCGTGTCAAAATTTATTGGGTGGAATCAGTTGTTCTCTGGATCCGGCGACGGGGGTTGCTCCTTGAGCCCGACCGACTCGGCGATATCCTTGAACTCCGTTCGCTCCACCGTATTGAGGCACTTGCCGCGCTCGGTGAGTTTCTCGTTGATCTTCACGACCGTCTCCGTCAT
>Ga0208879_1002337_pt1 | contig 16895 bp, 16 predicted proteins | sample Knorr_S15_td_Bot_FD_185605 | JGI IMG/M metagenome (GOLD analysis project Ga0208879, IMG submission 185605) | Marine microbial communities from Southern Atlantic Ocean transect - Knorr_S15_td_Bottom_ad_5009_LV_A (SPAdes) (version 2) | ecosystem: Environmental > Aquatic > Marine > Oceanic | place... | reverse complement strand
ATAGAAGCAGCAATTGACAAACATAAACATTGGGGTTCTGTGGTCGAAGCCTATGACCCGGTGATGAAAACATCAGAATGGTGTAGAGATCAAGTAAAAACTGTAAATACAAACCCTGATGATGTCAAGTATGTTATACAAACCCATCTTCATTTAGATCATTCAGGTGCAATAGGACATTTTCCAAATGCTACTCATATTACACAAAGATTAGAATACGATTATGCATTTAATCCGGATTGGTTTTCTGGACCAGCTTACATCAGAGCAGATTTTGATAAACCTAATATTCGTTGGAAATTTATGCAGGGTAGAAAAACTGATTTTTATGATGTGTATGGTGATGGAGTTATAAAATTAATATTTACACCAGGACATACTCCTGGTCACCAATCTGTACTGGTTAATCTTCCAAAAACTGGTCATATGTTATTTACAGGTGATGCTTGTTATACTGGAGATCATTGGTGTGATAAATGTTTACCAGGACTGGTCTCTTCTTCTTCTGATGCAGTGGAGTCAGTTAAAAAATTAAGAAGGGTAGCAAAAGAACACGATGCAAAAGTTGTTTGGGGTCACGATCCTGTTGCTTGGCTTGATTGGAAAAAAGCACCTATGTTTTATTATGATTAAATTATGTTATTTTTTTTTACAAATAATGATTTACTATGGATAAGAAATGAAAAATAATACAACACTAATTAATTCACTTCTATCAATATACAAAATAAATACACATTATAAAAATATTGCTTTAGTTTTATTTGGCACTTTGCTTTTGACAATATCTTCAAAAGTTCAAGTCTCATTTTGGCCAGTTCCTATGACCATGCAAACATTCATAGTGTTTATTATAGGTATGGCGTATGGTTGGCGATTGGCATTTTTTACATTAGTTGCTTATCTAATTGAAGGAGCATTAGGTTTACCAGTTTTTGCTAAAGGTGGTGGATTACTTTATTTAACGGGACCAACAGCAGGATACTTGTATGGCATGACAATAGCGGCAGCCGTTATAGGTTTTTTTGCTGAGCTGGGCTACAACGAGTCTTACTTTAAAAGCTTAATTTCTTTGATGGTTGGTACGGTTATTATTTTTGTATTTGGAGTTGGATATCTTGGTTCAGTTATTGGATACGATAAAGCATTAGCCGGAGGACTATATCCTTTTATACCAAGCGAGTTCTTTAAAATTGGCTTGGCTGCAATTATTATTCCATCTATTACTAGATATATTAATAAGTAGATTTACAAAAATACTTTTTTGTTTTTTTTAGAAGATTTGACGATTGCGTCCATAACTTTAACATTATGAGCAGCTTCTGAATTTTTAATTCTGTATTTTTTTTTGTTTTTGCAGCTATCAGCAAATTCTTGTAATTCCAAAAATAGAGTGTCTTTGTTTGATAAATTTAGATTTTGTATTTTTCCATTTTTGTTAACTATTTTTATTTTATTTTTATCTACATCTGAAAAAATATTCATATTGGTACCGAATATGTTAAATGTTGTAGTGTAAGGGCAAGCAAAAATAGTAGTTAAATTTCCTGTGCAATTTTTTTTAAGTTCAAAGAGAGCAGAGGTAGTATCATCCATATTTACTTTAACAGCATATTTTTTAACCAATGACTGCACTGATTTAACTTGTCCTCCAAAAAAGCATATTAAATCTATCATATGTATGCCTAGTCCAGCTATTGCTCCTCCTGGACTTTCTTTTCTGTTCGCGCGCCAAATTTTTTTTTTGTATTTTAGAGCCCCAGATGCAGAAAAGTTTGCATCGATATGTAATATTTTGCCAATTTTTTTTTGAAGATTTAGTTTATTAATAAAATCAAATACACTAGAGAATCTTCTATTGTGGCCTACAGATAAAACTTTGTTATATTTTTTTGCTGCCAAATACATTTTTTTTGCATCTAAATATTTAGTTGCCATTGGTTTTTCTACAAAAACGTGTTTCTTATTTTGCAGCGCTTGAATTGCATGTTTTGCATGTAGCGAATGTGGAGTTGTTAAGATTACGGCATCTATATTAGGATCTTTGATTATAGAGTTATAAGAGTCGTGGTAATTGGTTTTGTATATTTTTGAGAAATTAATTCTTTTTTTTTTACTTTTGGAATAGCAGCTAATAATTTTAATTTTATTACTTTTTCCTTGGATTGATTTTGCAAGCTCATCAGACCACCATCCTAATCCTACTGAAGCAGCTTTAATCATATTTATTTTATTTATCGTAGGGTGTTGTAAATTTCATAAAATCTTTTTTAACAAATTCGTTAAACCATTTATTAAGTTTTGGACTATCTGCTTTCCATTTATCATTAAATCTAAAAATTGTGTAATCTAAAGCACAAGCAATCGCAATTTGATCCATGGTAAAATAATTTTCGTTGTAATTGTTCCAATTGTTTTCTAACCATTTGATAGTTCTTATAATTCTTATCTCTTGTTTATTGATGAAATTTTTGCTTTTTTCATTATCAGGCCTGATTGATTCCATGCGTCTTTCTAGTACAGATTCCATTAACCCATTGGCAATTGAAGTCATCGACATAATATTCCAATAGCTTTTTTTAGGAAATAATGTTTCTTTTTTTGAAATTGAATCAAGATACAAGCAAATATTATCACTATCTGTAATTGTTAAGTCATTGATCACTAATGTTGGTATTTTTCTTAATGGATTGTGTTTGTCTAAAAAATCGGATTCATAAACATTAATAATTTTTTCTTCTAAGCTAATTTCTTGTACTAAAGATGTTATTTTAGTTTTCCTTCCAAAAGGAGAGTTTGGACCATTGTATAATATTATTTGGTCTTTCATTAAAATTACAATTTACAGATAAGAAAAAAAATATTGATAACAAGAAATGTTATAATTTCTTCTTTTAGCTGTTCGTAATTTACATCTTTAGGATCAGTAGAAGATAATGCTGTATCAACTAAACATTTTGTTTCTTCTGTTGATATTCCTATGTCTTCAGAAAGATCATTTATTATAGCTAAATATGAGGATTGTTTTGTTTCTTTTTTTTTCATTCAATTACCACTGCTACTGTGCCTGGATCGATACCTTCTTGGTCATTGACAACATTAACCTTAATGACTTTGCCATCAACTGGAGAGTTATGGTGAACTTCAGTTTTCATAACTTCCATGATAAATAAATCATCATTTTTTTTTACAATATCTCCTACTTTAACTAAGACCTTCCACATATTACCTGGAACAGTTGTTTTTACTTCAGTTGCCATAACTATTCTTTCATATGAGTTTATTAATTAAAGAAACGAACTTTTATATTTTTCATTCCTTTTTTTTCCATCATTTTATTTCTAATTTTTTCATCTAATTTTTCTTTGTCGAAATCTACTACTTTAATATGATCAATTTTTTTAACTGGTTTTTTATGAATTAATATATTTTCTTTATTAAAAGATACTAAACTTGTTTCGCTGCAAATAGTTGTTTGTTCAGTTCTTAATGTTTGAGCTTTTTCAACTGATATTTCTACAAAATTAAAGTTGTCCCCTGGTTTAGCTTGTCCAAGTTTCCAAAATGATGCTGACGGAACAGTGTAAGGAACAATAAAACCACCCATGCTCGGTCCATCATTGACCAATATAATTGGAGTTTGTCCAGCCAAATTAATTGCACCCACAGGGTACCCTTGGTCGATAATATTTGAAGGAAACGTTCCATGTTCCAAACCTTTGTGAGTTGCTTTTTCTGCAAATGTCCATTTCGGTCCATCTAATCTATAACCAGTTCTGTCACTTTTAGATTGAAGTTTCCAATCAGAATTTAAAAACATTTTATGTCCTTTTTCATCAACCCAATCATCGTTAGGACCTTTAACAACTTCAACTGACCATTTTTTGTTTGTAGACATAATTGGTATGGAACTTTTTTTAATTTTTCTACCAGCAACGGACTTAGATTTATTTAAAGGAATAATTTGACCATCTTGGATAGCTTTTCCTTCGATACCACCAACTCCTGCTTTATGAAAAGTTGATCTTGAACCTAACCATGGTGTGGTATTTATTCCTCCTGAAAAAGCAATATAAGATCTGGCTCCTACCGTTGCAAAAGCCATTTCCAAAACTTGATCTTTTTTAACTTCTAAGCTTTCCCATAAAGGTACTGGAGTTCCATCTATATTTGGAGACATGTCAGCTCCAGTGATAGCAATGATTCTATCGCTATTAAATTTAAGAGTAGGTCCCATGAACTGACATTCTAAAGCCGCAGCTCCGGGTTCATTTTCAACTAGAACATTTGCAAGTCTAAAAGACCAACTATCCATTGGACCAGAAGGAGGAAAACCTAGGTTTAACGTTCCAATTCTTCCAGGATAATCTTGTACAGATGTTTCTAGACCTTTTTTAATTACTTGCACCATAACTATTAAAACCTTTTTGTTTGGTCAATTGTGGTTAACCATTTTTTATAATTTTTTACTGAGAATTTCTGATATTCAATAATATTGTAATCATAAGTTCCATCTTCTACTTTTTTTGACACACGTTCAAATTCTTCATAAGTTGTTGGAACAAATTTTACTCTATCTCCTGGCTGAAAAAGACATATGTTGTTTTCAAATACTGGAAAACTTTTTTTCGTATCCCAGATTGGAACAGGAATAATAGCGAAAATTTGGTATCCACCAGGCAATCTGTCTGGGTATATTGACGTGGAAGCACCTCCCATTCCCACGGTTCCTTTTGGCGTCCATGTTCGTGGAGGATTATATTTTGGAACTGTAAGTTTACATCTTGGATCAAGAGCCATCATAAATGGAAGACCAGGCCAAAAACCTATAGCAGAAACCCAATATTCAGTTCCAGAATGTACCCTTACAAATTGCTCAGTACTTTCAAGATTATTTAATTCTGTAATAAGTTCTGGATCAGGCTTCTTTTTTGCAATTTTGCTTGAATAATCTTCAATGCATTCTTTCGTCCATTTATCAAGATAAACAGTAGGAAAAGAAAAAATTCTACTATTAATTTCTATGTCATCAGCAGGACCTAAAGAATCTACAAGAGATTTTAGTTCATTTTTTAAATCGTTAAATTTTATTTCTTCCGGTTCGTAATGTACTAGCATTGAAGCAAAGCATGGGGAGGTTTCATAAACTCCTTTGACTTTATGATCTTTGATTGCTTTAGCTAAGTTTTGAGCAGTAAAATTCAATTCTAAATTCATAACATTACCAAACTCAATAAGCATATATTTATCACCAGCAGGCAAAAATTTAGGTGTGTCATAAATTTTACCTGGAACATTTTTAACTTCAGTTTTTACTTCAGCTTGTGCTTTTTTATCTTTTGAAGAAACAATATTTTCAAAAGCTTTTAAATCTTTTTCTGTATAATCTTGTCCATTTTTAACCTTAGGAGTTTTAGCAATAATTTTTTCAAAAGCTTTTACATCTTTATCGCTATATTCCTGATTAATTTTAGTAGCCTCTTGTTGTTTGGTTGGTAAAATATCTTCTTTTTTCTTAATAAATGTAGCTAAATTGTTTTCAATAAATTTAGTATTAAAATTAGCATCTACAAAATTTTTATTTTGAAGTACAGATATCAAAAAAGATTTATTGGTATTAATTCCTTCAATTTCAAATTCTTTTAAATATTTTATCATATTGTTAATACATTCAACTCTATTAGCCCCTTTAGAAATAATTTTTGCAATCATTGGATCATAATAAAAAGATATTTCATCTCCTTCATCAACACCAATATCTAATCTAATATTTGCTAAACCAATATTTGGAATTTTAAGTTTTGAAATTTTTCCAGGCGATGGAAGGAAATTTTTTGAAGGGTCTTCAGCATACAATCTGCATTCAATGGCATGTCCAGTTCGATTAATATTATTTTGTTCTATTAAATCTAAATCCATATCTAGCGCAAATTTAATTTGCATCTCCACTAAATCAGAATTTGTTATAGCTTCTGTAACAGGATGTTCTACTTGTATTCGAGTATTCATTTCTAAAAAGTAGAATTTTTTTTCATCTATATCATAAATAAACTCTATTGTTCCGGCTCCTTCATATTTTTGATTAGTAGCAAAGCTAACTGCGCTTTCTGCCATTTTGTTTATTATAGTTGGTTCTATTTTTGGTGCTGGGCTTTCTTCTATAATTTTTTGAAAACGTCTTTGTATAGAACAATCCCTTTCAAAAAAATGGACAGCTTTTTTTTCACCAAAACCAAATATTTGTATTTCTATGTGTCTTGCATTTTTTATAAATTTTTCTAAAAAAATATCGCTATTACCAAAGGCTTTCTTTGCTAAATTTTTAGTTTTTTCTATGGATTTAACTAATTCATTGTAATTTTTTACAATTTGCATTCCTATTCCGCCACCGCCAGCACTTGCTTTTACTAAAATTGGAAAACCAATTTCATTGCATTTTTTTTCTAAATCATCTTTTTGTAAATCTTTATTATTTAAACCTGGACAAATGGGTAGATTGTTTTTTTGGGCTAAATCTCTAGCTATATCTTTGTGGCCCATAGACACAATTGTATTAGGTTTAGGTCCAATCCAAACAATGCCAGCATCAATTACTTGTTGTGCAAATTTATCATTTTCGGCTAGAAAGCCATACCCAGGATGAATAGCATCAGCTTTTAATTTTTGAGCGACATCGATTATTTTGCTTGAAGATAAATAGCTATCTTGAGCTTTGGAACCACCTATATGAATTGATTCATTGGCTTTTCTTACATGTTTACTATTTTTATCTACATCAGAGTAAACTGCAATTGAATGAAGATTCAATTTTTTACAGCTGTCAATAATTCTGCAAGCTATTTCCCCACGGTTAGCAATTAATATTTTTTTCATTTACTTATTTTTTTGAGAGAGCGTTCTTTAGCTTTGTAATAATTTCAACAGCATTAGGTGTATCGGAGTGTACGCAAATCGTATCGCATCCTACATCTATGTCAGTACCACTTGTAGTTTTAACTTTTTTTTCTGAAACTGCTCTTAAAGCACGTTCGACAGCTAGATTACTGTCATAAATAGCATTTTTACCTTTTGCTATAACTAACTTGCCATTTTTATCGTAATCTAAATCTGCATAAAACTCTGCAACAAAATCAAGTTTCCTTTCTTCTTTATAAATTTTTTCATGAGCAGTATTTGCCATTCCATATATACTGACATTAAAAGGTGTAACTGCATCAGCTATAGCTCTCGACATTTCTTCATCTTTTGAAGCCATAACATATAATGATCCGTGAGGTTTGATGTGGTTTAGAGGCATATCTAATTCATCTAAAAATGCTTTAAGTGCACCAACTTGATACATAATCATATTTTTTAAATCTAATTTTGGCATTTTCATTTCTCTTCTTCCAAAACCTTGTAGATCTGGAAAAGAAGGGTGAGCACCAACTTTAACTTTGTGTTTTTTTGCTAACTCAACAGTTTTTCTCATATGGTTAGGATCTGAAGCATGAAATCCACAAGCAACATTAGCAATATCAATTAGAGGCATTATTTCTTCATCATTACCTGCATTATAGATTCCAAAACTTTCTCCCATATCGCAATTAATTTTTGTCATTCAAACCTCGCCAGTTAAATTTGTGTTCTAATGTGTGGTGATCTAGCATATAGAGCAACCATTGGTATAATTAATAAACCTAATATAAACTGTTGTCCTTGCCAACTTAAACCCCAACCAATTAGTACAGTTGTAATTATTTGTAAAATCAAAACTCCAATTACACTTAATCCGTATCCACCATAACCTCCTAACAAAGAAGTACCTCCAATGACAACTGCAGCAATTGTTAAAAATAAATATGTATCACCAACTCCTATAAAACCACCTCCGCTCCAACCTAAAAGTAATGCACCAGTAAGTGCTGAGAAAAAACCACTAATTACATAAGCTCCAACCCAGTACCCTCTTTCGGAAATAGATAATCTTACCGACGATAAACGACTTCCCCCAAGAGCATAAAGATTTCTTCCCCATTTAGTTAAACGAAGAGCAACAATTATAATTATAGAAGCGACAATCCAAATTAAAATAATGGGAGGAATAGGCAGACCCACAGTTTTACCATTCATAGAAGCAATATTTCTCATCCAATCTGGCACAACACCAAAAACTGTACCGGCTGAAAAAGTACCCATTGCAACAAGAATTTGGACACCTCCCTTAACAAAAAAACCAACTCCTAAAGTTAATATTAATGCCTGACCTTGAAGTCTAAAACTTAAAATACCATTTGCTAAACCCACTATTAGACCTAATAATAACACAGCAAGCAAAGCCAACCATGGAGGCACTCCTTTAGTAATTAAAGACATTAAAGCAACGTTGGATGCTCCTATGAGAAATGGAATTGATAAATCAAGGCCACCTAACAGAGCAACAAAGGTTTGACCTACTACTGCTAAACCCAAGAACGCAGCAAACACTAACATTGATTTCATGTTAAGAAGCGAAAGGAAACCAGGTATGGTAAGTGATCCCATTATAAACAATCCAATTAAGACGGAAATACCAATAAACACACTTTTTTGGGCGGTTATGTATTGACCAACAACTCCCATTAATGTGATAAATGCTAAGAATATTAAAAAAGATACTAGGGTACGACCCGAAAAGAAACCTTCGGCAATAAGCGAAACAAAAATAAAAATAAGTATTAGCAAAAGAAATACTAATGTTTTCCATTTATGATCACGAATATTTCTGAAGAAGAAATTTTCTTCGTGCTCTTCTTCTGGTAAATCTTTTCCTTCAACTTGCTCTTTTTTCGGAAATTGAGAAAATATATTTTGTTTTAAATCACTATCTATCCATCTAATAGAAAAATGATACCAGCCCCACAATATTAAGCCTGTTACCGCTATTGAAAATGTGACTATATTCATCCAGTCAGCACCATCGTACCAACCTAGTACTGCAGTTCCTATACCGCATAAGACTGCAAACAATAATCCTAAACCTTTAAAGAAAAGAAAAGTAGATTTTCTCATATATTATTTACTTAGCTTCCTCCCATTGACTTAATTGTTTATCGCGCGCTATTTTTTCTCCATAAATTCTCATGAATTGCCATACCAAAGGAGTAAGAGGTATGCCAATAACAAATACAGCTATAATTTTGTAAAATGAATATCCAACGGAATAAAATATTGCAGACCATAAAAGACCCGCAAAGATAACTATATACATATATGGTGCAAAGCGTTTGTAGCTTGCCTTTTGTCCCATATTTAAAAATAAAAAATATTGTAATAAAAAAACCACAACTATGCTATAAGCAATTTGAGCAAAATCTGAGGTTAGACTTTCATAAAAATATCTTTTGGGTCCTTCATATTTCATTTGCGAAAGATCTCCAATATTTAATTCACTTATAATTTGTGGTTGATAAAGAGAAGGGTCGTTAGGTATAAAAGTATTTCCTCCAACAAAATAAGTACCAAGAATTGCCAAAACACCTAATCCAAAAATATAAACATTTGTCAGATTTTTTATTCTTGAATGAACAAAAGGAGCTGTAATAACAAAAAGTAATAATATAGTTAATATAACCCCGTAACCCTGGATACCAAAAAAGCTTTTACTAGTGCTTTCTACCAAATTATTATAAGAAACACCTTGTAAAAAAACAATTGTTAAGGCAGCGAGGAAAAAAAGCATAGCAGTTGATTTTGCGCGCGCACTAAATTGAGGCAACATTGCTATAACAATTAAAGAAGCAAGAAGAACAACTCCAGCAATATAAATTATGCTATAAGTTGTTCCTGAAATCAGACCACCTTCTGAAATATTTGAGAAATAATTAATTTTTTCTAGGCTAAAATATTGAGGAGAAGAAGTTTCAATGCTGCTAGTCTGATTTGATAGCAGACTTATTTGTTCAGTATCTTTTAGTAAATCTTTTTCCTTATCTTCAGGATCAAAGATCAAACCTGCAACCATAATAGTCACAACAACTACAAATGTTATTGTAGAAGGACTCCTGTGAACATTAAGCAAATAAAAAAGAAGAGCAAGACCCGCTAATCCAATAATCACATAAAATACTAAAGTTCCTGGAGTTTCGGTGAATCGGACAACAGAGTGGCCAGCTAATGAACCACCTAGTGTAGTGCCTGTTCCTGTAGTCGTTCCTGCTTCACCTTCTTCAACAATAATATTTCCAGTAGCATCTAATCTACGAACCTTTTGTCCTCTTTGGTATGCTTTAGAAGCTTCATCTATGTCTTGTGCAACTTCAGCTTCAACAACAATGGGTTGATCATAAACAGAATGTATTACTACAAATAAACCAGCAAAAGACATAAGAATGAAAAAAACCATAACAGACAATCCTTTAGTTACTCTTTGTACGTATGGGAGAAGAAGGCTTACAAGCAAAGCAATAACTAAGACAGCTCCATAGGATAAGTCAGAGACAAAACTTTGCAATCTTTCAAATCTAAAAGTAACTAATATATAATTTATTAAATAAAGGGTCCCAGCACCTAAAATTGCCCCCAAAGCACCGCCCCGTCCGCCTATAAGACTCGCTCCACCAAGAATTAATGCGGTAACTCCTAAAAGTGTATACTTAGTTCCTTGTATAGGATCTCCAGAGCCAACCAGGGAAGTGAAACATATTGCAGATAATGCAGCAAAAATTCCAGCTATTAAGTGTGCAACTATTCTTACCCAGTTAATTTTAACACCACTCGTAAAAGCGGCACGCTCATCTGAACCCATTAACTTTAAATGACTCCAAAAAGCTGTGTGAGTGATGATATAAAATAAAATTGTTGCTAAAATCATCAGAAGGAATATTTCATTAAATATTGTAAAGCCTTCTCCCCAAGGTATTAGCCAATCTGGCGCAATACCACCTGGACGAGATAGAATAACAAGATTAATTCCAGTGAATGCTAAAAAGCCTGCCAATGAAACAATAATTGGTGAAACTCTCACGAACACTACAACCAAAGCATAGAACAGCTGCCAAATTAAACCCATGGCGATAGCGTAAATGAACCAACCAACAGATGTTTGTAAATATCCATGAGCATATAATTGGATACTGCTGACATTTATAAAACCCATAAAAGGACCAATAGACAAATCAACTCCACCCCGGCCGGCCATAACAATAAATGTTAAAGCATAAGTTGCTAATATTAGCGGAGCAGTAAGAATTATGGCACTACCAATACCTGATTGTGAGATTATAATTGGACTTCTTATCACTGCAAAAATTAATAGTGAAAAGAAAATAAAAATTGGCACCATAAGATACTTATTTGAAGAAGTATCTACACTCGATCTATAAACTTTTTTTATACTTTCTGTTAATTCCATAAACTAAAAATTAATTAATCAAAATAAACAATTTTAATTTTTTCAATACCTACTTTGTTTTTAAGATTTTTTTCTTTTTCATTTAACTTACTATAATCAACTATTTTAATTTTTTTTTTATCAACTTTTGAATTATTTTTGTTTTCATTATCATTTTTTGTAGCGCCCCTAGATTTGATGATTTGATCAAATGCATTTACGTCATTAGATGTATAATTTGTATTGGTTTGTGCAGTTTCAGTTTTATTGTCTACCGATTCATTGTTGTTAAATGCTGTAAATTGTTTAAGTTTGCTAAAATTTTCAAAATCTAGTGAAGTATAGTAATAATTTTTGTGTTTTGCTGCTTCGGCTTCTTTAGATAAAGAATTTTCATTATTTTTATTTATATTTATGATTTTATTGAAATGCTTATCGTCAGATCTGGCATATCTAACAGGATGACTCTTATTTTCATTAGTATTTGATTTATTAACTTTAAAGTCTTTAAAATTGTTTAATTTTTTGAAGTTAATTAAATCTTCATCTGTATAATAATTATTTATATTTTCTTTTTTCATTAAAATGTTTTTATTTTTATTTTTTTGTCTAAATTTTTATCTTCAGATTTTTTTTCTTTTTCAAAATACACAACATTTATAATTTTTTTATTTGAAGTATCTAAATTTCTTACATATGCATCGGTATCATTTGTTTTTTTTGAAACATTCATGTTATTTGATTTGCTGATACTAGTTGAGCCTATTCCTGCTGTTTGACCAAACATTCCATGAAGCAAAGTATCCGAATTAACTTTTTCATTTTCGAAAATATCAAATATAGTGCCATTTCTAAACACGATAACTTTAGGACAAAGACCAATGAACTCTTCTAATTCACTAGATAAGAAAATAACTGTATTTCCTTCTTCAGCAAATTTTCTAAGATGAATATACAAATCTCTTTTGGTACTTACATCAATACCTCTAGCAGGATCATTCAGGATAAGAATTTTTGGATGTTGAGCAAAAGATCTTGCTATCATAACTTTTTGTTGGTTGCCTCCACTGAGCGAAGTAATAAGATTATCTTTTTGACCGGTTTTAATATTTAGTCTTTCAACTTCCCAGTCAAATACACTATTCAATTCTAGCCAATTAATAAATCCTAACCACCCGGCTTTGCTTGTAGTTCGATAAAGCGGAATTACCAAATTTTCGTAAATACTTAAATTAGCAAGTATTCCTTCTTTTTTTCTATCTCCAGAGACAAAAGAGATGCCATTGTTTTTGGCATCAATCAAAGAACTATATTTTACGAATTTGTCATTAATATCTAAAATTTCAGTTGTTCCCCCATGAGATTCTTGAACACCTGCTAAAATTTTAACAAAATCGTCATGACCATTGCCATCCAATCCTGTAACACCTAAAATTTCTCCTCTACGTATTTCTAAATTTACAGGCGCACTTTCTGGCCAGACAACTACATCTTTGGCTCTGATTACAACCTTGTCACTCTTTGTCTGTACAGCAACGGCCTTAGACTTTTCTTCAGATTCAACTTTTCCTGTCATCAAACTTAATAAATTTTTTTCATTAAGGTCTTTTTTTTCTAGAACAGCTACGTCTTTGCCATCTAACATGACTGTTGCTTTATCGCTAATACGTATTAATTCTGCTATTCGATGGGTAACAATAAATACAGCCATGCCACTATCACGAAATTCCCGCATTTTTTTAAACAATCTTTCTGTTGAATCAAAATCAAGTGCAGCTGAGGACTCATCAAGAATTAATACTTTTGTATTTTCACGCAAAAAAGCTCTTCCAATAGTAATCCACGCTTTAATCGGTAGTGATAAATTGAATGTTTGTGTATAGGGATCTATGTGTTCGCCAACAAGATCTTCCATAAGTTCTTGTGCTTTTAATGCTTTTTCTCTTTGTGTTAAATTTTTGTACCAAAAGCTATCTGAACCAACAAATAAGTTATCTACAACGGAAGCTTCTTCAGCAATCATCATTTCTTGATATACTGTTGCTATACCTAAATCTCTTGCCATCACCGGTGAAGTGGGAAAGTGACCCATGACTGAAACTTTGCCTTTATCAATTGGCAAGACACCAGACATTACTTTTGCAAGCGTACTTTTTCCACAACCATTGGGACCAACAATGGCATGAATCTCACCAAAATTTGCACTAAAATTTACTCCGTCTAATGCTTTAGTAACCTCAAAAGATTTGTGAACATCTTGGACGTAAATATCACCAACAACAGTTTTAGAATTTTTAGACAACACCTCTTTGTTAGAGGTGTTGTCTTTTATGTTTTGTTCTGCACTCATACTTTAAACTTAAAGTATTAGTGAGATTTTGGATCGTAGTCCTCAGGATCTGAAGGATTATCAAAGAACGATTCTACATAAGCTCTTGGAGCCCAACTTTCTATTCCTGGATTATCCCAACCCGTCGAGTTTCTATCGCAATCTTCATTTAAGACTGCTGCGATATCATCAAAACTCTTTGTCGCTGGCCCAACCAATATAGATTGAATCTTTGGACCTTGACCTTGTAAAGTTCTGATCATTACATCAACCCCAAACTCTACTTCATCTCCTGGAGGCCAAGCATATATTGCTTCATCAATGTAACCTGGATTTTGTCTCCAATAACATAGAGCTCCTAGCTCTCCACCTAATGCGATTGGTGGAATTGGATCACGTCCAGACTGAAGTAATGCTTGTAAAGTTCCAGTTTCTCCTGAAGATTGAACAGCAATACCATGTATCTCTGTTGGATTACTTGCTAGCCATTGAGATAGTTCTTTCTGTGCAACTTGCGAAGTCCAGTTATGCGCTAACTGTGCAACAACTTTTACGTTAGGATATTGCGCTAGAGCCTCTAGCATTCCATCGCTTTGTTGGTCAGATGCAGAATAACCAGGAATTCCGTCCATAACTATTACATTTCCTTTTTCACCAATTAGTTCAGCCATCCATGCACCAATATAATAACCAACTAGTCGGTAGTTAACTGATGTATTGATTGAATAGGGTGAAGTTGTAAAGCCTGTAAAAGAAAGTGTCGGAATACCTTTTTCCCAACCATATTTAATTGTTTGGTTAAGCGCTGTTAGGTTTGAACAGCAGATAATAATGGCATCAACTTTTCCACCATCTATCATCTGTCTCATTTGCTGAATTTGCAAAGTGTCATCCAAATTTGACTGAGTTATAATGATTTCATCAATCATTCCTAACGCCTTCCATTTTGGATAAACTACTTCCATCAGTCTTTCCATTGCACCTTTACGCCAAGTATTACCAGCATATGTACTAGCATAACCTATTGTCCAAGGTGGTTTACTAGGACTTTTCCAGCCCTTCATGACAGTTGGTCCTAAAGGCTGATCCTTATCCATAAAATCCATGTTGTAAACATAGTCTCTCATGTCTTTAGGCACATTTTTCAAGCATTCTGTGCACAATTCTTGCGCTGAAGCAATGCTAAAAATTCCTAAAATCCAAGAGAATAGAACAACATAAATTAGTTTTTTTATTTTCATAGTTTCTCTCCTTATTTTCTTTTATTGTCTCATGTATAAAAAGGTTTTACCATCTATATATATATTCTTAAATTTATATCTATCTTTTATAGGTAAAATTTTTGTTTATTTTAAAAGTTAATTATATAATAAATTTGGTATTTTAATTGTTGATAAATCATTCTAATAAGAGTTGAATCATTTTATATTTTATTAATTCTTGCTATATTCTTTTTATGAAAAGATTTTTTTTAGTACTTACAGTTTTATTATTTTCTTCAACAAACTTGTTTGCGGAATATCGATTAGAACCTGTTAATTGTACTTTAAAAAAACAATCTAATTGTGGAGCTTATCTTTATAACAGCAATACTGGAGCAACATATTTTTGCGACTCAGAAAAATGTAAAGAGGTAATGCCCGCATTAGAAGAAGGCGCTGAAGAAGTTTCTGAAGGAACTAAAAAATCAAAAAAATCTAAAATTCCTAAAATGAAGAAAAAAAAGAAATCAAAAATACCTAAGTTTAAAAAGAAAAAATCAGAATAATTTATTTTAGCTTTTTAGATTCAGAGATAGTTATTTCTATTGCAGATCTAAGATCGTTACAAAAAGCTATGTCATCACTTAAAAAAGTTCCTTTAAAAAAACTTTCATTGGTGACACCATTTTGTATCATGAAATTCATATAATCGTTTGTAAGACCATCCACACTAGATAAAAACTCTTTTTCTGCTTCTTTATTATTTATATTTTTTATTTTTTTTAAAACAAGAATACCAAAAGGATATAAATAATTTGCTGATTTAAAAAATTCATTTGCTAAATCTGGATGCTCTTCTTTAATTAGTTCAGTTACCGCAGAATTTATAGATACGCAGCCTTTGATTATTTTATATGTTAATTTATCGTCCTCGAGGAGTTCCTGCAAATTATACCAACTTAGCTGTTCTATTTTTTCAGCTTGTAAGGGACTGGTAATAAATAATAAAATAATTAATATTTTTTTCATAAAATATTTTTATTTATTATTGTTTATAGCTCGGATCTTCTTTATCTAGAATAGATCTTATGGCCTTTAAATGAAGCTCACCAAGTCCGGTAGGATAATTTTCCCAATCTTGAGCTGTTTTTTCTGCAACTTCTGGAGTTGCTATTTTTAGTTCTTTGTGAGTTGATAAAGCAGTGATGTAAGTCTCACAAGCTTTTTCAAAATAGTATAATTCATCAAATGCCTGAGCTACAGTTTGGCCAGTAGTTAATATTCCATGATTTGCTAATAGCATTGAACGATTGTTGCCAATACAAGCTGCCATTTTATTTGATTCTTCTTCAAAACCTAAACCACCGAAATCATCATACACGGCCACACGATTATAAAATCGCATAGTATTTTGATCAATGGGTGGAAGTGTTGGATTTTTTAAAACTGATAAGGCAGTAGCATACTTTGAATGGACATGAAGTATACATCTTGCGTGAGGTATTTTTTTATGAATTGTACCATGAATATTAATTGCAGTAGGATCAACTAAATCTGGATTTTTTTTAATTTCCTCAATTTTATTTTGTTCAACTAAGACCAGATCACTTGCTCTAATTGTACTAAAATGTATTCCAGATCCATTAACATAAAAATCGTCCGAGTTTGGTAGACACACACTAAAATGATTAGCTATTCCTTCATGCATATTTAGTTTGGCTGTCCATCTAAAAACAGCTGCTAAATCATTTAATATTTCTGATCTTTGCATAATTTACATGATAGTATATTTTCTTTAAAAAAAACGAGCAAAGTTTTCGTTTATTGTTTGTTCAAGGAGATTATTTAACTTTTATTCCTTTTTTTCCTCTTCAGGATTATTTATTTGTTCTTCTTCTTTTAATCTTTTTTCTTCCTGTTGTTTCTGTTCTTCCTGTTCTTTTAATCTTTGCTCTTCCTGTTGTTTCTGTTCTTCCTGTTGTTTCTGTTCTTTTTGTTCTTCCTGTTGTTTCTG
>Ga0208879_1002335_pt1 | contig 16922 bp, 13 predicted proteins | sample Knorr_S15_td_Bot_FD_185605 | JGI IMG/M metagenome (GOLD analysis project Ga0208879, IMG submission 185605) | Marine microbial communities from Southern Atlantic Ocean transect - Knorr_S15_td_Bottom_ad_5009_LV_A (SPAdes) (version 2) | ecosystem: Environmental > Aquatic > Marine > Oceanic | place... | reverse complement strand
GAATCATCAGCGACCTGTCCGAGAGCGGGAATGGACCTGGTCAGAAAGGGTCGAGCAGCCGTTCACCCGAACCTGCCGAAACCAAGACCCGCCCAGCGCGAAAAACGCGCAAGACACGCAAGACCGACAAGTCCGAAGATGAACCCGAGCCGGAACCCGAACCGGAGCCAAAGGCGCGTAAGAGCGCGAAGACCGACGGTCCGGACATCACCGATGACGATGATTTCGGTGACTTCTCCTTCTGATCACTCATTGGGGATGCTGGCGCCGCCACGCACGGTCAACTGATCGGGAACGAACTGGATGATCGCAGGGGTCATCAGGCAGGGTTCACCATCGACCTGGACCCACATGGGAGGGTCGTGAGCCGTGTCGCAAGGTCGGTCTGAATCGTCGATGTTGCGAATCTCCAAGCGCGTGGCCGAACGTTGGGTGATACCCCATTTCCCGACGTGAGTCCCCTTCTTCAGCGGACCCATCAGCCGAAGCATCCGGGACTTCGAAAGGCCCGTTGCGAGCACCAGATCGAAGGCATCATCGGTGACCCGTTTTCCGGGAGCGACTCGGAATCCACCGCCGAATGTCTGGGTCATGATCGTGGTGAACAGCCCGCTCATGTCCTGACGGCCGAGCACGATATCGTCGACTTTGAGCCAAGCGTCCTGCTTCTTCCATCCGAATATGCTCTTGATACCGAGATAAGTGTACTTCGCGTTGCCTCTGATCCGCTTGCCTTGTCCGAGGGTCTTGCGGCGCGAGACATCGCTCGTCGTTCCGCCATCGGACTCGAGGAAAGCCCAGCGTCGCACCATGCCCGCCTCCTCAGCCGGACCATCCCAGACCGTCTCGGCGGGTGAGGGGTAGTGTGTCAGACCCGGCGCGGGCGCGCCATCGACACGCATCGCGCCGACACGACGATCCACACCACTGCGGAGAAGCGGGACCGCAGCCTTGGGGTCGACCAGCGGCAGTCCGTGAGCCCGAGCGTAGTCATTGCCACTGCCCATCGGAACGATGCCCATGGTCATGGCTGAGCCACGGAGCCCGCCAGCGACCTCGTTCATCGTGCCATCCCCGCCGACGGCGACGACCATATCCAGATCGTCGCGATCGCGCAGACTGTAGGCAATCTCGGCCGCATGGCCGGTGCGCTCGGTGAAATGGACCTCGTGGGTAAGGCCCTCGGCCTCGATCAGGGCCTCGATCTCGGGCCAGCGCTTGAGCACGGTGCCATCCCTTCCCGCCGGATTCACGATACAGGCGATGCGCACCATGGAATGTGCAGCAAGGCCCGAGGCAAAGAGCATTCGCCCGGCGACAAAGCATCCATGAGGGATGCGGGGCTGGCGAACGATGGGGATCCGCATGGCCGGAAGCTGGACCGAATTCGACATCGCCTGCATGGAGCGGGCGATCGAGTTGGCGGAGCGTGGCCGCGCTCAGGTCTCGCCCAATCCACCGGTGGGCTGCGTGCTCGTGCGCGAAGGCAAGATCATCGCCGAGGGTTGGCATGACCATCTGGGTGACCTGCACGCTGAGCAGGCCGCAATCGCGGATGCGGAGTCACGAGGCACAGCGACGGAAGGCTGTACCGCCTATGTCACGCTGGAACCCTGCAACCACTTCGGCCGTACACCCCCGTGCACCCAGGCCCTGTTGTGGGCTGGCGTGGGTGAGGTGATCGTCGCGGCACGCGATCCCAATCCAACGGTACGGGGCGAGGGCATCCAAGTGCTCCTCGATGCTGGTATTCCGGTCCGAGAAGGCTTGCTCGGAGAACAGGCCTGCCGACAGATGCAGGCATTCATGCATTGGTGTGAACGGCGGCGACCGCTGGTCACTCTGAAGGCGGCGGTCGATGCGAATGGTGTAGTCGACGGTGATTCCCCTGGGCGATTCACCTCGGAGGAGAGCCTCGATGCAGCCCATCGCCTGCGAAGACACTGCGATGCGATTCTGGTCGGTGTGAACACGATCGTGGTCGACGATCCCACACTCGACATCCGACGCACGGCGATTGGACAGAGTCGTCAACCGCTGCGCATCGTCCTCGATCAGAATTTGCGCACGCCAAAGGAGGCCAAGATTCTCAACGATGGTGGCCAGACCCTTCTGGTCCACACCCAGCAACAAAAGACTGGAATCGCCTTGCCCGAAGGGGATGATGGAGCTGACCTGGCCGCATTGCTCGATCATCTGGGTGACATCGGCATCCAAGAACTTCTCGTCGAGGGAGGCCCCACCGTCTGGGCCCAGTTCCTCGATCTGGGTCTGGTTGACCGTGCGATTATCATCCGCAGCAAAGCGATTCTCGGCGAGGGCCCATCGAGTGGTCTGGAAGGGAATCGGCTGAACGATGCTGGCCTCGCTGTGCTCGCCAAGCATGACTGGGGTGGAGATATCGCCACCTTCTGGTCCCGCCCGGACCTCGCGTGGCCCGCTCAGGACTGGCCCTGAAGCGCCTCATCCAAGCGCCGCAGCATCAGCAGCAGGGCGGGCGGCGCCTCGGGAAAGTCAGCGCGGTGCGGGCATAACTCATCGAGAAAGGTCTCATCCTCAGCATCCAGAATCAGCGGATAGGTCTGACAACCGATCGGGCGGTCCGTATACACCGTGCACAATCCCTTCTCATCGAGGAAGACGCAGGCCTGGGTCGCGGGATCATTGAGCAGGATTCGAATGCCATCGACCTCCTTGCTGAATTCATCCGGATGCTGACCGACCCGGGTGGCCAACCGCAACACATCCGACGGGGATAGCGGCATCTCGGTATTGTGACAGCATACACTGCACGATTTCTCAATGCAAGGTGTGCTCGGCCAGCCCCCCATGACCTGCCCTGCACATCCGTCGATTTGAAGGAGGGGGTGCGTCCCGACTCGATTCGGGCGGTTAGGGTAGTCTGGATATCCTGACGGGCTTCGAACCCGTCGACGCGGGTTCGAATCCTGCATCGCCCACTCCTGCGGACCTGTTCGCCACCGCCATCACGATGTCATTATGAACCCTGAATCGCCATCCTGTACCCTCGCGCTCCAACCGGAGACCGGGCCGGCCGAGCCCCACTTTCAAGCCCTTTCTGCGACCACGAGCAGGCGCGCCAGACTGCGATGAACGCGGATCGGGAAGGTTGCGCGGATCACCCAGCCCGCAGAGGAGAAGGCCTGCTCAATCTCGGACCACCGCTTGCCGAAAGACACACCCTCATCGAGTGGACCGTTGATCGCGGAGGGGGACCACGGCACCAGCGTGACCAGACGAGCGTTTGCGGTCGCCACCTGTGTACAGGCGGAGAGCGCTCCCTCGAACAGTTCGAATCCATCCCCAGATTTCCAAGCGTTTCGCCCGTAGGGCGGATCGAAGGCGAATCCATCGAAGGGTGCGATGTCATGCCAATTCGCAAGGTCCGTGGCCGAGCCGTTTCGCACTTCGAAGGTGCCAGAACCTCCCCGTTCCTGCGCCCATTTCGCATTCTCACGTGTCCCCGTCACCATCGGCCAAGCAAGGTCACCGCCATACGAATCCAGTCCACACAACACGCCTTCGACGAGTATGCCCCCTGTTCCACAGAAGGGATCGAGCAGGCTGCCCCCGTTCGGACAGGCGAGATTGACCATCGCTCGGGCCAGTTTCGGGTCGAGGCTGACCGGTTTGAAGAAGGGACGATTTGGTGCGGTTCGCTGTGCCCAGTCATCACCTTCGTGAATCGTGAGCCCCCATGCGACCACGGATTCGGTCTGCAGATCGTCGGGGTGCGCTGTGTGCTCGGAGGGTGCGAGCAGATGGACGCGGAGGGTCACTTCGGGTCGGGTCAGATCCACCTTCCAGCCGGCGTCGACAAGTCTACCGCCAATCTCGCCCGCGACCTCGCGACTCGACCAGTTTGCAAGCTTGTCGCCGGCACGGCTCGCGCGCACGGCGATGCTGCTCATCTCAATATTCAGGGCGAGGAATGAATCGGCCACTTCTGTGACCACATTCTCCAACGTCGCCACCCCCGCGGGACTCAGCACCTCAGCGGCCAGGCTCGACCTTGCAATCAACGTCTGAGCGGATTCCAACGGCATCGATAACGCGTGTGGATGCAGCACCTCGGGTGGCGATTCAAGCAGGGTATCCGCCTCTGTGCGGAACAGTGCTGGATGCCAGCCGGCACCGATGACGACAGCCTCGTAGTGCAACGAATCCAAGCCCCCTCTCACGCGGGCACCTGTGCTGCTCCGCAGCACCCCCTCCGCCTTCAATCCTATAACCGTGGCACTTCTCCCCCGGTCCCATGCTGCACCACAAGGCAGGGCGCGCGATGGCTGTGCTCGGCCTTCTGCTGCTCTCGACAATGTTCGTCACCCTGCCTGGCAGCGCGCAGAGCATCGACCCCGGCACGATGCAGACCGAAGATCCGAGGAACCTCACCTATGAGCAGAACAAGATGTATCTCTATGGCCTGGATAACGCTGAGCGACAGGACACATGGGAGATGTGGACACATTCTGCACCGACCGACTCCGAATCAGATACCTCAATGGGTGAGGGCAATGTCATCGGGGACCCCAACAATGGAGGCGGCTCGCGCACCTTCACCTGGCCGATCAACACCGAGCGTCAGTATACTCGCGATGAACCGATGCCGCTGGATCCGATGGTACCGATCACCGGTGGCATCACTCTCGACATCTACTGCGACTTGGTGGAACAGGATTCCTGCACGAAGCAGGTGACAATCGTTCTGCGACTCGGCGATCGCGATATCGCTCAGGCCACGATTGATACCCCGGATGATAACGACCTCTATGTCTTTGAATTCGACCACAGTCTTGAGGAGGTTCCTGCAGATCAGACCTTCGGAATTCGGCTCACACTCCAAAAGCCGAACAGTGTTGATGGCGGTTATTCCCTCGATCTCGGTCGCGACAATTCCTGGATTGAGATTCCAGTCTTGCCTCCCTATGCAGCGACTGTGCCGGGTCTTGACGTCACGGATGGCTACGTATCTCCCTATGCGAAGGCGGCCGGATTCGATGAGGTCGTGGCGAACTCGGCCTCCTGGTTCGGACTGATCTTCTGGTGCCTGTTCGCAGTCGGCATCTTCGTCGCCGGATTCTCACTGATGCCGCCGATTCCGTTCAAGGAGATTGCGATTCTTCTCACCGGCATGGGCCTGCTGGGCTCGATGTTCGTTGTGCCGCTCATCTCTGGACCGGTGTTGACCGGCATGGCTGCCGACCCCGATGACCCCGACATCTGGACGATTAGGGAATTGGCCCAACAGGAGGAACGCGAGGGAACCTTCCTCGGCGATACCTTGGTCGAGGGTTACAAATTCACACTCTACATCGAATTCGATCAGATCTATACCACGAAGTCGGAGGGGGAACTCTACTCCGGGATCGGATTCGAAGGCGACGAAGATATTCTCGGAGATTCTGAGACCAGCAGGCGCGGACGGGAATACGTGCAACTCTACTTCTCTCTATTCGCCATGGATCTGGAACCGGGTCAGGCCGTGCTCGCTGATTTGATGATCATGAATGGCACCCATCCGCTGACCGGAGAAGAGGGTGTGCTGCTGCCGATGCATGTGGACGCAACCTCTGGTTCACCACCGGTCTATCTCGAAGTGGTGGTCGATGGAGCCAACAGCATTCGGTGGGTGATTCCCGCCAAGGTCTGCACCTTGATCGGCCAGGACTTCTCGTGGCAGTATTACCCGATTCTCGTGACCGCAGTCGGATTGCTATTGGGCGGGATCGGCTTCTATCAGGTCTACAATCAGGGTCGGCCAGACCTCGGAGAGGATGAATATGACGAGGACTTCGAGGAGGCACTGGATGACTTCGAAGATGACTTCGACGAGGATTTCGAAGACGATCTGGATGATCTCGAGGAACTCTGAGGTGGTCCGATGGGCTGCAATCTGAGAGACCTCGCCAGGCCTGAGTCCATCCAATTGCGTGACCTTGCCGGAGAACGCGTCGCGGTTGACGCCTTCCTGGTCGCCTACCAGTTCATCACCAGCCTGCGCGCCCGCGGCGAGGGCCAGGACGGCTCCTTCCTGCGCGATGCAAAAGGACGCCCGGTTTCCCATCTGATGGGATTTCTCGATCGCGCCACCGTGATGATCGAAGCCGGGATCGACCCGATCTTCGTCTTCGATGGTCGGCCCCATGAACTCAAGATGGATACCTTGGCAAGCCGTAAGGAGCGACGCCAGACAGCGATTGAGAAGTGGGAGGCCGCGGTTGAGGCCGAGGACTGGGTCACGGCACAGAAACTTGGCTCCCAGGTCGTCTCCTACACCCGGGAGATGGTTCGCGAGACCCAGGAGATGTTCGATCATCTCGGCGTCGCATGGGTCGAAGCCCCGATGGAGGCCGAGGGCGGTGCCAGCGTCTGGTGTGCCAAAGGGGAGGTTGCAGCAGTCGCCAGTCAGGACTGGGATGTGCTGTTGTACGGTAGCCCCGTGATGATTCGAAACCTCACAAGCCACGGCACACGCAGATTCGGACGAATGGTCCACGCGGAACGCATCGTGCTCGCAGACCTGTTGGCTGAACACGGCATCACCCAAGAGCAATTGGTCGATCTCGGCATCATGGTCGGCACCGATTTCCATCCCGGTATCAAGGGTATCGGGCCGAAGACCGGGCTCAAACTGATCAAGGCGCACGGCACGATCGAGGCGGTCTGTGCAGCCAAGGAAAAGGAGGTGCCGAAACGGCTTGAGGAGATCCGCGACCTCTTCCTCAACCATCCCATGGGCGTGAGCCTACCTCCTTCTGGCATGGCCAACGAAAGCAGACTGCGAGCCTTTCTCCAGGACGAACGCGGCTTCAGTGATCGCCGCATCCAGCGCGCGCTCGACCGCATGAAGAACGGCGGCCGACTTCGCCAGCAAGGCCAATCCAGTCTATTCGACTTCTGAGGCGCCCACAGGCTGAAGGCATGAATGGCCGGAGAGAAGGCCATGCGAGAGCTGTTCGAGGACGGGCGGTTCTGGACCGGCTTGCTCATCTCCGGCCTGCTGCTTCACATCCTCGCCGCCGAAGTGATGCCGATCGGGCTCGATGCCCACCTGCATGCAACCTATGTCACCGACGGCATGGCCGATGGCGAACCCTCACTGGAATGGGGTCCTGTCCGGACCAGTGATCCGGATGGTTCCGTACCTTCCGAGGTGCATTCGAATGGCCGATGGTCGAGCTGGCATCTGTGGATGGAGGGTTGGTTCACCGCCTTCGGCAAGAACACCGACACCTTGCATCAGATGGCATTGACGACGGGCTTCGCCGCTCTGGCGGCCGTCTATCTGTGCACCCGAAGACTCTGGGGGGCTGAAAACGCGCTTCGGCTGACCGCACTCGCCTCGATCCACCCTCCGCTGATCCGTGCTGCTGGACGCTGCTACCAGGAGGGAGCCGTGCTTCTGGTCATCACCCTCTGCTTCACCGCATTGGTGCTGGGTGAACGCCAACGAAAGGCGGGCAGACCGCCTCTATGGTGGGCGGGAACGATCCTCGCCATCGGGTTACTGCTCGACCTCAAGGGATTGCCCTTGGAAGGTATGTGGGTCGCTGCCCTGCTGCTCGGACTATGGCCAATTCTCGAATCGAGGGTGCAACCGCTTGCCTCCGAACAGCGAATATCTCTCATCCTCGTTCTCTCTCTCATCGTGATGGCGACGGTGCTCTCTCGCAATGGCATTGAGATGGCCAACAACCTCGGAAGCATACTCGGCGCCTGGCTGCTCGCCGTGCTTCTGGTCGGATTCATCTTCGTATTCGCGGGCATGGGGCTGTTCGCACGTCGTGAGGTGAACCTTGAGGGTGAGGCGGCTCTGCTGCGCAATTCAGGGTTGCTGGGGCTAGGCGTGATCACCGGCTATGTGGCTGCGCTCTGGGTGACCGAATCTGTCGCACTTGACCTCGACCTCGGCGAGGTATGGTACTCCTTCCGACACAACCCCCGCTATGCGAGTCTGCTGATTGTGCCGTTATGGTGGGCCTGGATGGCGAACGATGACGGCCCTTCCATCGCTCCGGATCGTGGCCGAGAGATGCTGTTCGCAGGTGCGATCGTTCTCATGTTGCTGTTGAACGCATTCATTCTGGGGCATACCGGGGAGAGGAGGATGGAGGATATCGGAACCGTGCTCGGTGAACAGATTGAGGATGGTGGACAATTCATCTATATCGCGCCGGCCACCCACGCAATGCACCGTCTGTACACGATCCACCTGACCCTAGATCCTGACAATGATCGTGATCTCGTCGGCCATTGGCGTTCGCCGGATTCAGATTGGCGCGAGGAATTACAGGATTGCAGTCGATTGGGGGCGGTGGACTGGATTCTCATCGATCCCTACGCGGATGTGGATGACGACTGGAGATCTGGCCAAATCTGGGAATTGGAAGGTGGTGAGCGCTGGACACTGCAGGCGAATCGGAACGATTGTCCGGATTGAAACGTGAAAGGCCCCCGCCCGGGCCATCGGCCCGAACGGGGGCGGTGTGTTCTCTTGAGCGCCTTCAGGCGTTCTTGTCGGCCTGAACTTGCTTGCGCACGTCCTGAGCCGCGTTCTTGGTGGACTGCATCGCCTTGCGGACACGGGTGCCAGCGGCGGAGTTGCCCTTGTCGTGCTTCACAGCATCGTCGCGGGCGGCATTCAGCGTTTCAATCATCTCTTGGACCATAGCCTCAACGGACATATCCCTCGGGCCTCCGTCGACCGCTCTTAATCATTCACCACTGCGATTTCGCTGCGGGAGGGGTCGAAATCAGCGATTCTCAGCGAGCAGATTGAATCCTGTGGGTGTGACCTGCCAGAATTTGCGCACACCTTCCTGAATGGCGAGCACCAGCCCGCCATCGGTGAGTGCCTTCAGGTGATGCGAGACCAATTGCTGAGAACATCCGAGTTCCTCGGCTAACATCGTCTGGGTCGGTGGGCCGGCGGCTCCACCATCTGGAGTTCGCGCCAGACGATCGAGCAGCTGGATTAGAACCGAGTTTGGATCCTGAGCCAAAGCGGGTGCAGGGAGTTGGTCAACCGGTGTATGGCGAGGTACGGCAGCGGTGTAATAGCGCAGCAAGCGCCCATCTCTTCGCGACCATAGGTCCTGGCTCTCTTCGAGGATTCTCAGATGATGAACTGCCTGATGGTTGCCGAGTTCAAGACCGCGGATGATGGTGCCCAGATTCATCCCCTCATAGGATGCGACATAGGCCTGAATCCGAGCCCGCATCTGATCGCCTTCGGCCGACACGCTCCGCTAGCCTCCCCAGAGCGTCGGAACAACGCTTTGGTATTGAATGCAGCACGTTCCAGTCCATCGGTTACTTCGCTCGGTTCACGCGGTGCGCACGAACGAATTGTCAGCCTGCATGGTCCAAGCCGTGCCGTTGGGTGCGAGGTAAACGGTCTCACCCTCGTGGCCTGAGATGTACTGTCCGCCGACGGGCAGGTGGGTGTAATCCACGACCACATCGGTTTCGGGGGCCGCGGCTGCGACCGCCATCACCGGTGCCGTCTCGGCGCCGGGAACGGCGAAGGTCGCCTCGGTTCCCCAGTCGAATCCGGGTTCCTCCTCACGGCCACCTCTGAGCAGCATCGCGGCGAGCACGCCTGCAATCACAATCAAGATGGTGAGGCCGATGATGATGCCGAGCATCGGGCCAGAGAGGCCACTACCTGCAGCCCCGCTCTCTTCGTTGCCACCATTCTCTTCCTTGGGGTCATCATCGACGGGTGGCGTCACATCCTCGCCACTGCCGGCCTCCGATGCGTCGAATGGGGCATAGTCAGATTCCCGGTTGAAGCCATTGCTGTCGACCGCCTTGACGTCAACCTTGAGTTGGTCGAAGTTCGCCACACCCATGCCCGAGGAGGGTGGGGTGCCGAAGCTGTAGCCAGCGCGCAGTTGAACGCTGGTCGGCTCCTCTTCGCCGAAGTCACTGCAGACTCCCGTCTGGGTATTGCAGATCGACCAACTGATCAGAATCTCGGAAAGTTCGATCTCGGAGATTTGAACGACGAATACCGTCGGGTCGTTACCGAAGGTCATGTCGACCACGGCGATGTCGAGATCGCCGTTCACGCCATCTGTGCTCCAGGCCAGAGGCAGGGTGTCGACGACCTCGATGACGAACTGCCAGGTGCCGGTCGCACCGTGAGAATCGGTCGCCGTGATTGTAATCGTCTGTTCGCCTGCGTCCTGATAGGTCGCGGTGAGAAGACCGGTGATCGGATTGAATTGGGCCGCACCGGGCGGGTTCGCCGCGATGCTCGTCCAGATCTCCAGATCATCATCGTCAACATCTGTCAGACGCGCGCCGAGATCGATCTCGAGGGTCTGACCCGATTGAATCTGGAGGTTCTCAAGACCCGCCATGTCGCAGCGCGGTGCGTCATTGACGTTCTGCACGTGCACATAGACCACGGTCTCGCCAATCTGGCCGTCGAGGTCAGTGGCTCGCACGGTCACGACCACGCTCCCGAAGACATCCTCATCCATCGCCTCAAGTGTCAGCGAATAGCCGTAAATATCAGCACTCACGATGCCCGCGGGCTCAATCGAGATCACGGACAGGCTGAGGTCCATCACGCTGGAGGAGTTGCCCTCATCATCGGAGTCTGAGAGGTATTGCGCAAGGTTGACCGAAGCGCTGCCACCCTCATCATAGGATATGGCGGACACACTGGACCAGCGCGGCTGACCGTTCTCGACCACATTGAACTGGAGGGTGCCGGTGTTGACATCCTCGCCATCATCGATTGACAGGCCGATTCCCTGAGGCAGCGAATTGCCGAAGGCATCATGCTGCATGGTGGTGAATTCAACCTCGATCTCACCGGTCGCGGGATGCCAGGCCACGAAGGCCGGGTCATTGCTCGTGATGCTGAGTTGGGTCAGAGGCGTTTCCGCATCGCAGACCAGACCCGATAGCGATATGCGCTCACTGGTCTCAACCTTGACGGTCGGCATGCCCGGGTATGTCGGGCATGCGCCACCGGGTGCGTGGGGATCGACGACGACTGGCAGGCCGTTCATCAGTGTGAAGGCCGAGGAGGAAGATCGCCAGTCACTGGATTGTCCTCGTGCATCCGTGAGACGTGCGCGCACGTCGTAATCACCACTGCCTGCACTCGGGATTGGATTGACGGTGAACACGTAACGCTCGTACTGTGTTCCAGCCGCTGTGACACTGTTCGGGGCCGTGACCCAGTCACTGGCCCACAGGCCGGTGCCGGCCGGCGCGACCTCGAACTCAGCCGTCATCGTCACCAGCGTGTCCACACTGTCGCGGGAGTTGCCGCTGACATCGAAGTCGAGGCTGCCACCGCGCGGAATCGTCGTCTGACCCGCGGCCATCGGTGCATCGGTGGAGGGTGAGAAGTCGTGTGCCACGTAACTGATGCCGACGTTGTTCGCACCATTACCATCGTCGGTCAATCCACTGAGGACTGCCTTGAGGACCGAGTGCCCATTGGCCGAGGTCTGGATATTCGAGGTATCGAAAGTCGTCGTGAAGGACTGCATGTCACTCGCACCACCGCTGGTCAGGGTGTTGAGATAGGTGCTGTCGATCAGGGTGTCCTGGCCGCCCAGGGTGAGGTAGACCGAGAGCGTGCCTCCGTCGGAGTAGGTGTCCACTCCGCGGTTGCGTACGATGACCTCGATGTCGAGGGTGTCGCCGGGCACGAAGCCGGGTGCACCATCCTGATTGTCCGAGGTCAGCGACTCGATGCCGACATCGATTAGAGGAATCATACTTGAATCGCTTGCAGTGAATACATCGAGCATGGCGCTGCTGGTGCTCCAGCCACTGTATAGTGCACCGACGGTGAGCATGTTGCTCGACCCACCAGCAACCAAGGAGTTCGGTACTGTCCAAGATGCACTGCCCGATCCGCTTGCTAGCGAGATTGTCTCAAACCCAGTGCCTCCGCCCACGTTACCGGAGTTGCTGACGTATGCACCGCCATTGAGCAGCCATGCTTCCCAGCAATGGCCTCCCTTGGTTCCGTCTGTATACGCGTGCGAATTGCATACCTTCTCGGTGACTGCGGCGTATAGAGTGTAACTCGACAATGGTGCGCTGCCGGCACCAATGTAATTTGCTGTGATAGTGATATCACTGGTCCCGTCCCCATTGTCGGACTGAGCAACTTCTAGTGCGTAGTTGCCAACAGTGGAGTGAGCACGCCCACCATTACTGAAGCCTGAATCCCAGCAGGTATTGGTGCCGCATCCAGTCATGAAGTGACTATCCGGATCCTGCGCATCGCCGAAGGATGTCTTGGGTGCGCCACCGCTCTCACCTAGGTGGCCGACTCCAAGGATGGGATTGACATTGCCCGACTCAGCGTCGGCGGTATTGCCGTAGTTGGCCGAGTGCAGCGAGACATAGGTGTAGGTGTCTGCCCAGTCATTCTTCAGTTTCTTGTGGGCTGGGGAGCCGTAACTCATGCAGAATCCACAGTTGTCAGAAGTGATGTATTGGGCGAATACCATGTGTCCTGGGTCCGTCGCGTATGAGGCGTCGACGACCTCCAGCAATTCCTTGTTTTCGTTCTCGGTCGGCGCCTCGCCGAAGTCCAGCATCCCGTTCAGGGACATCAGAACCATCAGCGCGGCAGTCAGTACGGGGGCGATGGAGCGCATGCTCATGGCTATCGCTCAACTTCCTAGGGATATTAAGGCGAGTGGGGGGCCAGATTGGTAGACGTTTTCTTGGTGCGCACGCCCTCGCGCACGCGAGAGGTGCAAATCTGGCTGAGCATGGCAACGCTGCTCACATCATCCGCGAGACGATGCGCTCGGTCTCCTCGCTGCTGAGGCCGAGTTCGCGATAGGCGAGTGGCCCACCCTCATCGAGCACCGGTTCCTGCTCTTCGAGCGTCAGTCGGGAGTTGGTCTGGAAGAAGACGCCGGTGTGGATGACATCTCCCCAAACCATCGCCTTCTCCATGGCTTGTTTCCAATCACTCGGATCATGCTCGATGTCCTCGAGTGGCTGCACTCGCGGCTTGAAGAACTGATAGGTGTTGACCTTGTTGAAGGTCACGCACGGACTGAACACATCGAGGATGGCGAAGCCATTGTGCTCGATGCCCGCCTTGATCAGGCCCACCAACTGCTTGATGTTGCCAGTGTAGCCGCGGGCCACCCATGTCGCGCCGTTGGTGATCGCGCTCGCGATCGGATTGATCGGCAGTTCGACGCTGCCATGAGGCGTGCTCTTGGTCTTCATACCGACCTCACTGGTGGGGGAGATCTGACCGGTGGTGAGTCCATAGATCTGATTGTCCATCACCAGATACAGAATGTTGAGGTTGCGCCGGGCGGTATGCGTGAAGTGGTTGCCGCCAATGCCGTAGCCATCTCCATCTCCGCCTGTGGCGATGACCGTCAATTCGTGGTTCGCGAGTTTCGCTCCAGAGGCGTGGGGAAGCGAGCGACCGTGCAGGGTGTGCATCCCGTATGATTTGAAGAAGCCCGGAAGGTTTGATGAGCATCCGATGCCACTGACTGCGAGAATCTCATGCGGTTGCAGACCAAGTTCAGCCACCGCTCGCTGCAGTCCGCTGAGCACACCGAAGTCGCCGCATCCTGGGCACCAATCAGGGTCCACTTTGCCCTTGAAATCCTTCGCTTTCAGAGTCAGAGTCGTATTCGTTTCAGTCATCCATTCCCCTCCTCAGACGATAATCTCCTCATATGGCACAGACAGGGTCTCGTCACCATCGAGTTGCTCCTGAACTGCGGCCACGATGTGATGCGGCTTGAATGGCTCGCCATCGTACTTGCGGATGTGCCCATCCACCGTGAAACCGGTCTCGCCCCGCAGGTAGCGGTGGAACAGTCCGGAGTAGTTGTTCTCGATGAGGATGGTGCGCTTGCAGGATGAGAGCAGTTCGACCGCCTCGTCGGCGTGGAATGGAACGATCCACTTGAAGTGCAGGTGATTGGCGACCACACCGGCCGCCGCCAGTTGTTCGATCGCCTCCTGGATGACCCCAGCCGTGGAACCCCAGCCGACCAGAGTCACCTCTGCGTCAGGGTTGCCAACGATGGCCGGAGGCGGCAAGTCGGCTAGCAGACCATCCATCTTGCGCTGTCGCTTCTCCATCATCGCCCGACGCTTGTGCGGATGGGTGAATTCGTCGCTGATGAGCACGCCGTCGGGCATATGCTCATCGCTGGCGACCACGTGCTCGTAGCCAGGAATCCCCGGTAGAGCGCGCGGGGAGACGCCACTGTCTGTGAACTTGTAGCGCTGGTAGTTGTCGGCATCGTCGCCAGCTTCAGTGATGAGTTCACCACGGTCGATGACCGGGTGCATGTCGAGCAATTCTGGGTTGATGGTCGAGGTTTCGTCAGAAATCAGCAGATCGGATATGATGATGGCCGGCAACTGATACTTGTCAGCCAGGTTGAACACCTCGGGAATCGTCTGGAAGGCATCGAGAGGACTGCTCGGGGCGAGGATGAGTTTCGGGAAGTCGCCCTGACTGGCGCCGAGCACCTGCCACAGGTCGCCCTGCTCAGTCTTTGTGGGGACTCCGGTTGAAGGCCCGGCTCGCTGGACGTTGACGATGACGATGGGAATCTCCATCATGCCGGCTTCACCCACCCCTTCGGTCATCAGCGCGAATCCACCACCGGAAGTGGCGCACATCGAACGGCAGCCGGCGTGGGCTGCTCCGACGGTCATGCAGATGACGCTGATCTCGTCCTCGACCTGACGCACCATGATGCCGAGTTCGCGAGCGTTGGCCGCCATCCAGTGCAGGATACCGGTTGACGGGCTCATCGGATAGGCGCAGTAGAACTTGACACCCGCAGCAGCAGCGGCCATGGCGAATGCCTGATTTCCGGCCCACACGGCAAGCGGTGCACTTGGCTGTGGCGCCTGCTGCGCTGCAGGCTGGAAATTAGCTGCCGAGTGGTCGTACGCCAGTTTTGCGAGGTCCACGTTCGCCGCCACCAGTTCCGCACCCTTGGCCGAGAACTGGAAGTCGAGGACGTCTTCGAGTGCAGAGAACTCGATTCCGATCAGTTGGCAGGCGACCGCGATGGCCACCGTGTTCTGCATCAGCTTGTTTGCGCCTTTGCCAGCCAACTCGCCGACCGGCATCGGGCAGAGCTGAACCCCTTCGGCCGCCTCTCCGGGTTCGATCGTGTCGCTGTTGTAGATGACCGATGTACCCGGACCCAGATGCTCGAGGTGTCGGTTCATCGTGTCCTGATTGAGGCAGATCATCAGGTCGATGACGTCGCCATGGGTGCGGATCTCACGATCGCTGCAACGGACGGTGAGGAAAGAATGGCCACCACGGATGATGGACTGGTAGGCGTTGTAGGCGTACATGTGGACGCCCCTGCGAGCGAACAGGCGCGCGAGGATGTTTCCGGGAGTCGCGATGCCTTGTCCGGCCGCGCCTCCGATGCTGATGACATAATCGAATCCACTCATTTCTGTACACCTTCCCGACGCTTGCATGCATCAGCCCGGCCCCAATCCATCGGGGTCTGTTCGGAGGCCCGTTGGTCAGGCCATTATATCGATTCCTGTTTCATTGACTCGGTGACTGGCCGCGACCCAGAGGACCGATTGCCTCCGATTGCTTCGGCTGAGCTCTCAAGGGTGGGATGCAGTGGCGGAGACCAACGACCGTCGTCGCGGCCGTGATCGAGCAGATGCCAATAGAGCGTCGACATCGTGACTTCGCCATCCTCGACCTGTTCCGTGCTGGCGACTCGATCCGCTTTGGTTGACCTCCGCCATGCATTTCGAGCCAGAGGACCAAGGATCGGCAGCGACAGAGCGGGACCTGTCGCGGGCAGTGCGGGTGAGATGAGCGGTCGCAGGGTGCGCCATTCCCGCTCGACGATTCCGGCTCTGCGCATCGCATCGTGAACCATAGCCCAATCCCTTCCACCACCAGCCTTCGAGCGCAGCAGCCAGGTCGGATTGATGGAGGAATCGAGGCGGAAACCGCCGGCTGCCAGAGGCGCCGCCATCCAAGGCGCGATATAACCGCCAGGAGCTCTGAACCAGGCTCTGAAAGAAGTACCTGCGAAGGTCTCGATTCGCTGCTTGGCCGCGGATAACATCTCGGTGAAATCCTCGACATCGGGCTGCCATGCGGACCAGCATCGATGACCCCAGCCATGGCAGCCGAAGGTGATGTTGTCCAGACCTCTCAGCACTTCCATTCTCTGCGTGAATGCGAGACAGTCGAGTTGCTCCGCGATCAGGAAGACCGTGACTGGAGGTCCATCGACCACCCATTCGATGAAGCGGTCCGTGGCCTGCAGCAATTCTGTGGATGCAGCATATCCCGTCGTTCTCCACCCCGTCTCAGGACCGGAGGAACGCAGGGGATGACCCCGCTTGCTGGGCAGGTGACAGCGATCATCGGTATCGACACTGAGCCAGACTGTCATTCGCTGGCCTCCAACGGCAGTCGAGGAATCAACCAGCAATGGTGCATCACCATCTCGCCCTCGACCTCGACCTCGCGATCTCCATCCACCAGACGATGACCCCGCCAGCGGCGCGCAACGGATTCGGCGGTTGAAACTCCGGCGATATTGACGGGATCGACGCGGATTTCAAGCGAGGTCAATCCCCCTCTGCCAATCCAATCGAGCGCAGCATCGATCGCCCGACCCGCGAGTCCCTGGCCTTGGTGGTCATTGCGGATCCAATAGCCGAGATTCCAGTGCCCGACGACCAGGTGTGGGGTGTGGTCGAGTGCGATGAGTCCCACCATCTGTCCCCCTTCGAGCACCGCCCAGTGATGGGTGAGGCCCCCTTTTCCCAGCCGGTCGACCTCCTCGAGATACTCGAAGATCTGCGGCCCTAAATCCTGATCCCATTCTACCCATGGCAATGCGCGATGGACTTCGGGACGG
>Ga0208879_1002333_pt1 | contig 16930 bp, 11 predicted proteins | sample Knorr_S15_td_Bot_FD_185605 | JGI IMG/M metagenome (GOLD analysis project Ga0208879, IMG submission 185605) | Marine microbial communities from Southern Atlantic Ocean transect - Knorr_S15_td_Bottom_ad_5009_LV_A (SPAdes) (version 2) | ecosystem: Environmental > Aquatic > Marine > Oceanic | place... | reverse complement strand
GTGGTCCGGTTGGCGGACCTTGAGGTGGAGCTTGGGGGGGTGGTCCGGTTGGCGGACCTTGAGGTGGTTCTTCAGGCGGTGCCTGTGGCGGTGCTCCGGGCGGTGCTTCTTGTGGGGGACCTTGAGGTGCACCTTGTGGAGACCCGGAAGGAGGACCCATCATCCCGGGCGGCATTCCTCCCGGCGGCATCATCCCCGGTGGCATTCCTCCCGGCGGCATCATCCCCGGCGGAGCCATCCCCGGCGGAGCCATTCCCGGCGGCAACGGTCCCGGGGCGCCCATCTGAGGTGGGCCCGTGGGTGCTACAGGCGGAGCAGCTGGGGCAGTGAGGGTGACGGCAGGTTCCGGTGCCGGCTCCGGTGTCGGAGCTGAGATAGGTGGTGCAACCGGTGCCAGTGGCTCAGGGGCGGGAGTCGGTGCCACAAGTTCAGGGGTGGCTGCGGGAGTGGATATCGGCGGCGCGACCGGGGCCAATGGTGCTAGAGCCAGTGCCGGGACCACCACTTCTGGCTCAGAGGTTGGTGCGACTTCGGCAATTGCGGGATGGGAGGGAGCGACACCGAAGGCGGTAGCCATCGGATCCACCGTCTCAGGTGCGGACGCTGCCACAGGTTCGGGAGTTGCCGGCTCATCTCCGAAGCCGGTCAATGCTGCTCCGAAGGCGGACTCGAAGGCGCTGCCGCCAACCGCACTCCCCTTGCCATCCTGGCGAATGGGCTTGCGAACAGTCTCTGCGATTCGGACATCGCAGGAGTAGGGACCCAACTCCGCCTTCATCCGCATCCCATTAGAGTCGTGTTCTATCTTGAACAGCCACGCTCCGGAATCGAGTGGAACGAAGAACGAGAAGTCCTCTCTGAGCCCAGCCGCGACTGTGATTGCGCTCTCAAATGCTGGAACTTTGCCGCCATCCATCGTGCGCATGCTGGCAGCGAGATTGTCGGCGTCATCGACCCCTTCATTAGTCACTTCAACGACGATTCTGAGAGCATCTCTGTCGTAGTCGTCGATGTCATCCTCGATGCAGTGAACGCGTACCATGAGGCTACCACTCTGCACACGCATCTCCGACGGGTTCGTCCATCTGGTGTGAGATTCGATGCGGCCATACAATGACCGAGTGGAGCGAAAGAAGGCAGGCAGCGTTGAGTTGTCAGCGAAGATGCTGTCTGCTGGCGGGAGGAAGCGAGTCAGCCCTCGCCACTATGGAGGCGACTGCCAAGTCGATGGAACTCTGATGGGTATGTCGACTTCTGATGCGCAGCAGGTCTCTGATTCCAAAATAGAGAGGCCCGACTATCGGAATCGCATATGCGAGCTTCCGGAAAGCCCGCCTATCCCAGTCGCCGCGCTGCAACGGCTTGCCATCTTCGCGCACCACGGCGAGGCCGAACCAACTGTGACCGAGAGATCGAGACATGCGAAGCCCGGTGTGTTTGTGATAGAGGAAGTTTCCAGCAAGGATTAGGAACCAGTCGACGATGAACAGGACAGTACCCTTCCCTCCCGAGCGCAGTAGGTCGAGGTCGTAGGCCCTGAGGATGTTTCCGCCCGCACCGCCGAGGAGAGAGGTGACTATCAGCAGGATTCCCATCACGAACATGGTGTCCAACATGTACGCCCCGGCGCGGCTGAAGGCACTCGCCAAGACCGTTCCCTCGGGTACCGGCCAATGACCTGACTCCGCCCGCACCAGTTGCTTTGCCATGGTGCTTCCCGCTGCCGGGTTCAGGGAAATCGGTGAATCGTGGTCAGCCATGTGAGCCCCTCTCAATTGCCCTGCAGGACATGCCACGCCTCAAGTTTCTGCTCGCGCGCCCAGTCGAGCCACGCCTCCCAATCGCCGTCATGTCTGAGAGTGTTTGGTGAGCCGATGACGATGAGGCCTCGCTTGGCTCGGGTGATGGCTACGTTGAGTCGGCGGTGGTCTCTCAGGAAACCCACCTCTCCAGTCTCATTGGCTCGTACGGTGGAGAGAACGATGACCTCCTTTTCGCGGCCTTGGTAACCGTCAACGCTTCTCACCTCAAGGCCGCGGAATTTTGCAGATTCATCATCGTCATCGAGCCCGCCCGCCTCCTGCAACATGTCTGAGATGAGGCGGACCTGTCCGTTGTATGGGGATACGACTCCTATGTCACGCGCTCGAAGATCGCCTGCTGCCAACAGGTCCTGAACCACCTTGACCACCCAACCCGCCTCTGCTACATTGAGACGGGAGGCGCCATCCTCAGCGAGTTCCTCGGCACCATCGACAGGAATGAAGGCGACGGGACGGCCCCAGTCCGGCCAGAGGAAACCGGTGGGTGGCGGTCGCTCGGCAGCAGTGACACCATTCTCTAGCCGGTTGTCGTAGTAGCGAGCAGAGGGGAATTCGGCGATTGTCGGATGCATCCGATATTGAATGGTCAGAAGATGGGGCTCGATGCCGAGGTCGACGAGACGCTCGAACAGACTGCGGCCTAGCCCATCCTCCTCGGCCCGCTTTGATATCACGGTCGGCGGCAGCTGACAATGGTCACCGACCAGAACCAACCGCCGGCTCGCTCGCATGATGGGCACCCAAGTCGACGGTTCGGTCGCCTGGGTCGATTCGTCAATGAGCAGATTTGGGAAGTTCCTCTTCTCGAGCATCTGGTGGCCAACGCCGATGCAGGTCGCGCAGACCACCTCAGCGGTGTCAATGATGTCCTCAATCATCTCATTCTCAAGGGCCCGAATATCCTTCCACCCGTTCTTCAGGTCGCGGTGGCCGAGCCCCTTCTCCTTCCCCTTCAGCGATGGAAGTCTCCGTTGCAAGTCCTCTTGCAGGCCGAGTAGTTCGCGCACATCCTCCTGTAGTGGATGTTCCTCCATGCGGGCTCGGACAGTCGATTCTCTCAGGTTCGAGCGCACTTTCACAGGTTGACCGATGCGCACCGCCCTGACACCCAACGCCAACAATCCCTCCAAGAGATTGTCGACCGCCACATTGCTGTCAGCGCAGGCGAGGATGGGACCTGTTCCCTCTTCGGCCCACGCCTTGAGGATGCGAACCGCGGTGTGAGTCTTTCCGGTTCCCGGTGGACCTTGGACCAAGGTGAGCCGCTGAATCAGAGTCGCTTCGACGGCTGCCATCTGACTCTCATTGAGTTCCTCATCGATTTTCACCGGTCGCCGCTTGACGCCGCGGATGTCAGGCGGCGTTGAAGCAGCCATCATCATGTCGCGCGGCTTGCCGAGCAGAAGGTCGGAGAGAGAGGTGTTAGGGTCCTCACGGAGCAGTTCCCGCAGCGCATCCTGCATTCTGTCGTGAGCCACTCGATTGGCTCCTCGGTCAATCCTCCAAGTCTCGCTCCGAATGCGCTCCGGAGTTTCCGAAACCACCACCCGGAGATGCCGCCGACCACGGTTGAGCACGATGCCTTCAGTCACCGCATCATGGGTGGGGTTGTTTCGACAGATAGTGACTATGTCGCCCTGACTGAATCGATGGCGAGGAAAGTCCCGACCCTTTTGGGGATAGAACTTCAGAACCCTGTCGCCAAACATCCAGCCGTCGTTGCGTCCCTCAGCATCGAACAGGGCTAGCCCGTGCGCCTCCAACTTTTTCTTCGACCAGGATTTGAGCCGCTCCTCAACCTGCTCCATCTCATCCTCGAGTTCCCAAGTTGTCAGCCTGCTGTACCTCGCATGGTGGTCTTGGGCGCGGGTGAAGCGAGTCATCTCCTCCTCACCGTCGCGACCTCGGCCATCGGTCTCCTCAGCTGGGCCTACGCGGTGGATTTGTCCCCGCTTTTCAGCTCGCCCCGAGCCGCCCGCCGAACCCCGCTCCCGCTTCGCCACGAGCAACCCGCGCCGCTTCGCAAGCATCACCCTTGCGGATTGTGCTACCTTCACCAATACGGCCATTTTTCTGAGTGTGCGCGGCGGGATGGATTGGATTGGGCAGGAGAAGTCTGACTGGCGTGAGCGAGGAAAGTCACCAGTCCTATGGGACTGCATACGGGGAAAGGTGAGTATTATACAGGATTCGCGCGCGCATTATCCATAGTGAGTGCTGATGTTCAGTAGATGGCGGAAGGAGAAAGAAGTCTCCGGCATCGAGTGTCCACTCTGCAACCAAGTCTCTCCTGAGGGTACTGAGGAGTGTTCTCGTTGCTATTACCAACTGGCCAAGGGAACGCTGGAGAAGGAGGACTCCGTAGAGCCGAAAGTCAGTTCAGATCTGTTTGAAGAACTGATGTCCGAGGATGACGATGAAGACGATGATGACCTCGTCGATTGGTCCCGCCACGCCTTTGAAATCGATGATGTGACGATTGAAGTCGACCAGTACGAAGAGGAATCAGATGTTGTTGCCATCTCCACTGCACCTCCGTTTGCATCTTTTGGCGATTCTGCGCCCAATGTTGGCGATAGGGATGCCGAGAATCTCGACGAAGGCGAATACGAATTGTCGATTTCCGACGCGCCGAAGGATGTCGAGAGGTTCGTGGTTCCAGAACATAAGAGAGAAGAGGAGCTTGCCGAAGTTCCAGTTCACAAGGTCGACCTCGTGGTGCCCCTACTTCCGAAGGGCCAAGAGCCGAACGGCGACGATGAAGGGCCACTCGCCGACCCCTCTGAGATTCCAGACGACGGCTCAACTGTCGAATCCACTGACGATGTTCCTGAGCCGGCCGCCGAGCCGAGTCCCGAGCCCGAGCCCGAGCCGAGTCCCGAAATTGAGCCTGAGCCCGAGCCCACTGTGACGGTGACAGCGACTCCGCTGACCACCGACTCCCCACCTTCGGCCACACCTGCACTTCCCCCAACCCCTGGAAATGCGACCCCACCCGCTGCCAGTGGAGCACCCAAGCTGCCGAGCATCCCAATTCCGACACCCAACGCCGCCCAGAATGGTGTATTGGAGTCCAACCCCTTTCTGGCAGTCCCAACCGCGGCGCCGACTTCACCTTCCAAAGCACCGGCGCTGCCTGCTCAGCCTCAGGTCCGACCACCTCAGGGTGCGTTTGAGGCTGACCTGGACCTCGATGTCAACAAAGCAGCCGTTGCTCCTGAAACCGCTCCGAGCCGCTCCGACGAGATGTGGCCTTGGAGCCAGCAGCAGCCGCATGATGATCTCACCGTCCGGCGAGAGTTGCGGCAGGTGATGGAAATGGTGAAGGCGGGTGACCTCGGTAATGCGGAGAGGGCGCTTGACGCTCTTGGACCACACCTTGGTGACCGGAAGGACATCCTCTTCCATGTCGGAGTCGTTCTCAAGAAACTGGGTCGTGAGGAGGCGCTTCGCCGAATGTTGGAGAATGCTCGCAGACTCTACCCAGAGGACCAGCATGTCGCCACCGCATTGACCAGCCTCGGCATGTGAACTCAGGAGTTTCACCAAAGCGTGAGGCTTTCATGCAGCGCCGCTACGGAGTCGCTGATGCGCGCCATCCCGACACTCGTAGTCAACGATGATTTGGTGCTCCGGCCGGCGGGGCCGATTCACCTCGAGCCCCTCATCGATGCCTTTCAGGAGAGTTGGCCGGATGTCGTCCAAGCGCTGCCCTGGTACGAAATGGATTTGGAGATGGAATCGCAACTGCGTGACTATCTGGCAGATGTGGAGCGGATGGGTCGAACCGGAATGGCCTACCACTGGGTCATCATCAGCCGAGCCGACGAATCGTTCCTCGGGCTCGTCGCCTTCGACAGAACGACTCGTACTCAGCGAGGTGAGTGGAACCTTGGATACTGGGTCGTTAAAGATGCGACTCGCAGAGGTATTGCCAACCGCACCTCCGACCGAGCTTTGGAGTGGATTTCAACCACTCAGGGGGCACCGACAGCGGTGGAAATCACCGTCGACCCGAAAAACGAGGCGGGAGTCGCTACCTGTGAATCCCTGGTTCGTAGGTGGGGGGGGCGCAGAGCGGAGGAGGGTGATGGTCTGGTCCAAGTCGGCGGCCACCTAACAGAGCATGTCACGTTCATTCTTCCACGCCTCCCTTTAGTGAGAACCGGTGAACGCCCGCACGGTACCGTATGGCTCTCCCTCGACACCGACGACATCTGCCACCTCCCAAGCAAAAGCGGTCATCCGACCCGTTCCAAGCGCCCAGAGCACGACGACACCTATCGAATGAGCGAGAAGTTGGCATCTGCATGGAAGGCCTTCCTCCGTTGGCGAGATGGCGCTGGAAAAGGGATTCCAGTCACACTGTTCGTCGTCGCAGAGCAACTCGACGACCCTCGGTTCGCCGCCCATCTTCGCCAACTCTTGGACTCTGACTCGGCGGTGACCATCGCCTCACACGGAAATCGACATCGTTGCTGGTCGGCTTGGCCGGCTGATCCTTTCGGCCTTCAGGCGGACCTGTCCCTCTCTCTCCGCCGCCTCGCTGAGTTTGCGGGTGACTCCTTTCGGCCGTGGTTCCGGGCACCGGGGGGATATGCGGCACCTTGGATGGCGGCTCCGCTCGCGGCTGCCGGAGTCAGCCTTGACTCATCTGTCAATCCGAGTTGGCTGACGCGTAGGAAGGCGGGACCGAATCGGGATTGGATGTCGGTATCTCAGGCCGTTCGCAGCGAGGGGCTGGTCGAGCGTCAATGGTTGACCGCACACAGCCTTCCTGTAACCGGTCCAGCACTCCGAATTCCGCTGTTGTCCATCCTTGCACGCCACTCTTGGAAGAGGGCGACCAAAGGGATGAGTTGCGCCTCAGAAAAGACTCTCATGAGCCCCGAGCAACGGGTGGATTCGCTCTATTGGCATCTGCTCGACCACGCAAGAAGGGGGGCAAGTTGGTCGCCACCTCTGCACCCCACGCTGCAAAGTGCGGTTGTGACCAACGGAAGCGATTTCACATAGGAGCGCCGACAGTCATTCAGCCGGTGAAATAGGAACCGATATAATGGCCGGACCAACGGGGCTCCGAAGGGACCTCAATGGATTGGGGTCGGAATGGTGCATACGAGTGTCGGGTCGGTGAGCAGGAATGAGTGGATTCGATTATGTCATCAGCATCGGGGGGGCAGCCGGACAAGGCATCGCCACTCCCGGAAACATCCTCGCCCGCCTGTTTGCCCGCCGGGGCATTCACATGTACGCCTACAACGCCTACCAATCCATCATCCGTGGTGGCCACTCCTTCCTCACCGTCCGTTGCAGTGACCGTGAGATTCGCACTCACGGAGACATCATCGACCTGATAATCTGCCTCAATCAGGACACTATGGACCGACATCTCGAGCACCTCGGTCCTGGAACCTCGGTCATCTTCAACAGCGACACCATCGAGCCCGGAGAGGCGGCTGAAGGGGTCCAACTCTGCGCCATGCCGGTCGGCGAGTTGGCCGGCAAGGGTGCCAACAAGCTGATGCAGAACACGGTGGCGATTTCTGTCGCCTGCCAACTCATCGGAATCGAGTTCTCCGCCCTTGAAGACGTACTCGACTTCCAGTTCTCTGCCAAAGGCGAGGAACTGGTGGCGGAGAACGTGCGCGTGGCAAAGGCGGCGTACGAACACTCGGCAGCCAACTTCACGCCTGCAGAGCAGCAGGCGCCACAGCCGAGTGAGCCCCTCGCCGTTTGGGCGGGCAATCAGGCCTTCGCAATGGCGGCGGCCGGTGCCGGTGTCAAGTTCTACTGCGCCTATCCGATGAGCCCCTCTACCGGCATCCTGCACTGGATGGCGGCCAACGCCCGCGAACTCGGCATCATGGTGCGTCAGGTCGAGGACGAGATCAGCGTCATCTGCATGACCGTGGGAGCGGCCCACGCCGGCTGCCGTTCGATGTGCGCCACATCTGGTGGCGGATTCGCATTGATGACTGAAGGGGTAGGTGCAGCCGCCATGATGGAGGTGCCCATCGTCATCGTCAATGTGCAGCGTGCCGGTCCTTCGACCGGGGTGCCCACGAAGACCGAGCAGGGCGACCTGTGGCAGGTGCTCGGCGCCAGTCAGGGCGACTTCCCGAAACTCATCCTCGCCCCTAGCAGTCCTCTCGACGCCTTCCAAACGATTCCCGAGGTGTTCAACCTCGCCGACAAGTATCAGTTGCCGGCAATCATCCTCTCCGACCTGCTGATATCCGACGAGACTTCGACCATCGACCCGAAGCTGCTCGACATGCAGCCGCTCATCGACCGAGGGGAACTCATCACCGAGGCTGGCGATGAGGCAGGTAACTACGAGCGCTACCAGTTCACTGACAGCGGCATATCACCCCGTGCCCTCCCCGGAATCCCTGGCTACGAGCATGTCGTGTCCACCGACGAGCACATGCCAGACGGAGTGCTAATCAGCGACGAGTTCACCCACCCGCACAAGCGTCGGGCGATGTTGGAGAAGAGACAGAGCAAGATGGATGGCCTACTGGCGGATTTGCCGCCTCCGACCATCGTCGGCGCTGCCGACGCCGAGGTGACTCTGGTCGCTTGGGGCTCAACCGCCGGCGTCATCCAGGAGGCAATTGAACAACTTGCTGCGGCCGGCGTGGTCGCCAACCATCTGCACTTCAAGTGGCTGGTACCCTTCCACGCTGACGAGGCGAACGAACTGCTATCCTCCTGCAAGCGCACAATCCTCATCGAGAACAACTACTCCGGACTCTTCCATCGCTACCTGCGAGGCGAGACTGGCTTCACGGTGGATGGCCACATCCGCAAGTACGACGGCGAGCCATTCAAGCCACATCACATCGTGGCGGCGGTACAGGAGCAGCTCGATGGCGGCGAGACCTTGTCGGTGCCGTATGAGAAAATCATTGTTTGAGGAGGTGAATGGATGGCGGATACGAATGCAACACTGACTTTGAAACCGAAGGACTTCAAGGGCAAGGTAGACCCTGATTGGTGCCCCGGATGCGGCGACTTCGGTGTGCTCAGTGGACTGCAGCGTGCGGTGGCTGAACTAGGTCTGCAGCCTCATAGGATTCTCACCATCAGCGGCATCGGATGCTCGTCCAACTTCCCTGGCTTCTTCAACTCGTATGGGATGCACACCCTGCACGGGCGTTCACTCCCCCACGCCTCTGGGGCGAAGTTGGCGAACCACGAGATGACGGTCATCGTCACCGGAGGAGATGGAGATGGCTACGGCATCGGCGGTAACCACTTCACCCACACGGCACGGCGCAACCTCGACATTCTGTACCTCGTGATGGACAACCAGATCTACGGGCTCACCACCGGCCAGATATCCCCGACCAGCGAGGTTGGGATGAAGACCAAGAGCACCCCTCATGGCAGCGTCGAACTGCCGATCAACCCAATTGCCAGCGCCATCACCAACGGCGCCACTTGGGTGGCGCGCGGCTACACTGGAAACATCAAACAGTTGGTCTCGTTGATTAAGGCGGGAATCGAGCACAAGGGCTTCGCCCTGCTCGATGTGTTCAGTCCCTGCGTGACCTTCAACAAGGTCAACACCTACCAGTTCTTCAGGCCGCGAATACAGCCCCTAGAGGACCTCGACCATGACGCGAGCGACTGGAAGGCGGGCATTGAGAAGGCGATGGTGTGGGGGGATGTCATCCACACCGGGCTGTTCTTCGAGACCCACTCCCGGCTGACGCTCGAGGAGCAGGAGCCGGTCCTCGACGAGGGCGGGCCACTCGCCTACCGTGAACTCGGTCTCAGCGGTGAGCAGACCGAGCGCATCGTCTCCCGGATGATGTGAGCGGCAGCGCACCTCACGACCATCTTGCCAAGCAGTTCGCTATTGGAAAAGCGAGTGAGAATATCTTCTTGGAGAGGCGGAAAAATCGGCCTTTTTGACCGACTTCGGGAACTGGTCGGCGTTGACTGGACCATTTCAGAGCCCGCATCGAGTGAACCTCACGCACGTGAGTGCGCGAACAGGTGACTGAAAGCCGGTGGTGAGAGTGAGAATGGGGCTGTTTCGCTATTGAAAGTGGATACTCTACCAATGCCTCCCCCCACTTCTGTTAATATGGATGCTCTTTTCAGCCGAAGGTATGGGAATGCGAAGCTTGACCCCATTGATATTGACAGCACTGATGGTAATGATGAGCTGGGGTGCTCTGATTGACGCCGTGCAAGAGGATACGAACGAGCCAACTGTGACAGCATTGGAAACAGTGGATGTGGTGTATGAAGCGAGTGACCCGGGACATGTGGTCTTCAGCCAATACATCACCTCTGATAACTGTGGATTCTGCATGGATTACGGTTCTCCGGCCCACAAGAAATTGAAGGCCGATTGGGCTGACAAGTACACCTATGTCTCGTTGCACTCGGACAGCTTCGGCAACACAGCCGACGCCGAGTCAGGCAACATCAACCCAATCATGGCAGTCAGCCACTTGGGTGAGAGCGGTGGTGCGCCCAAGACCTCATTCGGCGATGCCCAGAGTGGTTCAGGAAACTCATTCATGACCGGCTGTGGCTCAAACACCTGCTGGGACTCCGGCTTCAGCACCAACGGGCGAACCCACAGCAGCGTGGCTGACTACTCACTTGGAGTCGCTCAGAGTGACAACGGAGACGGTACTTCGACAATCTCGATCACAGCCGACTACGTTGGCGTCGGAACGGCACCACTATCATCCTACACCCTCTACGCAGCGGTCACCGAGGAGGTGTGCCACTCACACGCCTACACGGACGGCAGCAAGGGTGGCCACTGTTGGGAGGCATGGCTTCTCAACGGCGGTGCGCACGTCAGCAACTCCGGTAATGTCGGTGGAGGAACTGGATTCCAGACCTTCTCCCTCTCCAGTGGTTCTGCAAGTTACTCATGGACCGTCTCAAACAGTCTGGTCGCTCAGGGTGCGAGCAACATGCTGACCGTGGCAGCTCTCTACAGCGGCTGGAGCACCAGCGGCGCAAACTTCGATGTCTTCACCGTCGCGGACAGCAGCATGAACCCGATGGACCTCTCGGTGACCGACTTCACAGTGACCAACGACGATTCCCCATCAGTGGGCTTCCAAACCGGTGACATGTTGACTCTCGATGCGGTTATCGGGAACACCGGAACCGAGGACTACTCCGACGGAGGCAGCATTCAGTTCTACAAGGTTACTGGCATGAACAACGAGCAGACGATCGGCCCGTCCATCTCACTGAACAACTTGAACGTGGGTCAGACACAGAGCGTCTCCGCTCAGTTCGACACCAGTGGCATCACGATGACCAACAATGGTGCGACCACCTTCCGCGTCAAGTTGTACAGCACACAAGGTGAGAAGGACCCCATCACCAACAACAGGCAAGACATCTACGTCGCTCACGACATAGCTCCATCAACCAGCCGTCCGGTTGCCACTGGAAGCACCGAAATCGACCGCGGTGCCAGCCTCGACTTCGAGGTCGCTGGACAATCCAACGACCAAGTCGATGACATGAGTTCCATGAGTGGCGAGATGCAGACCAGCGTCGCTGGTCAGAATGCATGGATTAGCGACTGGGTGAGTGGCGGAGAACTGATGGGTGCGGGAACCGGCAATGAGAGGTTAGTGTTCACCGTCTCTCCTCCCTCCACCGCAGGCTCGGGCGACTACGATGTACGCGCCCGCCTCACCGACGCGCGGGGACAGGTCGGCGACTGGTCACAAGTGACAAGCAATGCATTCAGCCTGATGAACGGTCTACCTATGGTAGTCGACCCGTCTGCAGAGGGAGAGATTCCAGCAAGTTGCCCAACCTATCCTGGTCAGCCGACCGTGAAGGTGGAGACCATCGAGCGCATCAATCTGGCAGGCCTCATCTGTGACGCCGAAACGCCCTTGAGTGACTTGGTGATTTCTAGCAACAACCCTGCATTTAGGCAGTGGGACCCTTCAACCGGCGAGATCGAGGTCATGTTTGACCAGGTCATTACCAACCCCTCGGGAGAGGTATTGTCCCAGCCTATGCAATTCAGCATCTCTGACGGAGAGGACACCAACAGCGGCACCCTGAACATCATGGTGATCGAGAACGGCGCACCACGCTGGGCATCCTTGCCACAGCAGTCATTCAACGAAGGTGGAAGCACCTCGCTCATCCTGACTCAATATCTGACAGACACCAGCAGCGAAGGCGTCTCAGTCAGCCCGATGGGTCTGTCTCTTTCAATCGTCGATGTAGGAAACAGCTCACTTCTGTCTGCGAGCATGAACGGCCACACGATCAATATCGATGCAGTCGATGACGATGTGTTCGGCTCGACTGTGATGACCATCCGAGCAGCCGACACTGATGGCCAGTTCGCCGACACGCAATTGTGGGTCAATGTGGCTAATGTCAACGACGCACCGACCCTTGATGTCAGCGCCTTCGATGGCCTTCGCATCAAGGTGGATGACCAGTTCGACTTCGATGTCATTGGCAACATGTACGATGTTGACGACCCGGTCGACGCCATGTTCGTGACCACAACATCGGACACCTGGAAGATAGGCTCTCGGTACAATCCACTTTCTGGCGCCATCACTGCGTGGTATGAGGAGGAGGGAATCCACACCATCACCATCGTGGTCAGCGATGTACACGATGCAGCCACTGCATACGATGTGACGATCGAGGTCATCGACAGTCTGCCCTTGGTATGGTCAGACAACCCGGAGACCGGCGACCTAATGATTGAGGAGTCCAACATCTATGTCGGCGAGAACCCTTCATTCGTCATCACCGAACACAGCGACCTCGGTTTGACTGACATCGACATCGAGTGGCAGATTTGCAACATGGACACAGGGGTCTGCACCGACTTCGGAAAGGAGGCTCCAACCTCCTTCGCCACACCGTTTGAATTCCAAACCAACAAGCCAGGCGGCGCTATGTTCCGTGACTATGTCAAGGTCGTCGTGACCGCTGTGGATGGAGATGGATTCGACCGTACGACCGATGGCAGCGCCAAGTACGACATCACTACGGAGCGCCCGGTTGTCGATGACTCCCCAGAGGATGACGGCAGCAACACAGACGCCGCCGACGCAGGTGCAGCAGGTAACCCCGTGGTGCTCTACGCAATCGCAGCAGCACTCTTTGTCGGACTACTCGTGGCAATCACCCTCGCGGTGATGCTCGTACGAGGCGGCAGGGAAGAGGAAATCGGCATGGGCTACGGCGATGCTGACTCACTCAGTCCAGCAGCCGGCCTAGGCTCAGTACCAGACTACACCCAACTCCCGACCGGCGGCTCCTATGTCACTGCCGAGAGCGGCCAGACCGTCTACCTAGCACCAAACGACACCGATTGGACGATGCAGACAGACAACTCGTTCATCCGCACCCGCTGAGTGAACGAAGCCAACAGTCCCTCCGGGGAGGAAGACCCCTCCCCAGAGGACTCAGACAGGGTTGAGCGTGCGGTTTCAGGTGCGTCGCAACGAGTCGGAGCGTTGAATTGGTCTGCGCGGCGAGCGGGGTCGATGGCAACCGGCCCACGTGCTGACGGTGACCCCGCCCGTGAGCGGATAGTCCACTTTCTCGAGCACAACCAAGGGGCCCATATCTCGGCCATCGTGAGAGCGTTGAGACTCGGCAACCACCAGGCGGCGATTCATCTGAAGACGTTGGAGGGGTTGGGGAGCCTCTGGGGGCACAGAGAAGGGAGGTTCCAGCGCTACTACACAGCGTCGATTCCTCCGCACACGCCAGTCGAGCAACTTCCCAATCCACCACTCGCCTTCACGCCGGACACGATGCAGTTCCAAATCATCGACAGGCTCGCTAGAAACCCGCCCGGCACCACATCCACCGGGCCCCTCACTCAAGGTCAGTTGGCCGTACAGCTCGGCTGCACCCAGCAGTTGGTCAGCCATCATCTGATTTCCCTCGAGGGTAGTGGTTGTGTACGCTCAAAACGGGCTGGATTCCGCAAGCAGTGGCGTGTTCTCGCCCCCGGATTGCAAGCTATCACTGGTGGTTTGCAATCACTTTCCACATTGGATAATCACGACCTCGATTCTCTGATGCAGCACTACTCCCAACAATCTGTGTGATGTCACTCCATCCACCACTAATCGGTAGGCTTCTCACATCTCGAACAGGCGGGTTCGGCACCGAATAACATGGATTCAGTCGTCTGAATGAGGAATGGGTCGGGGCGAAACAATATAGGGCGGTCGAGCGGGCCACGGGAATATGACCTCAGTAAGTCAGCAACTGCAAGAAATGATTGACGGCCTCATGGCTGCTATGAAGGATGCCGAAAAGCACGAGAAGGGCGTAGACGCCGCTTCCCGCCGCCTGCGCGGCAGCCTTTCTGGAACTGCAAAGATGTGCAAGACAATGCGCGCACAGATCCAGTCCGAGCGCAACTGAGCGCCTTCAAGGATTTTCGAACCCGGCTCGACAGGGGCTGCGCCCCCGTCGGGCCTCTTTTTCGTTTCAGGCCCGAGACGCCGGGGATGGGTTGATGCCCGTCGGGTCCCTGCAACAACCGTGAGCGAACTTCCGGTCAAGAGGCGCGGCAGAATCCGTCGAACTCTCGCCGCAATCCCATGGGCGGCTAGAGGCGCCTACACCGTAGCCCGCAAACTCCCCAAGGAACAGCGCAAGGAACTCATCGAGGTGGCGAAGGACCCCGAGAAATGGGGCGAGGCTGTCGACAAGGGGTGGGACTTGGCGAAGGTGGAGGCGGTCGAGGCGAAGGACGCCTTCGGAACCCTTGGCAAGATAGTGCTTGGAAGGAAGACCGACAGGTCGGAGCGCAAGCAGGCAGCGGAGCAACTAGGTCTTCTCGGAATGGTCGTGCTCCCACTCCGGGTATTCATGATTCCAGGCAGTGAGATACTGCTCGGGGTGGCTGCCTTTGTCATCCCGTGGCGACTGGTTCCCGACAAGTGGATTCCATTCAAGTCGCTGCGTGAGAATCCCGAGGAAGAGGTTGCGAATCAGAAACGCAAGCGAAGGAAGTTGTTCCGAAAGAACCGCCAAAGAATCGTCGACAAACTCGACTAGTCAGTTGACCAGAACCTCGTCGTGTGTGGTCCAAATGGTCCACTCTCCTCCACCGTTCATGAAGTCAACCTCTCCAGTTTCCCCCTCATACCAGCCGGCAGGTGGATTCCAATCAATGTCCGGCGACAAGACCACCCATTGCACATTGGAGAGATTCCCGCGATTTTCCATTTTCACCCCATTCACCAGTTCGTCTTGCCACCCTGAACCCGGGGCCCTCCAATGTCCTGTGACGTTCCTCTCTTCAACAGAGTCAATGCCGGTGTGGAAGGTGTAGAGGTGGTGCATTCCCAAGGTGGCATCGTGAATGAACAGGAAGTCCTCCCCATCCTCCAGATTTCTGTCCAATACTTCGGCTGCGTCATCAGTCCACATCGTCCGTCCGTGGACCGCCGTCAAAACCGAAATCGGCAGAATCAACAGGCAGCCGACCAGCACCGCCTTGGTGCGCTTGGTCGGCTGGTCGAAGAACGGCATGGTTGAATCGAGAGACTTGATTCTGGTCAGCAGCATGATTGTCGGCACCATCACCAGTGAGATGTATCGTCCGTTGTTGCCCATGGTCCAGGTCACCCAGGGCCATGGTGAGTCCCATAGCAGAGATTCGTAGGTCCACAGCGCCGCCACATAGATTGTGATCGCTGTGACGAATCCGCTGACTACCACAGTCAGGATTGTCGCCAACTGGTCTTCGATGTCACCAAGTCTCGAAAGCGTGCAGTGGACGAATGGCCACAGCACCATTCCGAATAGCATGTAGACGACTACTATGTCAAATGCGGAAATCAGCAGTGCTGAGGCAAATCGCGCTGGGGCGCTGGCGATCACCGCAAGCGAACCCCCGTTCCCGCTCGCCCCTAGGGCGAGCATCAACAAGCCGACAAGTAGGACAGTCGCCTTGCCGGCACGCAGGGGATTGCGGGAGATGTTGTGGAACGAAGGTTGGTTCCAGTCCAAAGCGAACCAGACCATCATCAATACGCCAACTGGAATCGCCATCATCATGTCATATCCTTTCACGGCCAAAATTCCCGCCAGCATCACAGTGGACACGATTACGGCGAGCAGACGATTTTTCCGGCTACTTTCTACATTGCTCAGCAGATGCGGAATGAGTGCTGCAATCAACAGGGTGGCGAGAATCGACTCTGAGTACCCTCTGCCGGTCGAGAAGATGAAAGTCGGATAGATTGCGACCAGCGCCGCGGCTCTGATGCCAATTCGCCGAGAGCCATCGTCGCCACGAACCATGCCAACCGATGCATAGGTCAACCCGATCAAGAGCAGCGTGAAGAGCAGCGAGATGATGCGAATTCCCAACTCACCTCCAAGTTGGCTTCCGAGAGCATCGTATCTTGTCGCAGAAGTGGTGGGGGAGTAGTCGGGGTCGCTTGCCTGCGGGTCGATTGGCCGAGTGTGACCCCATGGAAGTCCACCTTCATCAGCTGCCAGCCGAACATGGGTGTCAACCCCCAAATCACTGGTGAAACAGACTGTGACATTGAGGAGGACGCCAATGATGAGCAGGGATTTCCAAAAGCGGTCGTCACCGACGTCGAGCCACCACCGCTCCGCCATGTGTCTCGCGCGTGGCGTGAGAGTGTTTAGGTTAGGGTTCCTAAAAGTCGAAGAGTGAGGTCTGTCCACCCTGACGCAATCGCCCGGCGTTGTCCATCCGGTTGAGTGCCCTCTCCATCCTTCGCTCGGAGAAGTTGTGGCCGTCGACGAGCATCTCACGCAGACCCACCTCGTCGCACATCCTACTCGTCGGAAGCGGCTCATCACTTGCTGGATGGTTTAGGAACAGGGCGCGAATCTCGTCCAGCCGCTCTGGAATCTCCTTCTCCTTGACAGCGCACACCTCCTCGATGGTGCCGTGCTCACGGATGAGTTTGAGACCAGTTTTCGGGCCGATCCCCCTGATTCCCGGGTGAAAGTCGGTTCCGACCATGATTCCGAGGTCGACCAACTGTTCCTGGGTGATGCCATGCTCCTCCAACAACTCCGCTAGGACGATTCTCTCCGCCCGCACCACCTTCCCGAAC
>Ga0208879_1002329_pt1 | contig 16937 bp, 8 predicted proteins | sample Knorr_S15_td_Bot_FD_185605 | JGI IMG/M metagenome (GOLD analysis project Ga0208879, IMG submission 185605) | Marine microbial communities from Southern Atlantic Ocean transect - Knorr_S15_td_Bottom_ad_5009_LV_A (SPAdes) (version 2) | ecosystem: Environmental > Aquatic > Marine > Oceanic | place... | reverse complement strand
ACATCGGAATCAACGGGCTCCCCATTCTTAACACCCTCATCCTAGGACAACAGAAACGTCCCTACGGATTATCAACATTGGCATCAAGCCGTTATAACGCCCTCATAGAGCGACCGTTAGGTGTCGAAGCATTCAATGAAGACGCTCGCCGCATCGGCATTCAATCCTACGGTGTTTCCAACGACAGGGTTTACAACTGGCGATACGGCGCCTTCATGAGCGAAAACGTTCAGAACTCTGGTAAGATATTTGCCACCACAGAAAACGGAGTGTACCAGGCAGAATTCGCCGGTCGGTTCGCTAAAACATTCTGGTACGACGAGCAGTCTGATGGCCGCAACTACGGTCACTGGGGCGTCTCGGGATCGGTAGCCAATACAGATCCAAATGCAACTAACAACCAAGCAAGGTTCCGCACACGCCCGGAATCCCGAACCTCGAGTCGCTGGCTTAATACCGGTCGCATCGCCGGTGCCGATCGCTACGCACTCTGGGGAATTGAAGGAGCGCTTAACTTCGGCCCTTTAAACATCCAAAGTGAATACCAGGTTGTCCAAGTACACCGACTAACTGATCCAAGTGTCGTATTCCAGGCAGGGCATATCCAAGCATCTTATTGGCTCAGCGGCGAACACACTCCTTGGAACCGAGACACCGGAACGATCGGCAGAACACTACCATTTAATCCATTCTCACCCGATGCCCAAGGTGATGACCCTCGTGGTGGCGCCTGGCAAGTCGCGATTCGATACTCTTATGCCGACTTTACCGACGACGACATCTTTGGCGGCGTGGGCAACTCCTTGTCGATCGGACTTAACTACTGGTGGTCATCGCGTTCCCGCATCCAAATCAACTATATGCAGGGTCGCATTTCAGACTCTTCAGTTGTCGCTGGCGATAACACCAGCGGCACACCACGAAATGGATCCTACGGCATACTCGGCGTCCGTTATATGGTCGACTTTTAGGTCCTGCCATATATTGCCGGTTGAATTCGGAAAATCGTGTTCGCGTTTCCCTGAATCAGCGGATTTGTAGTTTCGCCGAAAAACAGCAAACTTGATTATTCATAGATTTCCAGCATTTTGCATGGTATAAACATATTCAAATCTCCCGTGACATTCCTTTCCTTTTAAGTTGTCTTTTCAAGGGCACCCAACATCATGAAATCTAAAACGATAAGCGTACTTACATTTGCCGCTGTTGCCTTCTTTATAGGCTGCTCCCCTGAGAAAACAGCGCCCGTTGAACCTGCTCCCGCTACGAATACCCAAAACCCTGATGGCCACGATCACGGGCATGACCACAGTGCAGCTGGACCACACGACGGGGCATTAATTGGACTTGGTGGTGAGGCTTTCCACCTCGAGTGGCTGCATGATGAATCTGGCAAACTGACGTTCTTCTTGCTTGATGACCATGCCAAATCAGACGTAACCACCACGGCAGCTAACATCACCATCACAACCACACTCAAAGAAGAAACGGTTACCGTTAAGATTCCATCCGTTGACCCGACTGCCGCCGAGCACAATCAATTCCAAATTACTGATGCAGTCCTGCTGCAACGGCTAGAAATGGTCGGTCATGGTGTCACTGCACGGACGACCGTGCTCATCAAAGACACGCCATACACCGGTGAGTTTGAGCATGACCATGGTGATGGGCACTCGCATTAAACCGCTATTACGCGTTCACAAATGACACTCCGCATTCTCGCCATTGAACCCTACTACGGCGGTAGCCACCAAGCGTTCCTAGACGGCTGGATCGCCAACAGCGTACATACCTGGGATACAATCACACTGCCGCCGCACTCTTGGAAGTGGCGGATGCGTCACGCGGCGATACACGCGGCTTCACAAATCGAAAAATTGCGAACAACCGGCAACAAATGGGATATCGTTTTCTGCTCCGATATGCTCAATCTCGCAGAACTCAAGGGGCTACAACCGCAATTTTTTTCTGAAGCAATCACGGTTCTGTATTTTCACGAAAACCAACTCACCTATCCATCTCAGACACCACGGGAATGGGATCACCATTTTGTGTTTACCAATTTCACATCCGCCCTTGCCGCCGACCACGTTTGGTGGAATTCACGGTTCAACCAAAATGCGTTTATTGAGAATCTACCAGCTTTCTTGCAACGAATGCCAGATTATCAACCACTGCTAGAAGTCGATTCCATTGCCCCTAAAAGCGAGATTCATTATCCGCCGATCGATGTTCCGCTGAACCAAGCCGTCAAGCAAAATGACATTCCAATTCTAGGCTGGGCGGCTCGCTGGGAATTCGATAAAGATCCCGAGACATTTTTCGAGGCCATCAGGTTACTGAGAGAGCAGGGGGCTGTTTTTCGACTAAGTGTAATCGGCGAATCATTTCAAGATTCCCCCAACGTCTTTGCCCAAGCAGAATCTGAATTCGCCGACATCATACAGCGTTGGGGGTATCAACCCTCTCGCCAAGCATACCTCGACACACTTATCGAAACCGACATCTTTGTTTCAACGGCGATTCATGAGTTCTTTGGTATTACTGCAGTTGAGTCTATCGTGTGTGGCTGTTTTCCCATGCTACCTGAGCGATTAGCGTACCCGGAAGTTCTGGAATTGTCTCACCGCCAAGAACGCGGTTGCCACTTTTTCGATGGCTCTGCCGAACAACTGACTGCCAAACTCGCCGATCTCATCAAACAACATGACACTGGCAATCTGTGGCCCTATGACTCGCAATTAATCCAGGATTCCATGTGCCAATATCGAATCAAACGTTGCGTCCAACAAATGGACCAAAGACTCGTTGACTATGCAGCGATGTAATGCAATCGCGCTACTAACCTCTCCGAGGCTGTTAATTTTACAGTTTCAGTCAAATATCGAAGTCCCCTAACCCCGTAACCCGCCAACGCAAAACCGCAGTTGTTCGAGAAGCTCTCGCAACAACTGCGGTTTATATTGTGGCAGTACTTAACGGCGCCTATTTGTTCGCAACACGCTTAGTAATGTCAGTTTCCAAAACTCCGAACACAGCTTCATGACGTTGTACTGACATCTGCAGCGCTGCGAGCAGTCGCTTAGCCGTGAAGTAATTCATGACCGTGCGTTGCTTGATTTGAATCGGCGTTGTTGGCACGCCCATTGGTTGTGGATTCAATGCAAAATCAACAATCAATTCTTCGGGTGATCCTGTCACACGACAGAAATTTGCGTACGTGCAGAGCGCATCCGAATCATCAACTTGTATTGCTACTCGCTGTTTAGTAAGCGCCGCGGGCGCCGCAGTCGGTTCTTCGGCAGGAGCGTCATCACTAGCCCCGTCATCACTAGCCCCGTCATCACTAGCCCCGTCGTCACTAGCCTCGTCGTCAGTGGTATCGCCTTCGGTCATCCCTGTCGCTTCGTCTTCAGGTACTTCGTTTGTGTCTTCTTGCTCTTTGTCTTCGGCCATCAATTTTCTCCAAAATGACTATCAAATGTTATCTTAGTTGTTCCAATGTTCCGACGTTTATAACACGAAAGCGCGGTTAGGCTCAACAGCGATGCAACATATTTTCCAATTACATCTTAAAGTGAAAAGTCCGAGCGGCATAACGGTACAATCTCCAGCCCAAGGACCGCTTCTGTTTGGGATAAATTTTGGCCTGACCTCGCAAGTCAACTTGGTACAACAGTGCCGCGGAAACATCCATCGGTGCGCGGGCATAATAACTCGGGCTCACGGGTCTCGCTCGGCCCGATGAATCAAGCACCGTGCCTAACTGCCCACCAGATTGACTTGTCAGATTAGCCGGACTCTCAACCAAAGTCGAAAACGAAATATCACGAATCTCCGTTTCATAAAGTGTATTTGGTGCCAGCTCTAAGCAGATTTCCACAAGGTTACCCCTTTTAATCAACTCAATATCTGCTTGATCCACGACCAACTCGGCATCCATCTGTACTTTAGCAGCGGTGACAGCGGTGACCCCTACACCTGCCTTGGCGGCGGTCAGTTCATCGCCTCGCGGTGTCGCAATCCTACAAACGGCATCCTCCGGTGCTATAAATGCACCAAGGTTCTTTCGATCAAGCAAATACCCGGACCAGCCCGGTAAAATTCCCGCTCCCCCTTGAGACGCCTTGAAGGTCGCCGGAATCACCACCCCAGCAATCGGTGCTTTTATCAATAACAACTCAGCCTTGATCTCTTGTTTCTCCAACTGCTTTCGCAGCGATTCGATCGTCTCGCGAACTTCTACTAACTCCTCCGGAGCCTGTGGGTCCACACCACGCTGCTTCTTTAATATTGTTTGCCGCGCCTCTGCTTCCGCTAAAGCACTTTTCAATTTGATCAGCAGTATTTGAATATCTTCATTTTCAATCCGCGCAATGAGGTCCCCCTTTTCGACCCAACTTCCGGCCTCAACATTCATTTCCACAAGCCGACCATTTGCTTGAGCAAAAACAGTTGCTGACAGCCGCCGTGAATAATCAACTTCGTGCGCTACCAAATCTGTCCCACTGCCTACAGTTTGAGCGATTACTGCATACTCGCGAGGAACTAATCGTACCGCGCAATCTATGTGATACTCAAAAGGTATAAAACAGATGACGCCCACAAACGCTGCCACAACTCCGACCGAAGCGGCCAATCGATGCTTCTTCACTTTATGCATCCTTCCTGGTGTATAAAAGAATTTCCCCATTTGCCAGACGGGCTGAACAACCAACCCAAAAACCCCCATTGCCCCCATCATCTGCCCTAAAACCTTTAAGCCATAGGGCTCCAACACTTGATTCAAGAACATAAAAATCGAGAATACAATCACCCACCGATAAATCACGGCGGCCACCGTGTAGAGTCCAAAAAAGAAATGATTGCGCTTGGGCAAAAACGGGCTCTCTGGCTGTTCGATCCCTAGACACACGCCGACCACAAATCGCTTCAAAACTTCCGTTGCTTTTTGTCTCAAGTTGGGAATCTCGATAAGGTCCATCAGAATATAATATCCATCAAAACGCAGCAGTGGATTCCCGTTAAACATCAATGTACTCACACTGCAAACAAACATCAAACTAAGGGCCAATTGATTAAGTAGGCCGGGTTGACTGAACCACCACAAGAACGTCGAAATCGATGCGATGCACATCTCAACATACATCCCGCCGGCACCGATAAAAATACGGTGCCATTTATTGGGTAACATCCAAGAATCGGATACATTGCAGTACAGGGCAGGGGTAAAGACTAACAGCATGAACCCCATTTCATGACATTCCCCGCCATACCTCTTGCACGTTAAGCCGTGTCCAAATTCATGGAGCACTTTGACAACTGCCATGGATGTTCCCAGATAGATCCAATTATGAGCGCCGAAAAACTGATGAAAGGTCGGCATCTTCGATTGAAAAATGTCGAACTGAACGGCAACTAATGTCAAGGCTGACGCAGCTAATGCCAACACACAGCAAACGGTTACCCAAGAAAAAAACCAACCTGTAAACGGATACAAACGATTCAGAATTCGTTCAGGATCGATACCACGCCACCGCAAGGCAAAGACATTGGTAAACTTACCCATCAATTCTTTACGTTTTTTGGTGTCTCGACGATGTCGTAATTGGCGACCTTGCCCGGGCGAATCCGAGATCACCAAACCGCTACGATGAAGTTGACCGATAAAGTGCTGTAGGTCTTGAAATGTTACTTTCTGTGGAGCGAACTGTCGTTCGAATTCCTCCTTCATACGATCCATGCTCGTATGACCGTCCATCATATTGAGAATCGAGAATTCTTCGTCATGAAAGCGATAATAATTCAGCCCAATGGGTTCCTTGACTACCCAGAATGACCGACCTTGATAGGTCTGGCGCTTAACTGATAAATCCGGCCGCATGCGCAGCGACACCGAACGACTTGTGCTGCTTACCAGACTGTCAGCTAACGAAACCAATGCTTACCCCCTCCTCACTAAGCGACAACACGAGTCATTAGAAACCCTCGCTTGAAATTCAATTCAATTACCCACGGTCATACTGAGCGTTACGCCGGGACGCAAAACCCATTGGCCTTTATATTTTTTATTCGTGACCTCTGCCCACACTTTGTATTCGCCACCTGCTTCCACTTTGTTACTAACAAACTTAATCATGCCCTCAAAGGAAAACTCTTTTTTGGGATCAGCTTTGTCAGCCGGATCATAGATCGAGTAACTTACCGTCACTGACCGTTCGAACAACAATTGCGGCAATTGTTGATCGATCGTAACAAACCCCTCGATCCGCAACACGTCCATCCGCACAATTTGGAAAATAGGATCCCCAATCTGAGCCCACTCGCCTACTTCCTTGTATCGTCGTTCTACTTCGCCGTTTAGGGGAGCCGTGACTTTACGTCGCTCGATATCCAGATTCGCCCGCGATAACTGTGTCTGCCGTACATCGACCGTTAAACCCGCAACTTCCAGCTCAAGCTCAGCAACTTCGACTTGCAAACGAGCGCGTTCTACGGTCAACATTTCACGACGAATCTGCGTTAAAGGAACCGCTCCTGGAGACTCAACGTTAACCGCCTGAGATTCTTTAAGTTCCGCATCGGCAACATCTGCCGAGGCAATTGCCGCTTTAACATTGATGTCATTACTAGCCTCTTTCTGGGAAACCTTTAACTGCAATTCAACCTCTTGACGACGAACTCGAGCATCCGCATCATCGATCTGTGCCAAGATGTCACCTGCCTTTACCGATGCGCCTTCCTGTACACCAACTGCCGTTAACACTCCCGGTTGCTGCGCGGCGACCTCAACCTCCTCCAGCAGCGCGACGTTACAGTCTGCGATTGTGAAACCATTAGCAGCCTGCGGCGACTGCTGTGTAAATGCGTACTGCCCTGCCACAACAGCAAGTAATATCGAAACCGTTAACCCCATCATTACTTTACGCATCTTAACTCCCAAATCAATTTCAATTCTGTTTGTTTTTTGATTCATCTTTTACATTAAAACAACAAGTGGTATTGCACCCATTGAATCGCTTCATGGAACCACGAGTACCCCAACGACGACTCCCCGCAGTGAATATCACAGGTAACCGTCGTGCCTGGCCGTAACTTACCATCAAGTCGCGCACTCAACTCATCATGGTCAAAATCCACTAAAATCATGACCACCGGTCCATCTTCACCAGCAACTTGCGTTGTCGGCCGGATCTTACGAACTGTGCCCGTAAATATTTCTTCCGGATTCATTGCCAAAACAAATTCAACTTTTAATACATTATCACCCTGTTGCCCTGACATGTACTTCGCCACGCTGCCAAAACGGCGTTCTGGCATCGCGAGTTCAATTTCCCAGTCGTGCCCCTCATCGGTTTGTACGACAGTCATTACGATCTGCCCCAAGGCAACTGGGCGATGCAACAGGGTTTTCTCAATATCCCATTGCAAAATAACCTGCCCATCACAGGGACTCCGTATTTCCAGCAAAGCCTCTTTCTTGGCAATGATCGCTATTTCAGCCTGTAGCGAGTTACGTCTTAAACTCAGTTGCTGCACTTGACCGGAAACTCGAATCTTATCCGCTGGACTGAGCCCGATCTGAAACTGAGCGCGACGAGCATTGCTAAGCTGCTTTTTCGTTTCTTCAAGTTGCCCGCTGACTCGCTGTTTTTCAATTTGCAGATCTGGATCTTCCAACAACAGCAATTTATCGCCTTTTCCAACGTGCTGCTGATCGATCACACTAAGCTCGCTGACAATGCCATTGGCCGTCACAAAGATATCGTGACGATCGATTGGTTGAATAATCCCTTCAGATTCTACTGAAAAATCCACTGGGATCAGCGTAAACATCAGCAGAACTGCAATCACTGCTGACACAATCGCTATCGTCTTTGGCAATGCTCGTACTCGGATAATCCACGCCGCTCGCCCAATCGCCCGCCAAATCGGCATCAGGAACAAGTTATTGTGTTCCATACTATTTGCCACCGCGCGACAACTGTGTTCGTAAACAAGGTCAATTCGAGGGTCGAGAATACTGCGGGGTAAGTTAGTTTCGATTTGCTCGACAATCAACGCCCCGATGAATTCCTCATGCTTCGATCCCTCCGTAGGGTCTCGCTCCGAGGGATCCTGAGCCGCCTCAGCACGCGTCTCGGGGCGTTTCAATGGCAAAACAACTAGCGTCTTGGTATATGATTCGTCAATATATTCGTCGAGCACTTCTTCGATTTGCGGCGGCAAATCTTCTGTGTCGCCGTCATACCACAGTGGTTCACCGCTGCGCATCACCCGCGTTGCCAACTTACCAAGGAGCGTAACGGCATTACTCCGTGTTTCCACTGTATCCTGTCCACTCACCGCTTCCACTCGGCATTTCTGTCCTCGACGCAGCGCCACACAAACTCGGTCACAGCCAATCATGCGACGACCCTCGTTGGCGATCGAATAGACCGTCTCTCGCAAATCGAGATTGTGGTGGGCTGTACGACTGAACTGATCTGCTTGGGCCCACAATGAATGGCGATCACTGAAGTGCTTTAACTTCTGGCCCTTCACCCACTCCGAGGCAAGTTCACACATCTGCACCAAAAATCGCAAGTAACCACGTTGTGTGGCCGGTTGAGAATTGGGCCGCTGAAACACTTCCACCACACCCTCGACTTGATCATCGCCGCCCTGCAGTGGCGCCAACACCAACAGATGCGGTGTGGGGTTGCCGATTGTACCATCTTCGCCAAAACCAGAATTAGGTGGAATTAACTGCGGTTCATTTGTATGCGCGACATAGTGCAATAATTTAGCGTGGCGGGCGGCATCCTCGGAAGAATCATCAAGCAGATTGGATTCAATGTTGATTTGATAGGCAACCTTTGCTACTCCCTCATCACTGATAGACCAGACAGCCCCACCAGCAGCGGCCAATGCGGAAACGATTTTCTGCATAAAAGCCGCGTAAAATTCGTCTGGGCTCATTCCACTTTTGGCCAATTGTGCAATCTCACTGACCAAACCACGTATCTGCTGCTTGGTTTGTTCGACCGCCTGTGGATTCATTTCAGATGACATTAATTAATAACCGCCCTTAAATAGTCCTGCATAAAATACAAGTCGCTTGCTGCCTGAATAGTATAGCTAGCAAACGCTGTTCAATTGGTTCGTTGCGTTTTTTCGTCGTTCTATTGTTATACTTTCGAATCATGCAAATCCAACACTTTGTTCACGTGTGGAAACAGAAAATGTACCCTAATCGGCTAATCTGATGCAACCTGAGAACTTATCTGCCTCCCAGTAGCCGGTCAGGCTAATCTGCCGAATCCAAATACGGATCCTGACCAATCTCTCGTTGCAACTTTTTACGTTCTTTCTCTTGATGCAACATCACCGTACGGTCTCGGAAATGCTTCTTCTCGACCTTTTGCTGAGCTTTGCGTAATAACGAAACGTATTGATTTACATCACCGACAAGATGACTGCCGGTCGCCTTGTAACGGTCCGCCCTTGTTTTTCCATGGGCTTCCTTGAGAATATCATCCTCCAAAGCCATATATTGCCGATACGTTCCTGGGTCACCCTGACGAGCACAACGTCCAATTAGCTGCCGGTCAATTCGTGCTGAATCATGTAATTCCGTACAAATCACGTGCAAACCGCCCGTTGCAGCAACGCTCTCACCGAGCCTAATATCCGTACCTCGCCCCGCCATGTTTGTGGCAACTGTCACGCGACCCGCTATCCCAGCACGTTCCACAATTTCGGCTTCATGTTCTATCTCATTCGCGTTGAGCACCTCATGATCTATCCGAGCCGCTGTGAGCTTAGCCGATAACAAACGACTCTTGTCAATGGACCGAGTTCCAATCAAAACGGGCCTCCCCATATCGTGCACTTCTTGCACTTCAGTCACAATCGCATCCCACTTGGCATCTTCACTACCAAACACAAGATCATCCCAGCGCTCTCGCTGATTGGGACGATTGGTTGGAATCTTAACTACATTGAGTTTGTAGACTTTGCGAAATTCGCGAGCCGCACTACTAGCCGTACCAGTCATGCCAGCAACATGACGATACCGCAAAAACAAATCCTGCACGGTAATCCTGGCAGCCTGACCAGTCGGTACTGAAACCTCAACCCCCTCATTCGCTTCTACCGCTTGGTGAATTCCATCTCGCCATTTGCGACCTTCAGCAATCCGCCCGGTTGATTCATCCACGATGACAATCTCACCGTCGCGAATCACATACTGCTCATCCAAAAAGAACTCGCGTGCGACTTTGATTGCCCGTTCGGTATATTCATACAAATCCACCAAACCCATTTCAGCAACGAGCCCAGGTTTTACTAACGTGCGCACACGTTGCCTTCCCGAAAATGTCAGGTCAACCTTGCGTTTCTCGTGGTCAAATTCGTAATCGTGATCATCCTCAAAGCCACTCGCGTTTTCCGCCGCCCATTGATACGTTGAAACAATTTGCTCGCGGGCCTCTTCGCCAATAGACCCAATAATCAGCGGAGTCCGTGCGTCATCAATTAAGATACTGTCCGCTTCATCAAGCAACGCGAAATAAGCCTCGCGCTGCACAGGCATGTCACCCGAATCATCCCAACGCTGGCTACTACCGGACCCCAGAAAGCCATCCATCTCGCGGCCCATTCGACGCAACAGCAAACGGTCCCGCATAAAGTCAAACCCAAATTCCTTGGCCGTGCCGTAGGTTATATCGCTGTGATACCCCTCACGGCGGGCGTCTCGATCGTTGTCGGTAAGCACCACTCCGACGGTGATCCCCAATGACTTATAAAGCGGTTTCATCCACTCCGCATCACGCTCTGCAAGATAATCATTAACCGTAGCCACGTGCGTCCCACGCCCCATTAAGGCCCGCAGGTACGTCGGTAACGTGGCGGTCAACGTCTTACCTTCGCCCGTCTCCATCTCTGCGATGGCGCCATGAAACAACGCCATTCCGCCAAAAATCTGGACGTCGTAATGACGCATCTCTAATGTTCGTTGCGCAGCGACCCGCACCAAGGCATAAGCTTCTGGAAGTATTTTGGAAAGTGATTCACCACTACGAGCGCGAAACCTGAGGGCCAAACTCGCCTTCCGCATTTCCCGATCATTTAACTTGAGATATTGACTTTCATGGCGATTCACAACTGGCAACAGTGTTTTCCACTGTTCCATCCGCAGCCCCATGATCCCCTTGCGCACAGAACCTAAGCGGGATGCAGCCGAAGATCGCAGGCGTAAATCATTTGCATCGAACATGCCCGACTCAGCAAGCAAACCACTGCCACTGGCAGCCTCTTCTAATTGTGGTGGTTCGCTGCTCATCAACCCGCTATTTCCCTAGTCTGAATTTATTCAAGATTGACCGTTAAGTCTGCTTCTTTTAACGCTGCTTAGAAATCACCTGTCGCAACGCCAACTTTGCGATCAAAGCAACCCAAGTTCGTCGATCGTCTCGGAGCTACTCTCACTCAATAGTTCTGTTAGCTCCAGAGAATTCCGATTAAACCACAACGTTAACACTTGGTCAGTAGCCTGTGTATAGTAATCATCCAGTGCATTGTATTCAATCGGACTTGGAGCTGGCGTCTCCTCTGCGGCCGCACTATCGACAGGCAGTGTTGCCGTTAACGAATTTACAGGCTTCGTCAATGTACCCCAATTTGATATTCCAACCGTCGCTTCAGATTCACCCGACATGTTCGCGTTAAGCCAATTCACGACTTGCAGAGCATCCAAGCTTGTTAGCCACCCGTCGCCGCTAACGTCGTAGTAGGGCGGGGGTGAGTCTCCCTCAGTGGGATCCGACAATTGCCGAGCACCTCGATTATTCAGATCATTGATAATCAACAAGGCATCAAGTGGTACTACGTCACCGCTGGCATCCACATCCTCGGGGACATCTAAGTAGTGCCACGCCGGAGGTGCCAATCCATAACGCACGTCAGAAACCGCCACCCCCGCAGACAACGTTCGCCCGACTTGAATTGGTGTAGTTGATGCCCATCCGCTACGACCTTGCATTTGAATCTGATAATCGCCGGCAGGCAATGATTTCAAGCGGAACACGCCCAACGCATCCGTCATGACTGCAGTCGTGGGACCAACAATTATGTTATCCAAGTGTAGCTCGGTATCGTAATGTGCTCGGGCTATGACATACGCAATGTCCGCGTCACCTCGCTCCAGCAACATAGTCTCCACATCGCCGTCACCTAACACACTTGTTGTCACACGATCCAACAGTACACCCGACGCGTTGTAAGCCTCTAAGCGTCCAACGTCGCCGTTGGTATCTGCTACTGCGTCAATGCTAAATGCACTCACTGGTGAATCAAACGTCACCTTCAGAGTCCGTGTACTTGTACCCCATGTCGTCATCACAGAACTCGTCGCTGAACTGAAGTTTGCAAAGACTCGATTACCCGTCGAGGTGTCAGTTCGCACTCGTGAATAAACATCTGCGTTGATGACCTGTGTGCCCGCGGCTGACAATGTTATTCCGGCAAACCGAGAATTGAGCACAACACTATCTAAAAACCCGTCAGGATCCGCCTGTGTGCCCAACTGAACCTGCGCACCATCTCCTTGCACTAATCGCACAGCAACGTTGCTCAAACCAGCTTCATCATTATCCCAAACGCCGTCGCTATCGACATCGACCCACACAAATCCCGCCAGCCCGGTATCCGTGACTACGTTGCGATCACCAATATCAAACGAGATTCGATTTGATTCCGCTACCAACAATCCCGTGCCAGCATCAAAGGAACTGCTGCGAATCTCAACCTGCTGGCCGCCAACTGGAGCCGCAAATGAAAATTGCACATCCGCTGTGAAACCTCCCGGCGTAAGAACCGTCGCCCATGCACCTTGGTCAACACGGTATTCAATTCGATCAATTTCGTTAATCGTTATGTCACTTTGAAAACCACTGCTATTGCGATTTAGTAACATACCAACTTCGGCGCTACCCGAAAAATGGAACTCACCGTCAACTTGGTCAATGTACCCGGTTCCAATAAACGAATGGGGCACATCAAGCACATCAAAGACCCCATCCCCATCACTATCTTGCCAACCCATCATCTTCAGCGACGAATCGCTACTGGTCTGATTCGCAAACGCATTCGCTAGCAGCGTACCTGACGCCATAATGCTATCTTGTTGTGAAAAACCGACCTCTGGATTATCCGCTGCATTTAAATTCTGAGCGTCATAGTAGCCCCTCTTCTGTAAATAGCTACCCGCGCCGGAATATTCATCGCGGGCCCAGAAGATGTGCCCCATTTCATGCGCAATCGACGAAGCGGGACGACCCGCCGGCACCACTAGATACCGACCACCGGAAAATGCAAACCCGCGCCTGAAACTCCCCCCCTCGGCGAACATGCCGTCGGCATCATTTTCATCGTTAACGACAAAGATCGTAAACCCCCAATTCGTTCCATGTTCAATTCGCTGTGCATCATTGAATTTGCGTATGTCATCCGAGATCCCGTCGAACGTATTGGCCCCCGCTTCATCAAGAAAATCATTGACCCACGTTGTATAGAGATTACTACGCTCGGCAATGGGCTCCAGCGCCGTTTCTACCGGATTGTCGGTGTATTGGTAATCCATCAGAAACTGAACGCTATGGACACTCTGCTGGGCGACTAACGTATCCTGCCACCAAGTCAACGCTTCCTCGACATTGGCCTTCACCGCAGCAATAGAATCCGCGGACCAGTCCTCGCTACTCGCAGCGCCAGTAGACTCCAGCAGCACAACGGTGGTCGTAACGTCACCGAGCAAAAACTCGCCCGTGTCTTGCTGCATCGCCCCTAAGGGGACACCACTAAGAACGATCCGCGACTCTAATGATTCAAACGTCAACCGCCGCGCAGCTCTGCACGTAGTTGTTTGTCCTAATCTTGATGCGTCCGCAGACCGTGATGATCTCCAGGGCAGCCGCTTGCCTAGCATAAACCGAGCCTCAAATGATTCTATAAATAACTACATGCCCTTATTAGCATAGTAGGAAGCTCATAGAATACAGGCAAGCTTTTGGTCGTATCAAGCGCAATTTAGTACTGAACCGAAGCAAAGAACTCGTCATGGCCATCTTGCACATCACGCAAGTCACTAACTTCGTCCCCAATGTCAGCTAAAACCGCGTCTAAACTGCTTTCACGACTTAGGTCTAGCTCAGCAAATTGGGCTTCACGCACGCGCTCTGGTGACACCATCACAGGAATATCAACCACAACACTAGACGCCATGGGGTCCACTAAATCCGCAATCGATGCCGAGGTCACTGTGACCTGTGTGACTCCATAGTTCAGCATCAATGCGTCTTCACCTTCACCCTCTGCTTCACCTTCACCGTTGGCTAGGTTGATATAGTTGACAACGCGAAGTGCATCAATTGGGGCGACAAATCCGTCGTCATTGACATCGACGAGCGGTGGAGTACCCGCTTCAGCGGCAGATCGTGGCAGCAACTGACCGTCTGGAAGTAGTTTACCCGGACCAACATTTAACTCGATATAGTTGATCACTAACAACGCATCGATTGGCGATACGAATCCATCTTTGTTGACGTCCTCGGAAATCGCCGTGTTATGCCAGTCACTAGAATGTGTAAACAACTGGTAATCTTCAACTTCGCCGTCAGCGGCTGGTCCTGTCGGCAACAAGTTACCTTCGCTGCTCAGACGAATTCGCAAGGAAGGACAACTACTCTTTGCTTGCGGCGGCACCGTAAAGTACAGATCGTTCAAGCCATCAACGAGAGTGACCACGCCAATATCGCCCGTTACAGGATCCTTCGAATAGAGTTCCAGTTTCTCGCTTACCTGGACCTGAACTGGTTCACCTGTGATTGGATCAATATCTGTCGGATGATCGCCAGTGAATCCATCCCACGATTCGTCGTGATTAAAGTCAATCCAAGCATCCAGAAAACCTGGGCGGGCCGGACCAATCCCATGCACTTCGACCTCAAGCTTGTATTCAAGTCCTGGCTGTAGGTTGTCCAGTTCATCAATATTAATCAGACCGTCCTCATCGTCAGTCGTCTGATCATTATCATCCGCGTCGTATAACTCCGAGTGCGTACCATCGCCTTCGATGTCTACAGAACTACCCAAGTAGAATCCGTCGACTACTAAGTGATTGGCACCATTTTCAGCACTAGTAACGGGATACCCCTCTGAAGCGTCACCCCAATCCAAACCGGTGGTCAGATTTATCTCGAAGGACGTATCTCCGGCCAACTGGTTAGGATACAGTGCGTTACCAGCTCGATCTTCAATACCACTTACGAGCGAAATCAATATACCGGACACACTCGATGCACCGCTCACGAAGACGGAATCCGTCCGCGCGACCGCAGTCACACCCTCGAGAGTTGAACTACCGTTGATAGCTGCTGCAATGGCGACCGCCATTTGTTGTGCATCGAACGATTCAAATGGCATATAGTTCACCGCGACCGTCGCTTCGACGCCAGGGAAACCAATTTGGGTTAAACCTGAACTGCCAACGACCACAGTATGCTGGAATGTGGAACCAGCCAGTTCAATAAACCCGTCGCCAAGATTACTCGCTGTCAATCCGAGGTTGGACAATTGTACTTGTGAAACAATCGTATTGGCAATTTGGTCAAGCGTACTGGTAGCGTTAAATGAGATTGCCCGATTACCAGCGGTCGTTGTTGCATCATTATCCAGTTCGAATGTTACTGTCGTCGTGCCATCTGAAATCGAAAATATTTCACCATCAACTAGTCCAAACGGAACGCCTGCCCGACCCGGAACACGTAATCCTAGTTCAGTGCGAGTACCTGGTTCACCGAACTGAACAACACTTGAGTTGGAAGAATCCAACACCGTTAAGCGGTCGCCGCCTATATGAATTTGCCCATCATCAACGTGTGTCGGCGACAAGCCAAGTGCCGCTTGATTAATAGCGTTGATGATTGTATTAGCAATTTGTTCATTATCTAACCCCGGGGTAATTGAAATTACCTTGGTAGTCTCTGGGAGCGTCGTGCTATCGGTATCAAATTCCATTTGCAAGAAATCACTGCCGTTATCCACGGTGATATATTCGCCATCCAGTACGCTTTCGGCAACACCACGTTGCGTTACAACCGTATTAGTAGAACTCAGCGTGTGTTCAGCGGAAGACCCAACATGGACTTCACCGTCACCGCGAGCATGTGGTGATAGATTGATGTCAGCAGCTGCTAGGGCAGCGCTAATTGACTGGGCGACATCATCCGCATCATCCGCCACCGTATAGGACACCGCAATGGCATTTGGCTGAACCGCTCCGTCACGATCGAATTCGAACACTTGGTTGCCAGCACTACTGGTAATGGTGAAGAATTCGCCATCTACAATTGTACTACCACCAAGTTCCGGTACCGTAAGTGTGTATGCCGCCGGAACCCGCATGGAGTAACCACTGTCGAACTCAAATATTTCCGAATTTCCAACTTTGTCGTCGACGGTAAACAATTCACCGTCGTTTATTAAGTCACCAGTTTGCGTTTGGATGACAATACCGCGAGCACTTGTCATTTCCACTCGATACGTGCTATCCACAGAGAACTTACCGGCGAGTGGTAGCAATCGAATAATGTCATTGGCGGAGTCGTATTCAAAGGTGTAATCGAATCGTGCTTCGAGTCGCACGCCATCCTTAAAGAGGGTAACAGAACTTGACTGAACACTAGAATCCAAGACGCCCGAGCCACCATTCAGGTCGCGGGAATTTTCGCTTTCGACTAATTGAATCGCGATCACTTCTAGGTCCTGATTGCGGATTTCAATGATCGTATCTGCCGGGTTCCGATCTGGGGCGGTATTATCCAGCGGACTAACAATCACTGCCTGCGGTCCGATAAAATCGGCGCGATCTAAAGCACCTCTGTCTTTGAATACTT
>Ga0208879_1002324_pt1 | contig 16946 bp, 20 predicted proteins | sample Knorr_S15_td_Bot_FD_185605 | JGI IMG/M metagenome (GOLD analysis project Ga0208879, IMG submission 185605) | Marine microbial communities from Southern Atlantic Ocean transect - Knorr_S15_td_Bottom_ad_5009_LV_A (SPAdes) (version 2) | ecosystem: Environmental > Aquatic > Marine > Oceanic | place... | reverse complement strand
TTGATATTTTATATTGTTTGATATTTTCCTCGATTGTTTTTCCAGTGACAGTTAGTACATTACCATGAATTAGGTTGTTATCTAATAATTTTTTCATTATCAGTGGTATTCCACCTATTTTATCAAGACTATTCATAACATAACCACCACCAGGTTTCATGTCAGCTATATGTGGTGTTTTTTTCCTTATTCTTTCAAAGTCATCATATGTTAATTTTATTCCAACCTCATTTGCTAATGCAAGTAAATGTAAGATACCATTAGTAGAACCACCAACAGCATTTAACATTGTAATAGCATTTTCAAACGATTCAAATGTTAAGATATCACGTGGCTTGATGTTTTGCGCTAGTAATTCTGTGCATGCTTTACCAGTTTCATATACTATCTTTCCTCTTCTGTCATCTTCAGCTGGCGGACTTGCACTTCCAGGTAATGCAATGCCAATTGCCTCAGAAATTGATGCCATTGTATTAGCTGTAAACATTCCACCACATGAACCAGCATTAGGACATGCAGCATTTTCTATATTTTTTAATTCTTCTAGTGAAATCTTCCCCGCATCATACGAGCCCACTGCTTCATAAACATCAACAACTGTTAGCTCCTTTCCGTCTAACATTCCAGGCATAATTGTTCCACCATAAACAAAAACGGAAGGAATATTCAGTCTTGCCATAGCCATCATAGTGCCTGGCAAACTTTTATCACAACCAGCAATACCAACTAGTGCATCATATTGATGTGCTCTTACCATTAATTCAATTGAATCAGCAATGACCTCTCTGCTAACTAATGATGATTTCATACCCTCGTGACCCATTGCAATTCCATCGCTCACTGCAATAGTACTAAATTCTCTAGGTGTAGCTCCACCATCTTTTACCCCATTTTTTGCCTTTTGAGCAAGTTCTGGTAGATGAATGTTGCATGGTGTAGCCTCATTTCCTGTATGACAGACACCAACAAACGGTTTGCTAAGATCATCATCAGTCAGACCCATAGCTTTGTACATTGCTCTATGTGGGGCTCTAGCCGTTCCTTCAACTACATTTCTACTTGATATTCCCATTTTAAACATCTTCAATACATGTTACTGTAATTTAAATTCTAAAAATGTAAATTTCATTAACAAGTATTAGATATAAAAAATATGGATTCTAAGGAACTTCAAACCTTTATTCAGGATGTAAAAGATGATTTAAAAAATTTAGATGCCCTAATTAATTATTATAATTTTTTAGGTCATCATAACATTAGAAGCATAGTTTTTAATCCTAAAAATGACTCAAGTTTTTTTGAGGGATCTGTAGTTGCAATTTTAGATCAGAGATACCGTGAATTCTTTCGAAGTAAATTCAATTGTGAAATTGATGAACTTACACGAGTAGATATACTTGAAATAATTAGGGCACATTTACCATATATTCGTAAAAAACTTGACGAATAACAGTTAAAGAAAATTATTTTTAAGATGTATTGTGTTGATTTAACCTTTAAGTATTTGTGAATCAAGTTCTCTTAACTGCTCTTCAATTTGTTCAGATGTTTCGCTACCATATGTAATCAAGATTCGATCACCTTCTTCAATAACATAATTATAGATATCTTTTACAAGTTCGTGGTTAATGTAAAACTTGAGTGAATAGTCTTCATTAGTACAAAACTGCCTACCATCTGGAAATATGAAACATGGGTCCACTGGCTTACTGGAATCAAAAGGCTCATTGTAACCTATGCTTTCCCAACCAACAACAATGTTTAATGTATCAAACAAAAAACCAAGCGTTACTCCTGATGAATGTCTATGAATTGTAGAGCCATCACTATCTTCAAAGTGGATCCAACTATTTTTGATTTGGTAACTTGGCCCACCAAAGTTAAACTTGTCACCAAAAATTCTTACAAGTAAGGATGCATGTTCATGTTCATCACCAAGTCTTCCTGCATTAGGTGGAGAACCTGGTACATTGGAATCAGAATTGACGAAAACATATCCTGTATAACCAACAATTATTGCAATTAATACTAGAATGCCAGCAGCCTTAAGATTATTTTTACGTTTAACCTTTACTTGTTTAGCAACTTTATCCTCTCGTTCTTCTCGTCTTTCCTCCCTTGCTCTTCTTCCCATTGTTGGTAAAATTCATTTTTTACCCTATATAAGATATGAAACTACTAACATCTTTTTTTATCATCATACTAAATAAAAAAATTTCAGCTAGCTATGATTATTTCTCATGTTCTGGTTCAAGAGAAATTTCCATTACTAACCATAAATGTCCTTTAACCAAAGTATATTCATAGTTTTTATTTTTAATGCTGGTTTTAAATAATTCAAAAAGACTTTGTGGTATATCTTCCCAGTACTCATTTTCTGTTTCAACCTTCAATATATCCTGTATTTGCATATTTAGAAGCCACTCATGAACTTCATTTTTAATTAATGAATCAGATTCGTACCTATCTCTAATAATAGCTTCAAGATGAAACTTCAATTTTTTCATTTGTTATAGATGATGCCAATATATTAATTGAATTTTATTCAGATAGTAACATTGTCAAAATGTATTTTTTGTGATATGATAGAAGGAAAACTCTCATGTCATATGATTTACCAAGATGATGATTGTATATCCATTTTGGATAAGTATCCCATAGATAATGGTCACTCACTTGTTATTACAAAAAAACCATATGAAAAATTAATGGATATGGATGTAGATGAAGTAGCAAAATTATTTTCCAAAATCCCAAAAATTGCTAAAGCAATTATTAGGGCAACTAATGCTGATGCATTTACTATTGCGCAGAATAATGGTAAAGCTGCAAAACAAATTGTACCACATGTTCACGTACATATAATTCCAAGGTATAATACAACTGAAACATTATGGACAAAGCGAAAGATTTTAACAGAAAATGAATTAGATGTTTTAGCACAAAAAATAAAAAATTGTTTAGAATGATTTTTTAATTTGTGTAATTTGGGTTATAACGTAAAATAGCTCCAATATTACCAAGATTTGATACCATAACACCATATTCGGAAACACCAGAAATTACTTCAATCTTCGTTCCTAATTTTGCTCCTAGTATTGAAAGATAATCCACGATATCTTGTTCTGATACTTCTATATCCAAAGATTTACACGATGAGCATGGAGAGTTTGCAAGTTCAGTTTTAGTCCGGATCACTTTTGCCTGTTCGATAATTTTTTCTTGTGTATCATTACACCGGTTGCATTTAGCTTCAATTCTATAAAGCCCAATTTTGTCTGTTACTATGATTGTATCAACAACATTATTTTTTAGATAGATTATAATTTCATTCAGACCATACACTCCTAAACCAGAATTACTGTTGATTTGTTTGAACAGTTTTTCAACAATTTGTTTTTCTTCAACCAATCTAAAATTAGAAAGAATGTCTGATGATCTATCAAAAGCTTCTCTTATTCCTTCTGATCCAGCATATGATGCATCAATAGTTGAAATAATCATGTCCTGCAATCTATATTCTAAATAATTATCATTAACAAACTCCTCTTTCGTAGGTCCAGGACCAGAAATAATCAGACCTTTAATTGAATAAATATCAATAAAATATTCTCGTGTAATTTGTGCTACCCTATTAAAATAATAAGTAAGTTCCATCTCTCTTAATTTTTGAAATCTTTTTGCAGATTGGCCCCCCTGCCTATGTTTACCCGCAACACCAGAGCTTGTTTCTTTTAAAACTTGAACTCTATCGCCATATAAGATTCCCCAGCCAGCATCTTTAGCGTCAATTGCCAAAAATCCAATCAAGTTGTCATCCTTTAACATATCTTTTAAGATATCAACATGAAAATGATCATCACATCTGTACAAGAATGTTTTTAGATCCTTTGGTGGATCAATTTCAAACACTTTTACTGTTTCACTACCTAGAGGTCCACCTTCTGCTCTTGGAAGTGCACCACAAAATATTACTAATCCTCTTTCAGGAGTTTTCTTGTATAATTTTAACCGCTGAAGAACTTTTGATAATGAATCAACAACATGTGTACGAGTAACATCAGATTTTATATTATCCGCAGTACCTTGCTCCTCCCTTAGATTTGTTATTACTTCATGTAGCTGTTTACCTTTTGGAATGTAGACAGTTATCAATTCAGTTCCACGTCCTGTGAATTTTGAAAGCTCTTGTAACGTTTTTCTTATCTTGTAAAGCTTAACAGAATCCTGTTTTGGTATTTCTATTTTTGGCAATTGTATCTATTTTTAAATTATTAATATTAAGGTAAATATTTTTAATAAATCATTTATAGAATTTAGTCATATTTTATGATCGATATTAGGACAGTTCTAAATTATTTCTAAAACAAGTTATATTGTAATTCAATTATGATAACTTAAATATCAATTTCATTTTCATGATAACATGTCATTTTTAATGCAGTCAACCAAGATTATTAATACTATTCCAAAAGTCGCTTTAGCTGTTCTTGTTACTGTATTTATCATTGGGTTGTTTGTTGTTGGGTTCGATCAAGGTCAAATTTTTAGCATAATTTATGGTGAATCAGCTTTTGCCGATCAGTTTCTGCATGAACTTACTCATGATATGAGACATGCAGCAGGATTTCCTTGCCACTAATTCAAATTGAATTGATTTTTAATCATTATTTGGATAAAGTATTACTTGTGAATTATTTTCATTAATAGAAATATTTGCTTTTTTAATCCTGCTGCGATACATCTTAATTTTTTTCCCTTCATCTGTAATTTTAAATCTTTGAATTTCTACTAAAGATAATTTTTCTAGATTTGATAGGGTTTTGTAAACAGCTGATAATGAAATCTGTAATTCATTAGCTATTTTTACTGCATCTTTTTCAACATTTATAATTTAAAACAATACAGCATGTGAACAAGTAGTTGTAAGCGCTTCTATAATACGCTGTTTAATATCATATTCATCAAGTTAAAGCAGTGTTGGCTTTGGAAGTAAGCCTCTCATAAAAATCAGTTAGCAGATAGTGAAAGCGTTGGTTCTGGTTTTTTAATAGATATTTCAGCCTTGTTGATTCTACTTCGATAAACCTTGAAACGCCTTCCTTTTTCTGATAAAATAGTTTTTTCTACTTGTACTAGCGTTAAATTTTCTAAATCTGACAATTTTTTATAAACTGAACTTAGTGGGATTTTTAATGATGTAGAAAGATCAGATGCCGTTTTACCTTTGCGTATGATTGAAAAAAGAATTACTCTTGATTCAGCATCTGCCAAAGCCTCAATAACTTTTTGAGTTATATCATATTTTTTTAGTTGTGGAAGAGTAATTTTATGCTGCATTACCAGTTAATTCACTAAGAATGTATTTAGACATATTGATTATTCACTATTCTAATAATATGGAATAGAAATTTAGAAATGACTCGTTATATTTCATATATGTCCTTAAAATTATGTTGTAATATTTTTTAATTGATTTTGTGCATCTGCCTGTTTAATTTCTCTAGCAATACGACGACCCATACTCATTGGCTCATCAAAAATTAAAGTAGTGTAGGGTGAACCATTCATGAAAATGTTTGTTCCAGCTACAATTCTAGCTGAAAATTCAAATGCACTAAAGTGTGCATTTTCATCGTATACACCTTCTATACAAAATGGTCCATTCATTCCAGGCGGAACAAGCTTTGCTGAAGCCTTTACAAAATTTTCTCCCATTGTATATACACCATCTAACAATGATTCACGTAATACAAGTGGACTGTTTGCAATTACATTAAATGATGAAGATTTTTTCATATTAAGCTGACTTTCAGCTGGAATTCTTGCTAAACCCTCAATGTCAGATTCATGCCTTTTATCAACTCCAAAAAATTCAAGTTCTTGTTTTAGTGGAGAATAAAAAAACTGTAAGTAGGCTAAAACACCTGTAGTATATTCTTGAATATACAAATCATTGTCTCCATTAATTATTCCATCTTTGATCAATTGATCTCGATTTTTGTTGTATTCTTTTTCAGTGGAAGCAAGAAAATATCCCTTACCGCCAGCTGCTCCATGTCTTTTTGCAATAACAAGTCCATTGATCTCTTTAGGATTTGGTATAGATTTTGGTGTTTCAAGCTTTGCTTCCTTCATTAATTGTTCCTTTAATGTTCGATCAGATTCCCAACGTAAGATATGTTTATTTCCAAAAACTGGCGTCTTGATTGATTCGATTTGTTCTGAATTCATTTGTGCTATTAGTGTTCCATGTGGAATCAAAATGGAATTATTTTTTCGAAGAACAGATTCACATTTTTGTTCAAGTATTTCTGAAAATGAGTCCACAATTATTAGTTCATCAATAAATTTGAAGCGTTGGTAAAGACCTACTCGTTTTTTTTCACATATTAGAAGTGTTTTAAGCCCCTCATCTCTTGCGCCTTTTAAGAGCTGAAGTGCGCAGTGTGAACCTAGCGTTGCTACTGATATCAATTATAATATTATTTTAGTACATGCACATATGAAACTATGTATCATAACATTTGTAATAATCTATCAGAAATTCTAATACACTAGTAATTAATTCTAATGTAATATCCTGTTTCATATAATTAGGAACCGCTTTGAATAAAAATCCTATTACATTATTTGGTAATATGTAGTATTTTCACAATTTTACATAGGAAAAACGATAATTGCACAAGCAATATGAATAATCATCTTTTATTTTCTATTCAGCATATTAATTTTTAATATTAATAATAAATAAATAAAAAAATTTTAATGATTAATAAGCAGTATGGATAGATAAAGGAACATAATTTATAGTGGTGTAACAGCAATCCCTTATTGCAAATTTCAACATCATCAACTACGATTAAGGATGATACAAGAAAACAAATTTACCTCCAAATCATATCTGATCAATTTTGTATGGGAATAGTCTCTTCAATTATTGATGGGCCTAAAACTGCTGTTGAAATTTCTAAAGTGACAAATATTCCTATTAGTACAGTTTACCGAAGATTGCAATTTCTTCAGGAGCATAAGATGTTGAAAACTTCTGGTGGATTAAATAAGGATGGAAAATATTTTGTATATCTGAGTAAATTAAAAACAATCTCAACATTCTTTGATGGCTCAAACATAATGATTTCAGTTACACCAAACCTCAATTTCACAATTAACTAACAATTACTAAAAAATCATAATAAATACTCAAATTTAAAAAGAAGCGTAATGGTTGAGACCGAATTAGGAGAATGGCGTAGAAGCCATTATTCAAAAGAATTAGATCCGTCATTGGCAGAATCAGATGTAACTATAATGGGATGGATTTCAAGTGTAAGAAGTCATGGTAATATCACATTCTTAACAATTGTAGATAAAATGGGCGAAGTTCAAATAGTTGCAAAAAAGGGATCCTGTCCAGACGATCTAATTAAAAATTTATCAAAATTAAAAGTACATTCTTCTGTTGGCTTGATTGGAACAGTAAAGACTTCTGAAAAAGCACCAAATGGAGTTGAAATAATACCAAAAGATCTTCGGATATTTTCTTCTGTTGAGAAAATTCCTCCATTTGATCCTTATGCAAAGACTATCAAAAATATTGATACACGACTTGAGATTAGGGCAATTGATTTACGCCGAAGTGTGTTACAGAATGTTTTCAATGCACGAAGTAATGTGCTTAGATCAATCCGTCAATATTTTTATGATCAAAATTTTACTGAAATCAATACTCCAAAGATGATCGCTACCGCCACAGAGGGTGGTGCTGCGCTGTTTCCAATTTTTTATTACAATAAGGAAGCATTTCTTGCTCAAAGCCCGCAGCTGTATAAAGAACAATTAACAATGAGTTTTGAGAAAGTGTTTGAGATTGCGCCTATTTTTCGGGCTGAACCATCAAGAACAAACCGGCATTTGTCTGAGGCTATATCTATTGATTTTGAAGAAGCATATGTTGATTATAACGATGTGATGAAAAGAATTGAACAAATCATAAAACAAGCAATTTTGTCAATACAAGAGTTCTCTAAAGATAATCATGATGCTGATTTTACAATTCCTGAGATCTCAGACACTATTCCACAATATTCATACTCTGATTTATTAAAAAAAATTCAGGCTACAGGTGCTACGAGTCAATGGGGTGACGATCTGTATCCAGAGCAATTAAACAAAATTGAAATAACTGGTTTTTACTTTATCAAAGATTGGCCTACAGGTCCAAAACCATTTTACGTGAAGGTAAACAAAGATAATCCAAAAATCTCAGAGTCGTTTGATTTGATGTATGGTGATTTAGAAATTTCATCTGGTAGCACTAGAATTGAAAAAAAGTCAGAGCTTGAGGATAGAATGAAAAATAAAGGTATGAAGATTGACACATTTAGTTATCATCTGAATGTTTTTGATTATGGTGTTCCACCACACGCAGGGTGTGGAATTGGTCTTGAAAGATTAATGATGGCACTAACCGGCATAGAAAATATTCGCGACACAACATTTTATCCTAGGGACGTTGATAGGTTAACCCCATAGGTGAAAAATTTGGTTAATGAGGAAGAAATTTCTGAAGTTGCAAAATTAATGAAAATTGATCTTGCAGATCATAATGATCATATTAAAAGAGTACAAAAAATGCTTGAATATTTTGATATTCTAGATAATGCTGGTGTTGAATCTGAGGAAATCACTGTTCAAGAAACTGATTTAGATAAACTGAGAGATGATAAATATAATCCGTATGACAAAAATTTATTAAAATTTCTGAAGAGCTATCAGGGAAAATACGTCAAGGCTCCAAAGTTGAATTAAGTTGGATTTAGGAATTTCTGCATTAAGTTACGTAAATAGCATAAAGAATGATGAATTTACTGTAGAAGAATTTATCTCAAAATCACTTGAGCGAATTAATCAGGTGGATGAAAAACTTCATGCATTCTTACGAGTAAATGATCTAGTAATAAAAAATGCAAGAGAGATTGATACTAAAATAAAATCGAATCAGAATGTTGGAAAATGTTATGGAATGCCTATATCTGTTAAAGATAATATTTGCATAGAAGGCTCAAAAACCACTTGTGCATCAAAAGTTTTAGAAAATTTTGTTGCGCCATATACCTCTACCGTAATTAGTAAACTAAATTCTGAAGATGCAATAATAATTGGAAAAACAAATCTTGATGAGTTTGCAATGGGTCTTAGCACGGAATTCAGTGCTTATGGGCCAAGTAGAAATCCTTGGAATACAGATTATGTTCCAGGTGGTTCCTCTGGCGGAAGCGGAGTATCTGTCTCTGCAAACGAATGCATTGCATCATTAGGTTCAGACACAGGTGGTTCAATTAGAAACCCAGCCAGTTTTTGCTCTGTAGTTGGATTAAAACCAACATATGGATTAGTAAGCCGTTATGGTCTTGTTTCATATGCTAATAGTATTGAACAAATCGGACCCTTGACAAAAACTGTGGAGGATTCTGCATTCTTACTAAACATAATTTCTGGAATTGATTCTAACGATAACACTACAGTAGATAACAAGAATCAAGATTATCTAAATAATATTGATGCTGGGATAAGTGGTAAAAAAATTGGAATAGTAACAGAAATGACAAATTCTGAAGGGCTTAGCACTGATGTACTAAATGCCACCAATGATGCGGTTAAGACATTTGAAAAACTAGGAGCAAACTGTGAGCAGGTATCATTACAAATGATTCCTTATACTGTTGCTGCATATTACACTATAACATCAACAGAAGCAGGAAGTAATCTAGCAAGATATGACAACATAAGATATGGATATGAATTCGATTCATCAGGCTTTGAATTCAATTCATACATATCACAAGCAAGAAGTAAACTTGGTCCTGAAGTTATACGAAGAATGATCTTAGGTGGTTTTGTACCATCTGCTGGACATGCTGGGAAATATTTTCTGAAAGCATTAAAGGTTAAATCTAAACTTATTGCTGAAATAAATCATGTATTTGAAAAATTTGACTTTTTAATTTCATCTACTGTTCCCATTCAACCATTCAAATTTGGTGAAAAAATTCAAGACCCTGTATCACTTATGATGGTTGATTTTAACACAGTTACTGCCAATCTTACTGGAATTCCAGCAATATCTGTACCATATAAGATTACAAACGGCTTGCCTATAGGAATTCAAATAATGGCAAATTGTTTAGAGGAACATTCACTGTTACAAGCTGCATACGCATTAGAAAAAACTGTAGATTTACCCAAGGTGCCAGTCTAGTGACAAAAATTGGTCTTGAGATACATTGTCAGCTAACAAAGCTTGAAAGCAAGTTATTTTGTTCATGTAAGGCTGATTATAGAGAGTTTGAGCCTAACACAAACATCTGTCCAGTTTGTATGGGAATTCCTGGTTCGTTACCATTACTGAATAAAAGTGCTGTTGAAAAAGCTACATTAATTGCAATGGCACTTGATTGTAAAACTCCCGGTAAAATTGCATTTTTTAGAAAAAATTATTTTTATCCTGATTTACCAAAAAACTTCCAAATTACACAGCTTAATGCATATGGAAATACAAGTATTGGTTGGGAAGGTAGAATCTTAGTAGAAGATAAGCAGATAAAAATTAGAAGAATACAATTAGAGGAAGACCCTGGACGATTAATTTACGAAGGCGCCACTGAAAAAACTAAACTCACATTGGTTGATTATAATAGGGCTGGAACTCCATTAGTTGAAATTGTAACTGATCCAGATTTTGAAACTCCTCATCAAGTTAGAGAATTTTTGAACATACTTTCAGATTTGCTTGAAAATTTGAATGTGTCAGATCCAGGACTGGAGGGCGCAATGCGTGCTGATGCCAATGTATCAATTGAAGGTGGTTCAAAAGTTGAAATAAAGAACATTGGCTCATTTCATGATTTAGAAAAAGCTGTTCATTTTGAAATAACAAGACAGCATAGTCTTGCAGAAAGAAAAATTGAGATTATTCAAGAAACTCGACATTGGGACGATCGACGAAAAATCACCGTCTCAGCAAGAACAAAGGAAGAAGAGGCTGAATACAGATATCATCTTGAGGCAGATATACCGTGGGTTCGGATTAATGATAACACAAAAAATCAATTACGAGCACAGATGCCTGAAAGCATCAGTTCCAAGAAGGAACGATACATTTCAAAATATGATATTACACCACAAGTTGCAGGCATCTTAGCTTCAGACAGATACTTTTCTGAACTTTTTGAAAAGGCAAACAACGAAACTAATGCGAAAGACGTTGCAAATATGATTACTACGGATATTATGGGATTGCTTGATACGCGAGAAAAGCGTGAAATATCAAAACTAGAAGCAGGGCACCTTTCAGATTTAGCTGAATGCGTCAAATCAAATAAGATTACCAGAGCATCTGCAAAGTTAGCTCTGGATGAGATTATAAAAAATGGCAAGCCATTATCACAGATAATTGAGGTTCTTGATTTGGGTCATCTTTCCGATGAATCTACACTATCTGATATTATATCACAAGTCTTAAACGAAGAAGTAAAAGCAGCAGAAGATGCTAAACAAAATCCTGAAACAGTTAACTTTTTGGTGGGAAAAGTTATGCAAAAAACACATGGAAAGGCAGACCCAGAATTAACATTAACCCTTTTGAAAAAAAATCTTGATATTGAATAATACTAATGGTTTTAAAATAAACAATTCAAATCATAATATTACGTACTTTTTGACACAAAATAATGGAACCTAAAAAACGAATCTTAATTTTAGGCGGAGGATTTGCCGGAGTTGATTGTACTAGGATGCTAGAAAAGTATTTTCAAAACAGGGATGAGATTGAAATTACATTAGTAAGTGATGATAATTTTCTGCTTTTTACACCAATGTTACCACAGGTTGCTTCTGGAACAGTTACCCCAAGACATATTGTGATGCCGCTTAGATCGTTATGTAAGAAATCCAGAATATACGAATTAGTAATTAGAGACATTGATCCAGTAAACAAACATGTGACTTTAGAGGGTACACCTGAAAAAAGAGGTGTTCGCATACATTATGATTATTTGGTTATTGCATTAGGAAGTGAAACCAATTTTTTTGGATTACAGAATGTTGAAAAACATTCATTCACTATGAAGACACTTGCTGATGCCTTATCATTAAGGAATAGGTTAATTGATATGCTGGAACAGGCAGAAAATGAAACTCGTGAGGAACTTAAACAACGCCTACTAACTTTTGTTGTAGTTGGCGGAGGATTTGCGGGTGTAGAAACAGCAGGAGAGATTAATGATTTTCTACACGATGCATTAAACTATTATCATAATATCAACAAAGTAGATATCAATGTAATAATTATTGAAGCGCTTTCTAGTATCTTACCTGGATTTAATAAAAAATTAGTAAAATTCGCGCATAACAAATTAGAAAAAAATGGAATTAAAATATTACTTGATACTATTGTTTCAAGCTTTGATGGGAAAATTGTAATTGTTAAAAAATCAGCAAAATCAACGTCTACCGTTAAATCAAAAATAAGCATTCCATCATATACACTTGTTTGGGCTGCCGGTGTTACTCCGGTTGAAATTATTAAAAAATCTATATTTAAAACAATGAAGGGACAAATAATCGTTAATGAATTTTTAGAGATACCAAATTTTTCAGGTGTATTTGCAATTGGAGATTGTTCACGGTTTGATGAATCGATTAACAAAAGTTATCCGCCCACGGCACAGTTGGCAGAGGCACATGCAAAATTAGCGGCATATAATATCAAACAAATAATCAACAACAATGAAAAAAAGAAATTTGAATACAATTGGAAGGGTCAGAGTGCAATCATTGGAAAGCGTTCTGGAATTACTGAGGTAATGGGTTGTACAGTGACTGGCTTTTTAGCTTGGCTAATATGGATAAACTACTATCTATCAAAAATGCCAAACTTAGAAAAAAGATTAAGGGTTTGGTTGGATTGGAATATTGATTTGTTTTTTAGAAGAGATATTTCTAGATACGGCTTTAAGAGAAATGTTTTAAAAGAATATCAAGAGTTGGATGAAGTCGATGACGTATGGTAATGTATTATAATTTTTCAATCAATTTTAAAATACCGAATGCAATTTTTTCAAACTGAGTTTTTCTTTCCATTGACACCATTAAGATGTTATTTTTCATAGGAAAGCTCATCACAATGAGTTTTTCCCTAAATGACATGGCGAACTTTACTTTTCCAAGATCATCGTCAAATTCACTTCTCATCTTAACTCTTAGTGCAAGCTCCATGTAGAGCATTTCGTCTCTTTTTCTATCTCCAAGTCGTTTTTTACTTGGTATCATACCACCCGCAATTAGTCTACCTCTAGAGTTGATTATACCTGCAAATCTAACATTGGAATCAGCTTTTTTAGCAAGTTCACATAGTTTTTCATAATCCATAGTTGTCAATCTTGTGCGATCTATTTATTGCGATCTATTTTTTAGTAATTATATGCAAAATGAATCCAACATAACTGAGTATTATAAGAAAACAGCAATGTTTTGGTCTGATATGATTGCAATGATGTCATCAAAGCCTACAACACTTACTGCTGTTGGACCAATTCGTAATCTTTCATCTAATTTGAAGAAAATTACAAGTGAGCTAACTGAAGCAAATAAGGAGATTGTAGAATTTAATAATTTTTTGATTGAATACTATAAACAACTATCAGATACATGGACTAGTGCTCAAAAAGAAGTGGCATCGAGGGCACCTAAAATACCACAAAACGAGGAAAGTGTGGAGGCTTATAAAAGAGTCTGGATAGACATTTTTGAGAATAGCTTCACTGGACTGTTTGATTCTAAAAAATTCTCAGAAAATTATAATGGACTTATTTCAACAGAACTTGATCTTCTGAAAAGATGGAATGCAATAACAGATGTAATGTTAAAATCTGCTAATTTGCCAACTAAGCAGGAGATAGATGAAATATACGTGGAGATTCATAGCCTAAAGAATCGAATTTTTAAGCTAGAATTATCTAAAAAGAAAACTGAAAATGCCAGAAAATAAATTTAACCCAAAAATTATTGGCGAATTTCTAAATTTTGGTCGTAACTTAGTAGAGGCTCCTATGAAAGTCTCTGTGCCACATGAGGTTAAGATTGGTTCAACACAATTTGATGTTGCATACAAGGAAGATAAAATGCGCTTGTTACATTTCAAGTCGCTTACATCAAAGCAAATTAGAACACCATTACTTATTTCATATGCAATTGTTAACCGGTATCACATTTTTGACATTGACCCAAAGAAAAGCTGGATAAGAAACTTGCTTATGCAAGGATTTGATGTTTATTTGATTGATTGGGGAACACCATCCAAGATTGATAGATTTCTAGGATTTGATGAATACGTAAATGGTTACATGGATAACTGTATGGATTTTATTTGCGATGAAACTGATGTGGATAAGGTATCAATTCAGGGCTATTGTACGGGTGGAACATTGGCCACTGTATATTCATCGCTTCATCCAGAAAGGGTCAAAAATTTAATCGCAACTGCACCAGTAATTGATGGCTGGAAGGATACAACAGTTGTGAGTAACATTGCAAAATATTTTGATGTTGACAAATTAGTGGATACGGTAGGAAACATGCCACCAGAGTTTATCTATTTCTGTTTTTCAATTTTAAAGCCATTTGAGCAAGGTGTTGAAAAATACTTGAAATTTTTGAATAATATAGATAATGAAAAATACGTTGACAGTTTTCTAAAAATTGAAAAGTGGCTAGATGAGACTCCACCTATTCCTGGCGAGCTTTTCAAGCAGTGGATAAAGGGCATTTATCAAGATAACTTGTTGATACAAAACAAGATGTATGTTGGGAATAAGCATGTTTCATTAAAAAATCTCAATATGCCCATTTTTACTCAGGTTGCTGTGGGTGATCATTTAGTTTCACCAGAATGCAGTATGCCATTACATTATGCAGTCTCAAGCACTGACAAGATATTGAAATTATATCCCACAGGACATGTTGGAATGATAGCTAGTTCATTCAGTCAAAAAATCGTCTTACCAGAGCTTGGCCAATGGCTCAAAGAAAGGTCATAAATAAAAAAAGGTGACATTCACACTAGTATCTTGGTGTGAATGCGGTTATCCAAGAGTGCATTACACTTTTGTTAAGATCAGCAAAAGCCTTTGCATTCTCGTTGAAGGTCTTGATATTCTGACGGGTTGCATCAATTGTTGCTAGTGCCATCTTGTTTTGAACATCTTGAACCTTGCTAATCTGTTCGTTTGTTTTGTTTACAGCACTTTCTGTTGCTTGTGGAAGAGCAGTGTTGATTCCAGTCTTGTTTGCAAATTCTCTTTGCAAAGCAATAGTTGAATCTACAATGTTCTGAAATGCTTCAGTATATTCTTGCTGTAAGCTTGTAACAGATGTTTGATAGTTTGGGAATGATTTCTCAGCAGATTTAACCTGTTTTCCGACAGTTTCTTCTACAGTTGAGAAAACGTCATTCTTCACTGTTTGGTTTGATTCGTTACTCATGGTTTGTTATAATTGGCACCATTATATATAGCTAGTGGTAATAAAAACCACTTGTTACCATTAACTACCATTTTCATTTATTCTTAGGGTTGACTGGAATCACAATAACTTGTACTAAATCGCCTTCATCCATACTAAGAGCTTGTCTTTCTGCCTCAGGAATTGAGATCCTTCCATTGCTACCAACAGTAGTCTTGAAAGCACCCCATGAGAGAAAGTTCGGCATCATATTTTGTAGATTGAATGGATTTTGGTAATTTGTCTGAATTGGATTCACATTCGTCGTGAAATCAGACTGCATCTTAGATGCATTTTCTAGCCACTGCCTGAATAATTCAGCTGGATCGTATGGGTTTTTCTTTCCTTCCATTACCACTAGTGGGTAGATTACCTTATAAAATGATCGCTAACTAAGAAAATCTGATACGATTTGAAAGAATGCTATTGGTTTTTCTACATATGGTACATGTCCACATCCTGTCATCTTGTAAAACCTACAATCATTGATACTTGAAATAAAAGATTGCGCATATTGAATAGGAATTACAGGGTCATTTTCACCCCAAATAATTAGTGTAGGAATTGTGATTAACTGCAATTTTTTAGTGATTACCTTGGAATTACTCAATCCTAGAAGAGTTGACATAAAGGCCATTTTTGCATTTGGCAATTGCATCATTTCTACGAACCTTGAAACAATTTTTTTGTCTATCACCTTTCCGTCCGACATAACTTGGAATGCGTTTAAGGCTGAATCAATATTCGGGTATAATGCAGCTGAAATGTACGCATCTAATGCAGGAGTTGAATGTTTCATGACACCAGATGGTGAAACAAGAATAAGTTTTCTCACATTTACATCATGATTTATGATAGATTCAGCAGCAATTTGGCCACCAAGCGAGGATCCAATGATATTCATCTCTTTAATTCTAACCTTGTTCACAAATTTAGATACAAATTCTGCAAAGTAATCAGTTGTATAGTCAACCATTGGCTTATCACTATATCCAAAGCCAATCAAATCTGGAACGATAACTTTGAATTTTTTAGCAAATAACGGTATTACATTTTCCCATCTTTCCGCAGAAGCCCCCAAGCCATGAAGTAAAAGAAGTGTGTTCTTCGAAGTTCCTTCCTCAAAATATCGTATTTTATTACCATCGATTTCAGTCGTTTTTATTGTCATTATTAGCTCGCTTAAATGGCTAAAATATAAGATTTTACAGGTTCATCAATTCATTATTTTCAAAGAAACTTTTGCTTACAACTTATTAGATATATAACAGTATTTCAGGCATGAATATGGTCTTTCTGTATTTAGCATCCGGTGTTGTTGTCGGAGTTTTAGGCGGCATTTTCCTTGTATCCTTTTTCTATAACCCAGAAAGCCTATTTATGCC
>Ga0208879_1002321_pt1 | contig 16968 bp, 16 predicted proteins | sample Knorr_S15_td_Bot_FD_185605 | JGI IMG/M metagenome (GOLD analysis project Ga0208879, IMG submission 185605) | Marine microbial communities from Southern Atlantic Ocean transect - Knorr_S15_td_Bottom_ad_5009_LV_A (SPAdes) (version 2) | ecosystem: Environmental > Aquatic > Marine > Oceanic | place... | reverse complement strand
CAATTTTTGAAACAGATTCGAAAATACGATTTGAATCGTATTCATTCATCTGGCAACCAAACGTTTTTATAAAAATTTTTTTGGACATTAAATTAGAATTTTTTTTTGACTCCATATAATTCTAGCCTATGATCTACTAATTCATACCCATATTTTTCAGCTACTTTTTTTTGCAATTCTTCAATCTCATCGTCTACAAATTCTATTATTTCTCCAGTCTTTATATCTATTAAATGATCATGATGACTTTCACTTAGTTCTTCATATCTGGCCTTGCCACCCTTAAATGCATGCTTTGTTAATATGCCAGACTCTTCAAATAATTTTACAGTTCTATAAACTGTTGCAATACTAATTTTTGAATCAATTTTTGATACTCTATTATAAAGTTCATCTACAGCTGGATGATCATCGGATTCGGACATAACTTTTGCGATAATTCTTCTTTGGTCAGTTAGTTTTACATTTTTATTAATACATTTTTGCTCAATTGAATCTTTCATTGTTATATTTTAACTCGAATAAACAGGATTAATCAAATTCTTTGTTAAAGCTCCTTTTTTACACAAATTAACAACATTTTCATAATTCATATCTTTTAAATCATTAGAATTAAATCCATATAAATTTAACTTATTTGTTATAGCTAAAGCTTTAGCCACGGCAATGGAAGTTCTAATTCCAGAAAATTTTCCAGGACCTTGATTTACAAGTATATTATTTAATTCACTTAGTTTTATACTATTTTCATTAAAAAAATCGAAAAGTTTCATAGATAATTTTTCATTATTATTCTTACTAGCTTCAATAGATTTGTGATAAGAGTTATTATTAAATTTAGAAAAAAAAATTATTTTATCTTGTGTTCCGTCAATGATTAAAAAATTCATTTATATAATAATATTTACTTTTTTTTCAACTACTTTATTAGCAGAAAATAACAGATATTTTAGTTTTGATAAAGGATTAGTATCTTTAATTTACCACAGATTTGATGAGTCAAAATATCCTTCAACAAATGTACAAATGGATATTTTTAAAAAACAAATTAATATAATAAATAAAAATAATTATATTTATTATAATCCAATAAATTTCGATAATTTTTTTAAAAATCCAGATGCAGAAAAAAAAATATTAATTACAATCGACGATGCATTCAGTTCATTTTATAAAAAAGCATGGCCTTATTTAAAAAAAAATAAAATACCTTTTATATTGTTTGTTTCAACTGAACCAATTGGAAAATATGGATACATGAATTGGGATCAAGTTAAAGAAATAGAAAGAGAAGATTTTGCTTTCATAGGAAATCATTCTCATTCTCACGAATATTTAGTAAACTATCAATTTAATGATTTTAAACAAGATATAAATCAATCAATAAAGATGTTTAATGAAAAACTTGGTTATAATCCAATTTTCTTCTCATACCCTTTTGGCGAATATAATTTAGAACAAAAAAATTATATTAAACAAAAATTTAAATATGCCTTTGGACAACATTCGGGAGTTATTGATTTAACTAAAGATAAATTTGAATTACCAAGATTCCCTATTAATGAAAAATACGGTGATTTAAAAAGATTTAAATTTTTAGTAGATTTACTTCCACTTCAATATCAAAATTTAGTTCCAGAAGAAAAATTTATTAAAGACGAAAATAATCCGCCTGAAATTACTGTTAATTTTTTTTCAAATCAAAAAAATATCCATAATATAAACTGTTTTTCTAATGAAGGAAATAAGTGGGGAAAACCTGAAATAAAATTTTATGAAAAAAAACTCGTTGTAAAATTTAATGAAAAATTTTTTCCTAGAAGAGGAAGAATAAATTGTTCACTTAATGATAGTGAGGGATGGCGATGGTTTGGTGTTCAATTTACTATAGATCAATCTTAAATTAATTTTTTCATTAATTCACTATTTGGCAATAATTTTGCATCATCAAAATCTCTTAATGAATTCTGTTTAATTATTTGTTTGAGTGTTTTGGTATATTCTACGCCGGTCGCTGCATATTCATCTAAATAGTCTGCTAGAATTAAACTGTCTAATTTTTCACTATTGTCTCTTGCGGCTGCTCTAATTTTTCTAAATTTTCTGTAGCTTGAATGAGTATTTAAATTTCTAAAATATGCTTTCACTGATGCTTGCAAAACTTGAAATTTCATAACTTTGTGAGATTTATCACTATCTGCAGCTAAAGGTTTTATTCCATTTCCAGTAAACGTCCACTGTCCATATAAAGCATTACCTTCTAAAGCAAATCTTGAAGTTCCCCAACCTGTTTCCTTTGCAGCCTGAGCGATCGCCAAAGAAACTGGAATTTCATCCATTCTAACTTTCAAAGTTAAAAGATCCTTATTTTTAACTCCATATTGTTTGAATTTCATTTTTAACCACTTGATTTCAGAATTAGAATTATTACTTCTGTTTAGAATAACAAAAAGTTTTTTTCTATCTAATTTGATTTGATTATTTTCTTCTAAAATTAATGGAAGAACAATTTGAATAAATAAATTTTTTCTTTCCTTCGTACTCTCAATAATTTTCATTTCATTTGGAAGAAGTTCTAAATTTACAGGTTTAACTAGTTTATTTTTTCTTACATTTTTCAAACTGTAGTTTGTGTCTTTAAACAATTGTTTAATTGTAGAAGCACTTAATCTCACCGTGGATGTTGGAATATCCTCATATTGAAATATGTCTTCAAAAATCTGAAGATTATCTAATTGATCGTCTTGTTCTTCTTTTTTAATTTTTTTACCAGTTAAAACTTTTTCTAAATTGATTTTTGATTCATTTTTTATTTCTAGTGATTTAACAAATAAATTATTTTTTAAAATTACTAACTTTGGAGTTATGAAAAAAAATAGAGTGATAATTAAGCCCGTTAGGCCTGTATAGTAAAAACTTTTTAGAGTGTTATTTGTTCCGCTAAATTTAAAGAATTTTCTTAACTTTACTACTGGTATTGCTGGGTATGGAAATTTAATTTTCTTTTTCATTCTATATAGCTATTACCTCTTTTACCTCTGGTATATAGTGACACAATAAATTTTGCACCCCTTGTTTTAGAGTCATGATTGAACTTGGACATCCTGAACAACTACCTTCTAATTTAACTGTAACAATACCGTCTTTAAATTCTTTAAACTTTATATCACCTCCGTCACTTTCCACTGCGGGTCTTATTTTGGTATCTAAAATTTTTATTATTTGTCTTTCTATATCAATTAAATTTTCATCTGCTTTGGTTGCGCCAATATCTTTATCAATTACAAATTTCTTACCTGATTGATAATATTCGTTAATTAAAGAAATAACGATATGTTTTATATCTTCCCAGTCGATGTCTTTTTGTTTATTGACTGAAATAAAATCCGATCCCAAGAAAATACCTGTTACACCATTTATTGAAAGAACATTTCTTATTAAATCATTATTTACGCTATTTTTCTCCGTTATTTCATAAGAACCGCTATTCGATACAGTTTTGCCAGGCAAAAATTTAAGTGAATTCGGGTTGGGTGTCGCCTGGGTTTGAACGAACATAATTTATATATAATTAGTATTTATATATAATCGTTATTATACAAAATTAAAGTAAAAATTACAAAATCACTAAAAACCAACTAAAGTTTTCATTTCAGTAATTTTTTTCGACGATAGGTTGTCTGCTTTTTCGCTTCCTTTTTCAAGAATTTTATCTAAATATTTTTCATCTTTTAATAAGTCTTTAATTTTTTTTCCAATCGGTTCAATTTTACCAACCAGTAACTCAGATAAATTATCTTTAAATGAAGAAAAGTTTTTACCTTCAAATTCAGATTTTACTTTGCCTAGATTTTGATTTGATAAACTAGAATAAATGCCTAGTAAATTTAAAACCTCAGGTCTTTTTTCTAAATCATCATTTTGATCTGGCATTGGTAAAGTATCGGTTTTTGATTTTTTAATCTTATTTATTATTAAATCTTTATCATCACTTAAATTAATTCTACTAAAATCAGAAGGATCTGATTTGCTCATTTTTTTTAAACCATCCTTCAAACTCATTATTCTTGCAAATTCTTTTTGAATCAAAGGTTCAGGAACTTTTAAAAAACTAGGTGCATTAAAATCATGATTAAATTTTTGTGCAATATTTCTACATAGTTCTAAATGTTGTTTTTGATCTTCTCCTATTGGCACGTGAGTGGCATCATAAAGTAGAATATCTGCGGCCATTAGTACCGGATACACATATAAACCAACGCTAACTTTTTCTTTATCCTTTCCTGCTTTTTCTTTAAACTGCGTCATCCTGCTTAACCATCCCATTCTTGAAACACAACCCAATATCCACGATCCTTCAGCGTGAGCAGGAACTGCTGATTGATTAAATATAATACTTCTTTCTGGATCTAATCCACTAGCAATAAAAGTTGCTGTGGTTTCTCTAATATTTTTTTTTAAAATTTTAGGGTCTTGTTTTGCTGTTATTGAATGAAGATCAACAACACAATAAATACATTCATTTTTTTTATCATTTTGCAATTGAACAAAATTCTTTATTGCTCCTAAGTAATTCCCCAAATGAAGATTGCCGGTTGGTTGGACGCCAGAAAAAATTTTTTTATTCATGATTATTTATATTTTAATTTAATATCACTCAATTTAAAAGCTTTAGCAAAAATTGAAACAAGCAGATAACATATTAAAGTCGCTAATGTGCTTAGTAAAAGATAAATAAATTTTAAATTTTCCGAATAAATTAATTTTTCACTAATTAAATTCAATAAAAAATAAAAAATTAATCCCATTATTAAAGATGATAATAAAATTCTTGGAAATCTATATAAAAAAATATCATTAAATACAAAAAAATCTTTTTTTCTAGAAAAAATATATAAAGTAATTGCATTAAACCATGATGCAATTGAAGTCGCAATCGGTATTATTATAAACCCTACTTTTTGAAAAAGTGAAATGCTAATTAAAACATTTAATAAAACAGAAATTAAAGAAATATAAAAAGGTGTCTTTGTCTCATGCCTTGCAAAAAAGAAACTTGAAAATACTTTTATTAAAGAAAACGCAGGTAAACCAAAAGCAAAATAATATAAAGCCAATGCTGAATTTTGAACACTCGTTTCAGAAAAAGAACCATAACCAAATAAAGCCGAAGTAATTGGAACTGAAGCTACAAACAAAGCAACTGTAGCCGGAATACTCAAAAACAAACTTAATTCTAAAGCTTTGTTTTGAATTGATATAACTTCTGAATTATTTTCTGTTTCAATTAATTTTGATAATTGTGGCAGCAATACAGTACCAATTGCAATTCCAGCAATAGCAAGGTTTATTTGATAAATTCTGTCCGCATAATACAAATATGAAACTGCGCTTGCCTGAAAAGACGCAATAATAGTTCCGATTAATATATTTATTTGTGTTACACCTGATGAAAAAATGCTTGGTAATAGTTTAGAAAAAAACTTTTTAACTTTCTCATCTATTGAAATTTTAACTGAAAATTTCGGTAAATAAAATTTTTTTACATAAAAATATAAATATACAAATTGAGTTATCCCAGCAATAGTTACCGCATAAGATAAATAATAAACAAGCTTATCTCCTAAAATATTTCCAAAAAGCAAAACAGATATTAAAAAAATATTTAAAATTACTGGTGCTACCGCTGCAACTGCAAATCTATTATGAGAATTTAATATTGCTGAAAAAAAAGATGACAAACTAACAAAGAATAAAAATGGAAAAGTTATTCTTGTTAAGTTAATTGCTACATTCATTTTATCTTCAGTTCCACTAAATCCAGGAGCAATAAGAAATACAAATGCTGGCATAAATATTTCGATGATTAAAACTAAAAAAAATAAACATAAAATTAATAAACTAAACACACTTGTTGCAAATTTTTCTGACAGGTCTCTTCCATTGGCTAGCTCCGTGGCATAACTTGGAATAAAAGCTGCATTAAATGCCCCTTCAGAAAATAACCTTCTAAATGTATTTGGAATTCTAAAAGCAACAAAAAATGCATCAGCTAATGGTCCTGAGCCAAGAAATATAGCAATAAATATATCTCTTATATAACCAAGTATTCTGCTGATTAGTGTAAAAAAACTAAATGTGGTTGTTGACTGAAATAGATTCATAAATCATATTGGTCTTAAAATCGCTTTAATTGTATACCTTATTACATTAAATGAAAAAAACTAAAATTGATCATTACACTGATAAAGAAGCATTAGACTTTCATAATACTAATAAATCAGGGAAGATAGAAATTATTTCATCAAAACCTCTGACTTCCAAAAGAGATTTAGCTCTTGCTTATTCTCCAGGCGTGGCTGCACCAGTAAGAGAAATTGCAAAAAATCCGGATGCCGCGTATGACTACACTACTAAAGGAAATTTAGTAGCAGTAATAAGTAATGGTTCTGCAATTCTTGGTATGGGTAACCTTGGTGCTTTAGCTTCTAAACCTGTAATGGAAGGAAAAGCGGTATTATTTAAACGTTTTGCAGATATAAATGCGATTGATTTAGAAATAGATAGTTCAAATGTAGATGAAATTATTAATAGTATTACGAATTTTTCAAAAAGTTTTGGCGGAATTAATCTGGAAGATATTGCTGCACCAGATTGTTTTATTATAGAAAAAGAATTAAAAAAAAAATTAGATATTCCTGTATTTCACGATGACCAACATGGGACTGCTATTATTACTTCTGCAGCTCTTATTAATGCACTAGATATTTCTAAAAAGTCTATAAAAAAAATAAAAGTTGTTATTAATGGAGCTGGCGCTTCAGCAATGGCTTGTGCAAACTTATTTGAAAGTAATGGAGTTCCTAAAAACAATATTACTATGCTTGATAAAAAAGGAGTTATTTATAAAGGTAGAGATAATTTAAACCAATGGAAATCTGCTCATGCAATTCAAACAAAAAATAGAACTCTTGATCAAGCGATTAAAGGCGCGGATGTCTTTTTAGGCTTGTCAGCAAAAGGTATTCTTACGAAAAAAATGGTAAAAAATATGGCAAAAAATCCAATAATTTTTGCTTGTGCAAATCCAGATCCCGAAATTACACCTGAAGAAGTTAACGAAGTGAGAAACGATGCAATAGTAGCAACCGGCAGGTCAGATTATCCAAATCAAGTAAACAATTTACTTGGCTTTCCTTATATATTTAGAGGAGCTTTAGATGTTAGAGCAAAAACTATTAATGAAGAAATGAAGATTGCTGCAGTAAATGCCATTGCAACTCTTGCGAGAGAAGATGTTCCAGATGAAGTAGCGGCTGCAATGGGTGGAGGGGAAAGGCCCAAATATGGAAAAGACTATATTATTCCTTCAACTTTTGATCCTAGATTAATAAGTGTTATTCCTGTAGCCGTAGCAAAAGCAGCAATTAAAAGTGGAGTAGCAAGAAAAAAAATAAAAGATTTTGAAATTTATAAAGAACAATTAAAACAAAGGCTAGATCCTTCTGTTACAATTCTCCAAGGTATTAATAGTCAAATTAAAAAAACACAAAAAAAAGTTGTATTCGCAGATGGAGAAGATGAAAATACTTTAAAAGCAGCAATTGCTTTTAAAAATGATGAATTAGGAATTCCTATATTGGTTGGAAAAAAAGAAAAAATAAAAGAAAGCCTTAAAAAAATTGGATTGAGTGAGAACTTTGATATTGAAATAACTAATTCAACGGACTCAAAAAAGAGAAAAAGATATACAAATTTTTTATTTAAAAAACTTCAAAGAGAACAAGGGTTATTAGAAAGAGATTGCGATAGAATGGTAAGAAATGATAGAGTAATCTGGGGGTCTTGTATGGTTTCATGTGGCGATGCAGATGCAATGGTAACTGGAAATACAAGGCGTTATTCATCATCTTTGGATAAAGTAAAAAAAGTAATTGAACCAAGACCTGGTGAAATTATGTTTGGTTTAAATATGATGGTAAATAAAGAAAAAACAGTATTTATTGCAGATACAACTGTAAATGAATATCCAAGTTCAGAACAACTTTCGAAAATAGCTATATCATCAGCAAGAGTAGTAAGATTATTTGGTTTTAATCCAAAAGTTGCTTTTTTATCTCATTCAACTTTTGGTCAACCAGTAACTAGTAGAACAAAACATATAAGAGATGCTGTAGAAATATTACAAGATAAAAAAGTCGATTTTCTATTTGATGGTGATATGCAACCCGATGTAGCCTTAAACGAAGAATACAAAGAGCTATACCCTTTTTCAAAAATTGTAGGAAATGCAAATATATTAATTATGCCTGGTCAACACAGCGCCGTAATCTCATTTAAAATGATGAAAACTTTGGGCGGAGCTAAAGTAATTGGACCATTATTAATTGGATTAGGACAAGCTGTTGAAATTGCTCCACTAAGATCTTCTACTTCAGATATACTAAATTTAGCTTCTGTTGCTGCTTATTCAGCTGGTGTAATAGATTACGGTAAAAAAAATTAATTTTTTTGAATTCTTAAATCTTCAACTAATAAAATACTTGCTATTACATCCTCTACATCCAGAATTTCTTTTGCTTCATTAATTACTTTTTTTCTTTCATCTTTTGTGTGAGCAATACCATAAATATAAATTTTCTTTTTATGAGTATCAATCTGATAATTTGTTGATTTTATTTCTTTATTAAAAATTAAAGCAGTTCTTAATTGTGATGTTATTAATAAGTCTTTGGCTGACTGTTTAAAATTAAATTCCTCTTTTATTTTAATGTCATTTTTAACTGATCTTGCTCCTTTTGTTTCCCACGCTAATTTTGTTATTTGTAACTTTTCCTCAACCTCGTCAACTTTTCCAGTAATAAATATTCTTCCATCTATTACTTTTACATTTAAAGCTAATAAGTAAGTCGTTTCTGCCAAAGCTAATCTTGCGGCTAAATTTTTTTGCATTATTGAATCGTCTATTTGCGTTCCTACTGACCTAGGATCTAGTGCAACACTAACTCCAGTGCCGAAAACTCCTTGAGAAGCTGTTCCAACACAACTATTAAAAAATAAAAGAATAAAAAAAATATTAATAATTTTTAATTTCATTTCTTTATACTTAAACAATAGTTATATATTTCTTTTTTTGATATTTTTCTTTCTTTCGTTATCAAATCAACAATATCCTTTATACTTGAGTTTTGAATCATTTTCTTTATTTTTTTCTTATCTAGATCATTTAATGTAATTAAATTATTATTATTCTCAGAAATTACTAATGTCAATTCTCCCTTTGGAATCTTTTGAAAAGGTTTTAAATCGTCAACATCTACTCTAATATATTCTTCAAAAAATTTGGTCATTTCACGACAAATTAAAATTTTTCTTCCAGAAAAAAAAGTCTTTATATGTTCAATTGAATCATTAATTTTATTTGGAGAAATAAAAAAAATAATTGATCCATCGATATTTGATAAGTTTTTTAAATCGTTTAATAAATCTTTCTTTTTTTGAGGAAAAAAGCCATAGAAAAAATATTTTTCAGAAAAACCACTTACCGAAACTGCTGTTGATACTGCAGAAGGTCCTGGGATAGGATAAATATTAATTTTATTTTTTACGCATTCATTTATAACAATTCTTCCAGGATCAGAAATAGTTGGAGTTCCCGCATCAGATATTAGTGATACAATTTTTTCAGATTTGAGTATTTCAATTATTTTATTTAAGTTTTTTGTTTCATTAAACTTGTGATTTGAAACTAGTTTTGATTTTATTTTATATTTATCTAATAACTTTCTTGATGTTCTAGTATCTTCACAAAGAATATATTCTGAATTCTTTAAAATATTTATTGCTCTTAATGTTATATCTCTTAAATTGCCAATTGGCGTAGAAACAATATACAATCCAAAATTAAGTTTATTTTTTGTTGTATCTGACAATGGAATCATGAAATTATAATCATTATAATACTATCATTAAAATGAAAATATCACTCAAAATTATAATCCTATTGATTTTTATCTACCCTATTAGTCTGCAAAAGCTACAAGCGGAAGAAAAAATAAAAATTGGTTTATTAGTTCCACTATCTGGAAAACAAGGTGACATAGGAAAATCTATTTTACAGTCTGTAAGGATGGCAATAAATAAAATTGACAGTCCAAATATTAAAATATTTCCCAAAGATACAAAAAATGATCCACTAAAAACTCTCTCAGCTGCAAAAGAACTTGAGCTAGAAGGAGTAAAAATTGTTATAGGACCCATATTTAATAATAATCTTATTTATTTAGATGAATTAAAAGATATGATTTTTTTATCTCTAACTAACAAAAATATTAACAACCCTAAAAATGTCATAAGTGCAGGAATTAATGCTAGTTCACAAATTAGGACCATTATAAAATTTAAAGAAATGAATGACATTCGTAAAACAATTTTTTTAATTCCAAATTCTAACTTTCAAGAAGAAGTTGAAGATGCAATTTTACAATCGAAAATAAAATTAAAGTATGTGCATATATATGAAACAAATCCCATGGAGCTTACAAAACAAATTGAAAAAATTACTATGTACCAAATAAGAAAACAAAATCTTATAGATGAAATTAAAAGATTAGAAGATTCAAATGAGGAAAATAAAGAATGGAAAATTGAAAATTTGAAAAAAAGAGATACACTTGGTGGCATAAATTTTGATTCTGTAATTGTTTCTGATTTTGAAGAAGGTCTGAAAAGTGTTTTTACATCTTTATTATATACAGATGTTTCTCCTCAAAGAATTTATTATATTACATTAAATCAATGGTTCGACGAATCTTTTTTGAAAGAAAAAAGTTTGCAACCATTATATTTTCCTTCAATAAATAAAGAAAATTATGATGAATTTATCAATGATTATGAAAAAATTTATGATGAACACCCCAATCAACTTTCTTTTTTAAGTTATGATTTAATGGGTTTAGTCTATTATCTTGTTTATCAAAACAACTTTGAAATAAACAAAAAAATTTTTTACAAAAAAAATCAATTTAAAGGAAAAGTCGGTATCTTTGAAATAAACAAAAATAGAATTAATCACATTCTTAATTTTTATAAAGTAGAAGACAATGAATTTAAAAAAATTTTTTAATTTTCTTAAAAGCTTTTGATCTATGATCAATTTTAAATTTGTTTCTAGGTAACATTTGTGCAAATGTCATTTTTCTTTTAATTGGAATAAATATTGGATCATAGCCAAATCCATTTTTTCCTTTTTTTTTGGATGAAATAGAACCTTCTATTTTTCCAGTTCTACTAATATTTTTACTATTAGGCCAATAAATGGATAGAACACAAACAAATCTAGCTTTAATTTTTTTATTTTTCCAATTTTTATCTTTCTTGTTTAACTCTCTAAATACTTTTTTTATTGCTATATTAAAATTACCTTTTGCTCCCGCCCACCTTGAAGAAAAAATTCCTGGGTTTTTATCTAAAACATCAATTTCTAAACCTGAATCATCTGCCAAACAAATCATTTTAGCTTTATTTGAAAAAAATTTAGCTTTAATTAAAGCATTTTCTTTAAATGTCTTGCCATTCTCTTTTGGACTTTTAAGTTTTAAGTCCTTTGGAGAATAGATTTTTATATTATTTGGAAGTAAATCCTTTATTTCTCTCAATTTTCCAAGATTATTAGTGCCTACAATTAAGTTAATAATTTTTTTTCTTTTCATCTAGTAATTATTAATTTTCTTACCATATAAGACTTCATGGAAAAAGAGCAAAACCCAAAAGCTGAAGAAAAGATGAATAATAAAACAGAATCATCGGAAACTTTGGAAAATAATGAAAAAGAAAGTGAAGTAAAAATTACACCTGAAGATAAAATTAAAGAAAGTGAAGTAAAAATTACACCTGAAGATAAAATTAAAGAAAGTGAAGTAAAAATTACACCTGAAGATAAAATTAAAGAAAGTGAAGTAAAAATTACACCTGAAGATAAAATTAAAGAGCTCGAGGATAAACTTGCAAGAACACTTGCGGAAATGGAAAATCAACGAAGAAGATTTGAAAAAGAAATAGATGATGCATTTGAGTATGGTGGTTTTTCATTTGCAAGAGAATCGTTAAATTTAATTGATAATTTTGATAGAGCTAAACAATCTTTGGAAAATGATGAAAAAATAAAGGATACGGATGTCTTAAAAAAAACGTTGGAACACCTTGATATAGTAAAAAAAGATTTAATTTCTATTTTTAATAAAAATAACGTTAAAGAAATAGTAGCAGTTAACAAAAAACTTGATCCAAATTTACATCAAGCAATGATGGAAGTAGAAGATAAAAATAAAGAGCCTGGAACTATAGTTCAAGAAATCCAAAAAGGTTATAAAATGAAAGATAGATTACTTAGACCATCTTTAGTTGCTGTTTCAAAAAAACCTCAAAAAAATGAAGAAAAAAGCGAAGAAAAGGCTAAGAAATAATGTTTGAAGGAACTTGTACATTGAAATTTAACACTTATATGAATCACAGGAAATATTTATGAGTAAAGTAATAGGAATAGATTTAGGAACTACAAATTCATGTGTATCTGTCATGGAAGGTACACAAGCAAAAGTATTAGAAAATGCTGAAGGAGCAAGAACGACTCCATCCGTTGTTGCATTTACAGATAACAATGAAAAACTTGTTGGGCAAGCAGCAAAAAGACAGGCTGTAACCAATCCTGAAAATACAATCTTTGCTGTTAAAAGATTAATCGGAAGAAATTTTGAAGATGATACAGTAAAAAAAGATATTGAATCTTCTACATTTAAAATAGTTAAATCAGAAAAAGGGGATGCTTGGTTAGAAATAAAAGGACAAAAATATTCTCCTTCGCAAATCTCTGCTTTTATTCTTCAAAAAATGAAGGTGACTGCTGAAAAATATTTAGGACAAGAAGTTACAAAAGCAGTAATTACTGTACCAGCTTACTTTAATGATGCTCAAAGACAAGCAACTAAAGATGCTGGTAAAATTGCAGGTTTAGAAGTTTTAAGAATTATTAATGAACCAACTGCTGCATCACTTGCATATGGTCTAGATAAAAAAACTAGTAAAAAAATTGCTGTTTATGATTTAGGTGGAGGAACTTTCGATGTTTCAATTTTAGAATTAGGCGATGGAGTTTTTGAAGTTAAATCAACTAATGGTGACACTTTTTTAGGTGGAGAAGATTTTGATAATACTATTGTTAATTACTTAGTTGACGAATTTAAAAAAGAAAATGGGATTGATTTAAAAACAGACAAGTTAGCTTTACAAAGGCTTAAAGAAGCTGCTGAAAAAGCAAAAATAGAATTGTCTTCAACAGAACAAACTGAAGTTAACTTGCCATTTATTACTGCAGATAAAACTGGTCCAAAACATATAGCTCTAAAAATGACTAGGGCAAAATTAGAGGCGCTTGTTGAAGATTTAATTGGAAAAACAATACCACCATGCAAAACTGCACTTAAAGATTCTGGTTTGTCAGCTGGGGAAATAGATGAAGTTATAATGGTCGGCGGTATGACAAGAATGCCAAAAGTTATACAGGAAGTTAAAAATTTCTTCGGAAAAGAACCTAATAAAAGTGTTAACCCTGATGAAGTAGTTGCAATGGGTGCTGCTATTCAAGCAGGTGTATTACAAGGAGATGTAAAAGATGTGCTTCTTCTTGATGTAACTCCTTTGTCTTTAGGTATTGAAACTTTAGGCGGAGTTTCAACTAAGTTGATAGATAAAAACACAACAATTCCAACTAAAAAAAGTCAAGTTTTTTCAACAGCTGAAGATAATCAGCCCGCTGTTTCTATAAGAGTGCTTCAAGGTGAAAGAGAGATGGCAACTGATAATAAATTACTTGGTAATTTTGAACTTATAGGCATTGCTCCATCTCCTAGAGGAGTTCCACAAATTGAAGTTACATTTGACATAGATGCCAATGGAATAGTTAATGTTTCTGCAAAAGATAAAGGAACTGGCAAGGAACAAAAAATTCAAATCCAGGCATCTGGAGGTTTAAGCGAAGAAGAAATTAATAAAATGGTTAAAGAAGCTGAGGCAAACAAAGAAGCAGATAAGAAGAAAAGAGATTCTGTTGATGCTAGAAATCAAGCTGATACCCTTTTACACGCTACTGAAAAAAATCTTAAAGAACATGGAGCTAAAGTTTCGGAAGCTGATAAAAAAACAATAGAAACTTCTGCTGCAAATTTAAGAAATGCTCTTAAAGGAACTGATGTTGAAGAAATTCAGAAAAAAACTCAAGATTTAGTTCAATCTTCTATGAAATTAGGTGAAGCAGTTTATAAATCTCAACAAAATGTAAAACCTGATGCTACAGCCAAGGATAATGGCAAAAAAGATGAAGGAAAAAAAGACGATAATGTTGTTGATGCAGACTTTGAAGAAGTAAAAGAAAAAGAAGAAGATAAAGAAAAAAGCGCCTAGGCTAACAACCATTTGTCTATAAATTAGTTATGGCAAAAAGAGATTATTATGATGTCTTAGGTGTTACAAAAAATTCTACACCAGAACAAATAAAGGCTGGTTATAGAAAACAAGCAATTAAATACCATCCTGACAAAAATAAAGGAGCTAAAGCTTCAGAGGAAAAATTCAAAGCAGCTAGCGAAGCATATCACGTCCTTTCGGATAAAGAGAGAAAACAGAGTTACGATAATTTTGGTCATGCTGCATTTGAAAATGGAGCAGGCGGTAGAGATGGTTTTGAAAATTTTGATTTCTCAAGTCATTTTTCGGATATTTTTGAAGATTTCTTTAGTGACTTTGGTGGTGATAGAGGAAGAAAAAGTAGAAGATCAAATTTTAGAGGATCAGATCTTAGATATGACTTATCAATTACATTGGAAGAAGCTTACAATGGAAAAAAACAAGATATTAAATTTTCTACGTCAGAAAAATGTACCAATTGCAATGGTAGTGGATCTAAACCTGGGCATGACTCTGGTTCATGTTCAATGTGTGGTGGTTATGGTCAAGTTAGATCAAGTCAAGGTTTCTTTACTGTTCAACAAACATGTCCACAATGTTCAGGTACAGGAGAAGAAATAACAAATCCTTGTAATGATTGTGGCGGACAAGGAAAAAAACAAACAGCAAAAAGATTATCTGTAACAATTCCAAAAGGTGTTGATGATGGTACAAAAATTAGATTGGCTGGAAAAGGAGAAGCAGGCACTAAGAGTGCAGGTAATGGGGATTTATATTTATTTATAAATGTTTATTCACATGATTTATTTAAAAGATCAGATGAAAATTTGTTTTTTGAATGTCCAATATCAATTGCTAATTCAGCTTTGGGAACATCATTAGAAATACCTACTATAGACGGTGGAAAAGCAAAAATTAAAATTCCTGCTGGAACACAAAGTGGTAAACAATTCAGATTGAAAGGCAAAGGAATGCCTTATATGAGAGGAAGTGGAAATGGAGATCTTTATGTTCAGCTAAATACTGAAGTTCCAGTTTCATTAAACAGAGAACAAAAAGAATTGCTTGAAAAATTTAGAAAAATTGAAAATGAAAAATCAAACCCTAGCATTAAAAAATTCTTTCAAAAAGCAAAAAGTTTTTGGAAAAACTAAATGAAAAAGATTAATTTAGCAATTACTGGATGCCTCGGAAGAATGGGACAACAACTTATCAAATCTTCTAAAAGTTCAAAAAATTTCAAACTAGTTTCAATTACAGAAAACAGAATAATTAATAAAAAAGTATCTGGTTTAAAACCTCAATTAAATTCAGCATCTGCATTTAAAAATGCAAATATAATTATAGATTTCACTATTCCAAAATGCACACTAGAAGTGCTGAAAATTGCTTTTAAACTTAAAAAAAGAGTGGTCATTGGAACAACTGGTTTTTCTAAAAAAGAAGAAAATATAATAAAAAAATATTCTAAAAAAATACCAATATTTAAAGCTGGAAATATGAGTTTAGGAATTAACTTGTTAATATATTTAACGGAAATAGCATCCAAATCTCTTGGAAATAATTTTTTAAGTAAAGTCCTTGAAACCCATCATAAACATAAAAAAGATCATCCATCAGGTACGGCTTTAATGCTTGGTAAAGGCATAGCTGTCGGTAAAAATAAAGACCTCTATAAATTAATGGGAAAAAAATATTTAAATAAAAAGTCTTTTCCATACAGTAAAAAAATTAATTTTAATTCAATTAGAAAAGGGGAAATTGTAGGAAATCATAAAGTTCTCTTCTCAAGTGGTAAAGAAATAATTACCTTAAATCACGAAGCTTTTGATAGAGCTCTTTATTCAGAAGGTGCATTAACTGCAGCACAGTGGTTAATAAGTAAAAAACCTGGCCTTTATTCAATGAGAAACTTTCTGAATTTTAAATGAAATCAGGGGAAATAAATTCTCTTTTTAAAAACCTAAGTAGAGTAATAAAAAATCCTAAAAGTGATCTTAAATATAAAAATAAATTTACCCTTTTAGTTTCAGTTGTTCTGTCTGCTCAGTGTACTGATGTTAATGTTAACAATGTAACTAAAAATATATATCCAAAATATAATAAGCCAGAACATTTTGTTAAATTAGGAAGAAAAAAAATTGAAAAATTGATTAAAAGTATAGGTCTTTTTAGAAACAAAGCTAAAAGTGTTTATTTATTATCAAAACAATTAATTAAAAAACATAATAGCAAAATTCCAAAAAATTTTGATGATTTATATGCTTTGCCAGGTGTAGGTAGAAAAACAGCAAATGTGGTTTTGAATGAAGGTTTTGGACTTCCAACAATTGCAGTTGATACACATATATTTAGAGTCAGTAATAGAACTAAATTAGCTCCAGGTAAAAATCCAGATCAAGTTGAACAAGCATTATATAAAGTTGTTCCAAATAAATATTTGAAAGAAGCACACCATTTATTACTTTTGCACGGGAGATATACTTGCAAAGCAAGGACCCCATCATG
>Ga0208879_1002319_pt1 | contig 16972 bp, 21 predicted proteins | sample Knorr_S15_td_Bot_FD_185605 | JGI IMG/M metagenome (GOLD analysis project Ga0208879, IMG submission 185605) | Marine microbial communities from Southern Atlantic Ocean transect - Knorr_S15_td_Bottom_ad_5009_LV_A (SPAdes) (version 2) | ecosystem: Environmental > Aquatic > Marine > Oceanic | place... | reverse complement strand
AGATTTCCAGATCCCAACTCACGGGAGTAGTTATCCGGCGCAGCTCTCCTTTGTTTTCCAGGAAGGTAATGAATTCCCGCAGGTCCTTGAATTTCATATGTCCACTATGTCCAGCGGCATGGAGATTGGCCGTCCCAGATAAAAAGCCGCAGCCGCCATTATATAAGTTCTCAAGCCGGTAGGCGCGGATGTCAGATAACCGATCCCGCTGGGAACGAAAAAATAAAGCATGGGGACAGTACCACCGTTGAATAATGCCGGAGCGGGTAACGCCGGGTCGGAAAGAGGCTGCAAAACGAGGAGTTGGAGCGACTCTAACCCTTCTTGGACAGTCCGGAAGAGGTTAGCTCAGACTGGGACCTTCACAAGCCGGAAGGCTCGGCGCTCATTTTACTGAAGCAGTCACTGCAGTAAACGGGGCGGTCACCCGTCGGCCGGAATGGGACCATGGCATCGTTACCGCACTCGGCGCAGTTAATCGGATACATCTCTCGAGGCGTCTCTTGGTACGTGCCGCCGCCCCTTTGCTCGGTCCGGCGGACCGCACGGCAACTCCGGCACCGCTTTGGCTCGTTGGCAAAACCTCGTGAGTTGAAGAACTCCTGCTCGCCGGCGGTAAATATGAATTCCGCACCGCATTCCACACACACTAAGGTTTTGTCCGACAGTGCCACTGGTTCTCCTCCTTGTCGTCAACGCCTAGCGATGAGCTCGCCTAGGCACTTCAAGTAAAAGCCCTCTAAAAAACAGCCGAATACCACCTTGGATAGCTTGGGCTTCGTCCCGGCAAATATTATACTGACTGTTTGCTGGATTTCAACCTTTTACTTAGATTCGTTCCGAATAACTACTCTACCTTGCCTACAACGGATGACGGGTTATTGTGGTTTGTCCCATATTTGTTGCGCGAGTAGAATAATCCACTACATCTGCTACCGGGATACTGTCTATTTGATTAAGTAAATCGGCTGTTAGCATTGTGAGGCAGATCTGATCAAGGTCTGGGAAACTTGGTTACTTCTCTGAAGACGATGATATGCCGTTGATTCATCGCAGATTCTGCTATGCGAACGCCGGCGCCGCTAACTTCGGTGGATGGGTCTATGGATGGAAAAACTGAACGGACTGATCCACTACGCCGAGGGAGACGTCATTTCTTCCTGCACCAGGAAGCACGAAGACGCCTTGAACACCGCCCATATGTTTTGGCCAGGTCTTATGCCCATCTCGGACATGGCCGCTCCGGTGACCTGTGCCTTTAAGGGGATCCCACAATCAAGATTAACCTCGTACCCCGGAGGTCGAGGGTCCACGGTGGTTACTGTGCCCGGGAGCCGGTTCCGTGCCGACGTTCCCCTTGGCTCTTCACTTGCCAGGATGATGTCGGAAGAACGTATCCCAACCGTGATGTTTTCTCTTTGCTCCGGCCCATCGCTTTGAGCAGATGGGGCGGCGTCCAATGGAACTTCAAGTTTGACACTGCCGCCGATGCATATCATCGTGCCGTCCTGCGGGTTGCGGCTCTCTACCGTCATCGTCAACAGATTTTCCACCCCTGCTAATCTGGCGACTCGACCGCGGCCGGGTTGCCCCAACACCCGGAGGGGCTCGCCCTGGTCCACGATTCTTCCGCCGTCGATAACCTGGACGGAATCACCAAGGGCCAGGGCTTCTTCCCGGTCGTGGGTTACCAGAATTACTGGGATGGGCGAGTCAACGAGCATGGCGCGGAGCTCCCGCCGTAATTCTCGGCGTAACTCGTTGTCCAGGGAAGCGAAAGGCTCATCCAACAGCAGGAGTTGGGGGTTGGTGGCCAAGGCCCGGGCCAGTGCGACGCGCTGCTGCTGTCCACCGGATAGCTGCCAGGCATAGCGGTCTTCCAAGCCTTCCAATCGCAACATTTTCGCCAATCGTTCGACTGTCCCACGTGCGTCCGGTTGCCGGCGGTCAGGCAACCCATAAGCGATGTTTCCCGCCACGTTCAAATGGGGAAACAAATGATATTGCTGGGTAAGGTAGCCAACCTGTCTCCGGTGTACCGGAACCGATATGTGGCCGGCGCTGTCGTACACCACCCGGCCTCCCAACTCCACCCGGCCTTCCTCGGGGCGAACCAATCCAGCTATGGCCCTCAGGGTGGTGGTTTTACCCGCGCCGGACGGGCCGAAAAGAACCAGCACTTCCCCTTCTTCGATATGCCAATCGGCCTCCAAAGAGAATCCACCAACCCGGCATTTCAGCCAGCCTATGCTTACGGGCATGGTGGTTTCCAGAGGGATGGGGAAATCCCTCTAAATCCCCCTTTACGAAAGGGGGGCTTGGTTGATGATTTGGCTGCTACGACTTGCATAGTCATAGTCGGTTTTGCCATTTGGGGCGGGTGGCCAGGCCTAGACCGATGAGTATCGTTACCGACCCGGCTAGCAATAGTACCGACAGGGCTAGGGCGGAATCCAGACTGGACTCCATGGCGGTCATGATCGCCAGGGGCATTGTTTGGGTTTTCCCCATGAGATTACCGGCAAACATGATGGTGGCGCCGAACTCGGATAGAGAGCGCGCCCAAGCCAGGGCGAAACCGGTCAGGAGAGAAGGGGCAGCCAAAGGCACGGTTAGCCTCCAGAACGTTCCCCAAGGCGATATCCCCAAGGTTTGAGAGATGTCCTCGTAATCGCGGGCCACCGATTGAAACCCCAATTTGGCCGACCGGATATAGAATGGGGCGGCCACGAATATCTGCGCGAAGACCACCGCCCCGGTGGTAAAAGGCAGACTAATGCCCAATGTCTCTAAAACGGGCCCCAAAACGCCCTGACGTCCGAAAGCCATCAGCATCGCGACGCCGGCCACGACCGGCGGCAAAACGATGGGAAGTTCAATGAGACTGTCCACTATCCTAAGTATCCAGGAGGTGTTGCGGGCCAGCAGATAGGCGAACGGCGTCCCCACCAGTAGGATGATACCCATGGAGATGCCGCTGGTGATCAAGGATAACCGTAATGCGGTCAACGCCAGGTCACTAACCAGACCAGTCAGGAAGTTTCCGTGCTGGGCCGCCCGGATCAGTAACGCCAGAACCGGCAAGCCGATGAACAGCAGGTAAATGACCGTGGCGGCAGGGCCGAATATCCCGGCTACCGGCAATCCGGGAACTCTCCTCAATCTAGCCAATCTTGCTCCCATCATCGCTGGTTCGAACCGGATGGGCTCTGGATCTGCGCTGGACGCTTGAAACCGTAGCTTTTCAAGATCGCCTGGGCTCGTTCTCCTAGAAGAAACCGGGCAAATTCCTTCGCCAGTCCGGGGTTAGCCGCGTCGCGTAGAACGGCGATGGGGTATTCGGCCGCTATGTTTGAACCCTGGGGTATGGACACCACCTGGATTTTTTCCGCCGCATATTCCGTCGCGGCGTCGGTGCGGTAGACGATACCAGCGTCAACTTCTCCCAAGGCGACTTTTTGGAGGACGCCTCGTACGTTGGGTTCAAGAGTGACTGCATTGTCCATGACCCGCGAAGCATATCCGGGTCCCAGCGCTGGGTATTGGGTCTCCAGGTTTCGGAGCAAGGTCAGAGCGTAGCGGCCTGCCGGAACATCTGGCAAGGCCAGGGCCAACTTAACGCCATCACTCGCCAAGTCTTCTAGTCTTTGTATGTTGACCGCGCTATTTAACCCTGCCAGCGTGCCAGGCAATGGCACAATAACCACCAGACTATTTCCGGCGAAGGGCGCCGGGTTCCCGGCGATCAACCCCGCCTCCACCGCCAGGTCCATCTGGCGCCGGTCGGCGGACGCGAAGACGTCGGCCCTGGCGCCGAAATCCAACTGGGTGCGGAGCCTTTGAGACCCGGCAAAGTTGAAAGTTACAGATGCGCCCGGGTGCTCTGCTACGAAAGCATCGGCAATCTCAGGGAAAGCGTTGGCTAAAGACGCGGCGGCAAAGACCGTCAGTTCTCTTGAACCGTTTCCGGAAGCCGCATCGGGTTGATAGGCGCATGCTGCCGTAAGCAGCAGCGCCATAACAACGGGCAAGAGACTCACAAAGAACCGGAGGCCCGGCGGGAGATGTAGTCCGGGGCGCCCCGGACCCGAAATCTCTCCTCGCTGAAACGTTCTACCCAGTGGGCCAAGGGTTGCAGACTGTCAGAGAACTGGGGGTCGAATTCCCGCCAATTTCTTGCGTGCTCTTCCGAACGGAAGAGGTTCATGCCGGCTCAACGCCAAGGACGGGTCTCGGGTGCCCCTCCTACATCGGACCGGGTATAACCGACGATAGTATCCGGTGATGCCGATAGCACCTCACCGTCTCGCATCTCTACCGAGATCGCCTCACCGCAATCCAAACATGGGCAATCGACACGTATAGTCTCTCCGGGAAACAGCCAGCAGACCGCCAGCGATTCGAACCCTCATTGGGCGAACCATTTCTGTTCCCCTCGCACGGTGATCCGGTATTGATTGGGGAGGACATTGAACGGAGGAAATGACACCAGGTAATCGGTATCCGGATGCAGCCAGGCCGGGATCCCAGTGGCGATCAGATCGTGCAGTGTCTGACGGTCTTCTTCCAAGGTTAGCCCTAAGTCGGCGGCAAGTTCCGTATAGTGCGGGGCTTGGCCGGTTTCCACCAGCCTCGTCATGATGTTGGAAAATGCTTTGTCCAGCAAAGCCAGCTCTGCCATCGGTATCCTCCCAGTGTGTTTATCTTGTTTTAACCAGGCTAATATTGGGCATATTTAGACTAGAACGATGGCAATTATAAAGTATACTTGCTAATACATCAAGTTAAGTGTACGGTATCCCAATGGCGGCCTTACTTAACCAACTCAAACGAAACCGGCTTGAGGCCGGGCTTTCCCAGCAGGCGCTGGCCGATTTGGCCGGTATCAGCCGCCAGGCGTATTCGGCATTGGAATCGGGCAGCGCCTGCCCGTCGACAGAGGTTGCCCTGCGTTTAGCCCGGTCCTTGAAAACCAGCGTCGACCACCTGTTTTCCTTGCCCGAAGCCGCTCCCCAACAGATGCTGGCCGAGTTGGTCGGCTCTTCGATCGCCAAAGACACCGCCTCCATCTACAAGCCAGCCACCAGAGTCCAACTGGTGCAGGTCGGTGACAGACTCTTGGCAAGGGCGGTATCGGGGACGGGGAGCACCCGTCGATCCCTGATCCAAGCCGAAGGTGTCGCCGTCAATGAACCCGATGAAAGCAACCGGGTGACGGTCCAACCCTTCGAAGACCATGAAACCCGGTCGCCAACCTTAGGCTTGCTGGGTTGCGACCCTGCCGGAGCGCTTCTGGAGCCGGGCTTGAATCGGCATGGCATCAACTTGGCGTGGTGGGAGGAAGGGAGTCACCAGGCCTTGTCCGGATTGGCTCGAGGGGAAGCCCATGTGGCGGGTTGCCATCTTCGGGACGATGAAACAGGCGAGTACAATATCCCGTGGGTCCTGAAGCTTATCCCCTTTCCCTGCACCTTGATCACTTTCGCGGCCTGGCAGCAAGGGTTCATCGTGGCGCCAGGCAACCCTCATGGAATACGTAGCGTGGAAGACTTGTCCAGGCCGGAAATCAGGATCATAAACCGTCAGTCTGGGTCGGGCAGCCGTTCCCTGTTGGACCGGTTATTGCTGCGGGGAGGCGTACCATCGGCCGCCGTCACCGGCTACAACCGGGAAGCCGACGGCCACCTGTCCGTGGCGTCTACCGTCGCTTCGGGACAAGCCGACGCCGGGGTGGGAGTGCAGGCCGCCGCCACCGCACTGGGTTTAGGTTTTGTCCCTCTGGAGGAGGAACGGTACGACTTGGTGATTCCCAACCACTTCTTGAACAATAGTGGTGTTCAGGTGCTGCTGGACTTGCTTCGGCGACCCGGTCTTCGGCGCCGGGTGGAGACGCTGGGCGGCTATGACGTTTCAGCCATGGGCCTCCCAGTTTCGCAAACCTGATCAGGCCACTGGGTAAATCACCTCATATTCATATACCCAGCCACCGGTTTTTCCCATCCACCTCTCCTTATTCACTTGACTCGGTAAGTTCACGGGAGTCTAATGTGGCTTTGGGAAGCGGCTTGAGCAATCAGGCTCTCCATCGCCACCGCGTAGACAGCGGGCGATAAAATGGAATCTTCCCAAGAGATGAAACGGCGGAATAACCGCCATTTGAGGAGACATAAGTATGGCTCTAGTTCGATGCATCATGGAAATGGGCATGGGTGTTGACGTACATGGAAAGGACTACACCAACGGCGCGAAACGGGCGGTTTTCGATGCCCTGCACCACAGTAGCCTGGGGTTTCAACGGCTGATTGGAAAGACGGCCGACGACATGCAGGTCGAAATCACCATTGGGTCGCCCCAGCCCAGCCAGGTCGACACGGCAGCGGTTGTGGCCACTCTGCCCCACGGCACCGGCAGTTGCAAGGTAGTGCTGGGTGGTTTGGAGATTCCTAACGAGGCGGGTGATGACGCGATGGTCATCACGAATGCCGCAGTGATCGTACTCTTCGACGACGGGAAGTGATCTACGGACCCGCCGGCGGCCGACACCTTAACGGCCGCCTTGCCAAGGTGAAGCGTCCTTTAGACGGGCGGGCATTACACAATATACCAGCCCCGGCATTGATGGGGCTGGTATGAAGATTTAACCTTTAGGTGGCGCATGAACCCGGTTTTAATTGTTAGCCGGGAGCGCCGCACTGGGTCCCCAAATACTCAACGGATTCCCCGGTAGACCGTTAATACGGCTGGCGGCGATGCCCGTTGGAAGATGGAGTCAGACTCAGTGTTCAGTCGGCGGCCGGTTGTTTAGGTTCTTGGTCTTAGTGGTTTTTGTTACCGCCCTGATGTTATTCAACAGATCGGCTGGATCAACGCTGTGCACGCTCTCTATGTGAGTACTCATGTTCGCCACCACACCATCGGTGGTTTCAGCTGTGGCCATGAAACGGCAAGGGTCACCATTCTGGTCCAAGGCCAGTGACAGCATCCAGTTGCAACGCGCGTACTGCATCGTCATTTGCTCATCCTCCTAGACATTTTCCGCCGGACAGCATCGGTAGAACTCTACTGTTCCACCCGAACGTTCATCGGAGCGGAGATTTCGCCCCAATTATACACATTCCGGCAAGCCTGACACCAGTCTTTTGGACCAGATTAATAAGTACATGGACAGACCGGCCTTAAAGCGTTTGGTTCGAAGACGACGTTACGATTGTCTTGAGGCTAAGTGGCAAAGCAAGCTAGCCTCAATCTTCTTCTTTAATTAGAATCGTATGGTTGTTAGGGCCGCAGCGTCGAAGTTTGTCCAGACAGATGTGATTCAGTCCCTTCACTAAAGGAGGCAAGCCATGACCCAGGGTTCTTCCGCCAAAAAGGGCGACGTGATGGTTCTGTTGAGCACCTGCAAGGGGGCCTTCATCTTGTCCAGCGACAGTTCGCGAAAAAACTCGCAAGTGTCCGGCCCCCACAGTCCGGGGAGTGAAGTATTTCATTTGACCTACGACGGTCGGGAAGGGGGGACCGTGTTCGCGGCGGTCAACCAGATGATATGGGGACCGACCGTCCAACGCAGCCACGATCTGGGGACAACTTGGTTATCTCCCCAAGAGCCGCCTCGATTCACTAGCGGCGCCGCCGAAACCATAGACTAGGTTTGGCATCTGGCACCGGGAAGAGAAGGGGAACCGGGGGTTGTATATCTGGGAGTTGCTCCGGCCGGCTTGTTCAAAAGCGATGATCACGGGTCGACCTGGCAAGAGGTTGCCAGCCTGTCTAAACATCCATCCCGGGACCAATGGCAGCCTGGATTGGGGGGCTTGTGCCTTCACAGCATCGTCTTGGACCAGGCGGACGCCGGCCGGATGTGGGTTGGAATCTCGGCGGTAGGAGTATTCGGCACCACCGACTCCGGGGAGTCTTGGGAAGCCTTGAATAAGGGTGTGCGGGCCGACTTTCTACCCGACAAGTTTCCCGATTTCGGCCAATGCCCTCACAAAGTTTTGGCCCATCCATCCAAACCTGGATTGCTTTATCAGCAGAACCACTGCGGAGTATATACAAGCGAGTCGGCTGGCGAAGAGTGGCAAGACATAACCGAGGGTTTGCCCTCCAGATTTGGGTTCGTTCTGGGACTCCACTCCAAAGACCCGGACACCCTATTCGTGCTGCCGGAAGACGATGTGTTGGGGGAAGATGTAGGCGGCGGTAAGCGCTACGTGACAGATGCTAAGTTCCGCGTATACCGCAGCCGGAACGGGGGCCGGGACTGGGAGCCGTTGACTCGGGGACTGCCCCAGCAGGGCGCCTACCTGCACGTTCTCCGGGAAGGGATGGCCACCGATAGTCTGGACGATTGCGGCATCTACGTTGGCACCACGACCGGACAACTCTTCTACAGCCGGGACAACGGAGACAATTGGGAACTGCTCATGGAACATCTGCCGCCTATTTTGTCTGTTGAATGTGGCGTTACGGTCTAATGGCCATTTTCCAACCCATCTCCTACCTAAGCACAGACCTGCTACTTGAACATCATGGCGGGGAACTGGCTCCTCGCCGACCTGCCGTGGGGGAAATATGTCTGGCCTGGTAACGCTGCTGCTGATCTGGGGAATCGTGGCAGTCGCGCTGGTAGGCGGAATGGCGGGAGTTGCGCTACATATCAAGGACCAAACTCGCAAGGGACACCGGGCAGCTTTGGTATATGGCCCTCTGGTGTTGGCGGTTATAGCCGCCTTTGGAGTCTGGGTTGTAAGAAGTTGGATCTTAAACTGGGGTAATTAGCCGACAAGGCGACCCATCGGGCGGGGACGGCGAACTGTCAGCCCCGGTCCACCTTTTCCCTGTCGAACACTAAAGCCCCGCCAGCAGATCAGCGCTTTTGTTCGCGTTTTCGGGGAACTTCAGCGTGAAATACTCGGTGCGCATTATATCCCGCATCATTTCTTCGGGCATCTTGGCGAATGCGCCGTCCAACCTCATTTGGGTTCGATGGCGATTCAGCGACTCCCGCTTGATGTCCACATAAGCGCTGACATCAAGGGTCGTCGTCACCGCTTCGTCGGGGGAACCTATGCTATCCACCATCTGACTGGCGAAGGGAGGTTCTAACCCCAATTCCTTCATCTGTTGCCACATCCGGCGGAAGTTGCTGCGGGGAAAGCAAACGTAGTACAGCCGCTGGGGTCCCCAGGGCCGGTCTTCGCTACCCGATTCTCCCGCGGTCAGCGCGTCCACGGCCAGGGGGAAAGCCCGGGTGGTAAACTCATAGACCATTTTATGGTCGGGGTGCCCATAACCTCCGGTTGGATCGTGGGTCAGGACCAGGTCGGCTTGGACTTCAATCATGATTTCGGCCAGCCTTTCGGCAACCTTGTCCGGTTGAGCTTGGAATAGGCAGTCGGGATGGTCATTGTCCGGCGTGCCGTCCATTCCCGAATCCCGGTAGCCTAGAAAACGAACGTCCTGTATACCGGTAACGGCCATGGCCTCCCGCAATTCCTCCTGTCGCACCTGAAACAGATTCTCGGGAGTAGCCAGAGCCGGGTCGCTTATTTCACCGACATCACCGTTGGTGGCGCAAACTATCGTTACCCGGGCGCCCCGGTCTACCAACATAGCCAGGGTGCCGCCGGATCCGAACCCTTCATCATCGGGATGAGCGAACGACCCAAGGACGGATAGGCCGGATAGGTCGCTGGGATTGCCAAGCATCAATGCAGTCTCGTCATTTTTATCCGCAAGATTCGCTATGCGGGATGGTTAGGTTGCCACGAAACCAGGGCCGGGCGCAGGGGTTGGGAGTCTCGGATATGCAAAGCGCCTGCTTCTTCCGTTAATAAACCGGGCAGCACTTGTTCCAACCGATGTGCCTGGGCGCTGCCCTCCGCCACATAAAGCCGCCGGCTCAATTGGCTTATGGCATCTTCCAGATTATCGAACCCACTGGGCGACTGAGGCGGCATTAAGTCCACTTGATGGTTTATCCCCAGTTCTTCCAGCACTTCCTTTAGTTCGGGCAGGCTGGGCAGTGGCAAGCGTTCCTTGCCGTGGACCTCCTGCCAAAGGCCGTAGATCTGGCTCTGGGGAGGAGCATTGTAGACCACTAATAACACACTTTTCTTGGCGTGGGCGTCCAGCTTCTTTAAGAAACCCCCGATGTCCCGGACGGTGTAGATAACGTGGGCGCACAGAACGATGTCGGCCGGGTCAACCAGTGCGTCTTGCCACTCTTCTTGCACCACGGAAACGTTCTCGATGCCGGATTCCTGGGCCTGTCGAGTCAGCACATCGGCCATGCTTTCGGAGGGCTCCACGGCGACCAGGCTTCGGCATTTGAGCGCGATCGGTAACGCCAGGCGGCCTCCGCCAGCGCCCACGTCCAGCACGGTTTGATCCGGGCTGACGTACTCCAACAAGAGATCAACCAGATTGTCTCCGGTACGCCGAGGGTCCGCCCGGAAGTTGGCAGCGTAGGGCCGCCAGTGGTCGGTAGGCGGAGGAACGGCGCCACGCATCTCATCCGACTGGGCGTGCTCCACCTCAATCATCTGCCGCCAACGTTCGGTGGCTAACATTTCAGGCCGCTCCTATACAACGAATCGTTTGATCGGGCGGGTGTTCCGAAGTTCATGGCGTCCGTTCCACAGGGGCCGAAGCCTGCTCTGTGGCTACCTGGGGCTTCTTCAACTTTAGACCAAGGTAGTGTATCAGCCAGGCGCCCGTCGTTCCGGCCCTTCGGTGGGGGGGATCAAGGGAATCGTCCGCTTTATCCGCACGTCTCGGCCGGTGTGACGATTAAATCTCCTCAGAGATCGATGCCGATCTGGCGAGATATGACTGGTAAGTAAGGTCGTTAAAGCAAACGAAATCGACATGCTCTACCGAAAGGTCACCTTTGAGAAATTCCGCCACTTCTTTGGTAGCGATCTGTGACGCCCGGTCTACGGGAAACCGGTAGACCCCGGTGCTGATCGCGGGAAAAGCAATGGTCCGGGCCCCATATTCACTGGCCAACGCCAGGCAATTTCGGTAGCTCCTGGCCAGCATTTCCTCTTCACGAGAACCGCCGCCGTTCCAAACCGGCCCAACGGTGTGAATCACCCAGCTAGCGGTTAGGTTGTACCCCTTGGTAATCTTTGCTTCTCCGGTGCGGCAGCCGCCCAGTCCCCGGCACTCTTCCAATAACTCCGGTCCCGCGGCCCGATGAATCGCGCCGTCGACACCACCGCCGCCCAGGAGGGAAGGGTTTGCGGCGTTAACGATGGCATCAACTCTCAGTTGGGTAATATCGCCCTGGGTGACTGATATCCGGCCGGTCACGATAATCAGTGACCGGGGTTAGGGGTCGATAAGGGCAATGCGAAGCCGCTTGTTGATGCGCCCTTTGCTTTCATGGCCGACCACCTTGATGCCACCCACTTCCCGAGTGTTGGCGACGTGGGTGCCACCGTCCGCTTGCATGTCCAATCCTTGAATGTCTATGGTGCGAACTTCCTCTATGTTTGCCGGAAGGAGATTGATCTTGGTGCGGATCAGGTCGGGTTGCATCTCGGCTTGCTGGCGGGTCAGACGGTTCACCAACACATCACGGGCCGCCGCGACTTCCGCGTTGATCCGCTCGGCGATCTCTTCGGCGAATTCGGCGCTCATGGATTCTAGTTCGAAATCCATCCTAGCCTCGCCGGGAGTCATATTGCCACCTGTAACCTTTGCCCCGTAGTCCCGCCAGATCACGCCGCATAGAATGTGCAAAGCGGTGTGGGTTCGCATCAGAGAAAACCGCCGCTCCCAGTCGATACGCCCGGTGACAACGGTCCCTGGCGAAGGCACCGGCCCTTCTATAGTATGTACGATATCTCCGGCCAACCTACCGACTTTTGTAACCAGCCGATCTTCATTTTCAACGATCAGAGTACCGGTGTCATGGGGCTGGCCGCCCCCTCCTATGTAGAATCCGGTGCGGTCCAAGATGACCCCATCTTCGGTCACATCAGTAACCTTGGCATCGAACTCCCGTAGATAGCTATCGTCATGGAAGAGAAAGTCCGTCATATTAGACCCCGTCTCCGGTACATGCCGGAGAGAAAGCAGCGCTGGAATCAGTGGCTGAACCCGGGTAGGCGGTCGTTGCCGGAGGCTATTATAGCAAACGCAAAAGTGGAAATTAGGCCGAACCCGAATGAGGCCATCAACACGTCCCAGATACGGTGATTGATATAGCTTTACATAAGTTGTTTTTGTCGCTTTGTGGTGCCATAATATCCGTTACCATTTAGGCGAGCCTGTCCGGGCTGGATGGGCCAAGTTTGCCCATAAGGGAAATCTACCCCTGTTGATACCAGAATTGTACCAATCATCATCTTCATGTCAGGTGATCCAACTATGAAATTATCTTGCTTGCAGGAAAACCTGAGCCGGGGACTGGGTATCGTCGGCCGGGCGGTAGCCAACCGTTCCACCTTGCCCATCACCCAGAACGTGCTGATCAGCACGGACCAGTCCATGCTAAAGCTGTCGGCGACGAACCTGGAGATCGCCATGACTACCTGGATCGGGGCGATGGTTGAGGAAGAAGGAACCATTACTGTTCCCGCCAGGCTGCTCACCGAATTCGTCAACTCCTTGCCCAGCGAACGGATCGACATTGAATTGGAGCAGGGGTCAGGGGTTTTAAAGCTTTCTTGCGGGCAAAATAAGGCTAACATTCACGGCGCGGATCCCAGCGAATTTCCTCCCATCCCCACGGTGGAAGACGGAATCGCGGCTAGCATAGACCCTGCCGTATTGAGGGCTGCCATCAACCGTGTCGCTTTTGCAGCGGCCACCGAGGAGTCCCGCCCAGTTTTAACTGGGGTTGAGCTCAAGTTGGGAGGAGACAAGTTCAGTTTGGCCGCCGCCGACGGGTTCCGCTTGGCAGTGCAGCACGGCGCTTTGAACGCACCGATAGATACCGAGATGAAGGTTATCGTTCCGGCCCGCACATTGAACGAAATTGGCAGGATGCTGAGCGATCAAGAGGAACCGGTCGAAATTGTGATGTCTCCGGCCAAGGGACAGGTCCTGTTCCGGATTACCGGCAGCCAGACGATTGAGACGGTTTCCCAATTGCTGCAAGGCTCCTTCCCCAACTACGAGCAACTTATTCCCCAATCCTACGAGACTCGAGCCATCTTCGACCTGCCGGCGTTGCTGCGGGCAGCGCGCACGGCGGCCATTTTCGCCCGGGACGGCAGCAACATTATCCGGCTTCATGTGGTGCCCGGCGAGAACGGCGATTCCCCAGGCAAGGTGATTATCTCCGCCAAGTCGGAAGAGGTTGGAGACAACGAGGACGAAGTGGTGGCCGATTCCATCGAAGGTGGGGAGGGCAAGATCGCCTTCAACAGCCGGTATTTGCTAGACGTGTTGCAGGTGCTGGAGAAGGGTAAAGTTGCCCTAGAAACGACCACATCGTCCAGCCCCGGAGTCTTCAAACCCACCGACTCCGAAGACTACATCCACGTGGTCATGCCGATGTTTGTGCAATGGTGACTAAGTCTTCCCCTTCAGCAATCAAAACAGGAACACTCCCTTCTATCTGAACTTCGCCCCGTGAAGCGGACACCTGGATATGGAGCGCCTCGAGAATCAACTCCATGGCATCTTCTGAAGCCTCTAATACCCATTGCCTGATCCTGGCAGCAGCGTCGGGTAGAGTCGAGGCCAGACGATCGAGGTCTAATCCCTTTGGCCGCGGCGCAGATAATTCCCTGTTCGCTTCCTCGAGACGCAGGCGGTGCTGGTTTAATTCTTCACTTTTAGACTCAAGAATATTCTGCGGTAGTGATCCATTGATATACAGGTCAGCCAGTCTGCGTTGCTGATCCTCGATTTTCTCCAACTCTTTTTCGACGTTTATTGCCCTCGACTCACCTACCTCTTGCTCACTGAAACGTTGCGCCTCTGCTAGGATTCGTCCTGGGTCAGCCAGAATGTTGATAACCTGCTCCAAGACCGTCCGCTCTAAGGGTGCTACGGGCACATATTTGGAGGCACAAGTTGCCTCGAAGTTGCCTGCATAGGAACGCCGGCAACGGTAGTAGGCGTATCGGCCCTTGGCCATAGACTGGCCTACCATAGGCGTACCGCACGCCAGGCAACGGAGTCTCCCCCGCAGTCTGTAATCCCGTGTAGGACGGCCTCTTAGACGCCTTTGGGGGTCATTGAGTCTACTCTGCGTAACAGCGAACATATCCACCGAAATGATGGCCGGAGTTGCGCCAGGGATCTCAATCCATTCACTCTGAGGCTGAGTCACAACCCGGCGGTGCTTCTTGCCACCCTGAGCGTTTCGAACTGCTTCTGCCCGAGTTCGTCGATATACTGTCCGACCGGTGTAAGTCTCATTCGCCAGCATGCGCCGGATGGTCAATGGATGCCAAATGCCCCCACCGAACGCAGTTGATCCCTCACGGTTTAGATCGCCCGCAATCCGGCTGCAGCCGGCGCCGTCACAGAATCTCTGAAAAATGCGATTAACTATGACGGCTTGGTCTTCGTTTATTTCCCGCTGACCGGTCTCCTGGATATAACGGTAACCATAGATACCTTTGCCGGTTCCTTGGGGAATCTTCCCGGCCTTCGCCCTCTCCGCCTTACCCCGCATGGTCCGCTCGGCAATCTTCTCCCGCTCTACCTCGCCGATGAACGCGCGTGCCGCAAGGATGAATCTTCCGATGGCAGTATCTTCAAACTTTTCAGTTACGAACTGGAGCTTAGCACCCGCCTGCTCAACCTCATCGAATAGAACACCAATATGGTTCTGATTCCTGGAGAGCCGGTCCACGGCGTAGGCCACTATCATGTCCACAGATCCCTGTCGGAGCAGAAACCGCAACCTTTCGATACCCGGTCTATCCAGGCTGGACCCGCTGACGCTGTCCCTTATGGACTCAACTAATGTCCATCCGTTGGCTTCCACGTATTCTTGGGAGGCCCGCTCTTGGGTATCCAGGGACGTTCCGTCGCGCTCCTGCGCATCGGTCGAGACCCTGCTGTAAACGATTGTTCTTAGCTGGCCTGCCATATCGCGCTCCTTTTGGTGTATCTCCGTTTAGTCCTAGGACGGCCCCTATTCGGGTTGTAGGTTTTGGCGAACTCCATCAGTTCATCCCTGGATATCAAGTAGCGGTTGGCGATCTTATCTGCCGAGAGCACGCCCCGATAGATAAGCTTTTGTATCGACAGGGGATGAATCCCCAGGATCTTGGCGGCCTCCGCGCTGGAGATCACTGTGCTGTTCAAATTCATACTGAAGTCCTAAATACAATTAATATTGTAATTATACTTTAGACACGCACAAGACGCAAAATGGGATGATTGAAATCGCTACTGATAAATGCCACCATGGTGGCAACATTGATTGGTCAGTTCCGAAACATATATATGGTATCGGGAGCGAATATGTTTGTCAGACGGGATCTCAGCGACAGAGTACCAACGCCAGAGGGCGAGATGCATTTCGTCAAGCAGGGCAGCGGTTACCCCCTGGTGATGCTTCATCCTCTTGGAACGTCGACCTGGGCGTGGCACACGGTGATCGACGCTCTTAGCCAGCACTTCACCTGCTATGCCTTCGACATGCTGGGACACGGGGAATCAGACAAGCCATCACGGCACTTCAACATTCCCGACTACGCCAACGCCCTTGACCACGCCTGTCAGATTTTGAACATCCACCGCGGCCACTACGTAGGCAACTCGGTAGGAGCCATACTGGCAACGGAAATGGCCGCCAGTTTCCCGGAGCGGCTAGACAAGCTGGTTCTAGTTGGATGTCCGGTGTGGGACGCGAGGACAGCGCCCCAACGCCTTCAAGACGCCTCCGGTGGCTACGACGACCAGGGTCTCGCCAAACCCCGGACTCTGGAAGAGTTGAAAGCCTCTACTACCTTCGCCAACCCCAAGCCCGAGTGGGTGGATGCGACCAACCAGACCCGGGCCCAAGCGGGGGTGTGGGTGGGCAAGTTGATGCGGTCGTTGGCCCACTACGACGTCATGTCCCGACTTCCCAGAATTCAAGCTTCTGCCACCATGGTGATGTATGGGGAGGTGGATCGGCTGAGGGACGGTGAAGAACTGCTTCACAACAACATCGTGAACGCCTCGAAGGTGGTACTGCCGGGATTGGGGCACATTCCCCAGATTGAGGACCCAGAAGCTTTCGTAGGCGCTCTGCTTCCATTCTTGCAATCCTAACCGGCAATAACCGTTGGAGAAGTGAAATGCCAGATTCTAAATTCACCTCTTGGGTCCACGGAACTAGCATGCAAGTGGAGTACCCGAACCGTGTGACTTCAGTTCGACCAACTGGACCCTTTGTACGTATAGAAGGCTCTAAAGGGCAGAACACTTGGGTGCACTTCCCCATACCCACGCCGGCTGTAGTGGACGGTGTCAAAAGCAGCGTGGGGGCCGCTCTGATAAGTTTCCGCACCCGGTCCCACGCCAAAGTGCACGAGATTATCGTTTATGACGGGGAGGAGCGGATTGCCGAGCACATGGACCTGAACATGGAAGGCGATCACCTTGATAGCCGCTTCGACGTTCCAGGTGCCCCAGAAGTGAAACAGGGGATCAACATCACTGTCGGAGTTCAATTCAGCAGCGACGCCCCAGATGTTAGGTCCATGCAGATCGAGATCATCGGCGCCGGGATAGAGTTCAACGGACAACCCGATTAAGCACCGACCAACTTAGTCCGCTCGATTGAATGCCATGATTGTGGCGGCTCCGACACGCAAGGACGACCAGAATCGATGTTACAGCACTAAACAGATACGTCCATCTGGTCATGGACAGCCTTTGGCAGTTCGGTGTTGGCAACCAGCAAAAGTGGGACACTCTCGTAAAGGAGAGATCAGGTAGAAATGGCAGTGTTGTTGGACTCCCTGAGCAGGTAGTTGTAGCGTTGTCGTCGGGCTAGGGTCTCAGCTTT
>Ga0208879_1002318_pt1 | contig 16973 bp, 15 predicted proteins | sample Knorr_S15_td_Bot_FD_185605 | JGI IMG/M metagenome (GOLD analysis project Ga0208879, IMG submission 185605) | Marine microbial communities from Southern Atlantic Ocean transect - Knorr_S15_td_Bottom_ad_5009_LV_A (SPAdes) (version 2) | ecosystem: Environmental > Aquatic > Marine > Oceanic | place... | reverse complement strand
TGTTCGTGCACCAGGGGGCGCGGGCTTTTGAGATCTGGACGGGGGAGAAGGCGCCGGTTGATGTCATGAGACGGGCGCTGACGGGCGCCCAACGGTGATCTGACGGGCGCCCAACGGTGATCTGACCCCGGCGGCAGATCATGCGCCCGAGGAGAGAACGACTGCGTCCTTCTCTCCCGGTGTGTCAGGAATCTGACCTTGGCGGTAGTTCATGCGCCCGATGGGAGAACGACTTCGTCCTTCTCCCCCGGCGTGTCTGAATGTGACTTCGCCGGGCATGCGTACAGGCTTTTGCTGTGCAATCAGTAGTGATTTACTTATAGAGAATGGAAGGAATCGTGAATCCGTTTGTAGAGGAAATTCTGGAGAAGACGGCGGCGGCTACGGGGTTGGAGGTGGGGGTGCTGCGGGAGTTGCTGTCGGTGCCGCCGGATGAGGGGATGGGGGATTATGCTATTCCCTGCTTTACTCTGGCAAAGACGCTGCGGAAGAGTCCGGTTGAGATCGCCAGGGAGGTGGCGGGTGAGGTTGCGCCTCTGGTGGTCGATGGGGAGCGCATAGCGAGGGTGTCCGCGGCTGGTCCTTATGTGAACTTCAGTCTCAATCGCCGCTGTTTTATCGAGTATGTTCTGGGTGAGGTCCGCTCTGGCGGGGAGAACTACGGGTCGGGGGACCAGGGCGCGGGGAAGACGCTGGTCATCGATTTTTCGTCCCCGAATCTGGCCAGGCCGTTCAGCATTGCCCACCTGCGCTCTACCGCCATCGGCCATGCCATCTACCGCATCCACAGGTTTCTGGGATGGCATTGCGTCGGCATCAACCACATGGGGGACTACGGGGCGAATTTCGGTCAGCTGCTGGCGGCTTACATCAAGTGGGCGGATCCCGAGAAGGTGAGGGCCAACCCGGTGCCCGAGCTGCTGGCTCTGTACATCCGGTTCAACGAGGAGAAAGAGGCGAATCCCGATATTCAGGAAGAAGCCAGGGTGTGTCTCCGGCGACTGGCGGATGGCGATGAGGAGATGGTCTCCCTGTGGCGTTTCTTCATTGACGAAGGGCGCGCGGAAGCGGAGCGGATCTACGACATTCTCGACGTTCACTTCGACGAGTTTCTGGGGGAGAGTTTCTTCGCCGACAAGCTCGATGACGTGGTCGAGCTGTTCCAGAAGGCGGGATTGGCGGAGGAGAGCGACGGGGCGCTCATTGTCCGTCTCGACGGCGATGGCGAGGATTTGCCGGCGCCTTGTATGCTGCGCACCAGCAACGGCACCAGCACCTATCACAGCCGCGATATTGCCGCTCTCCTGCACCGGCACGAGAAATATGGATTCGACCGCATGGTGTACGTCACCGACATGCGGCAAATGCTGCACTTTCGCCAGCTCTTCAAGGCCCTGAAGCTGCTGGGAGTGGATTGGATCGACTCCAGCTCGCACGCCCCTTTTGGCATGATGAGCTTCAAGGGCGAGGCGATGGCGACGCGCAAGGGGAACATCGTCTTCCTGGAGGAGGTACTCGACCGGGCGGTGGAGCTCACGACGGCCATAATCGACGAGAAGAACCCGGATCTAAAGGATAAGCAGGCAGTCGCCCGGCAGGTCGGCATCAGCGCCGTTATCTTCGCGGACGTCAGCAATCGGCGCACGCGAGACATCATCTTCGACCTGAAGGATGTGCTGAACTTCGACGGCGAAACCGGCCCCTATATTCAATATACGCACGCCCGTTTCTGCAGCATTCTGCGCAAGCACGGTCGGCCGGTGGACCCGGAGGCCGATCTGTCAGTGCTGGATCAGTTGGCCGAAATGCGGGTGGCGCGGAAGCTGTCGGAATTTCCCCGCCAGCTGCAGTCGGCCGCTGAAGAGAGCGAACCGTCCTACATCGCCAGTTTTCTCATCGATCTGGCGACGGTGGCCAACAAGTTTTACAACGAGCTACCGGTCCTGGTAGGCGGCGACGAGAACTTGACGGCGGCGCGGATCCGGCTGGTTGACGGGGTGCGGACGGTGATGCGAACCGGGTTGTCGCTGCTGGGTATGAACGCCCCAGAGGAGATGTAAAGAGCGCTATGACCGAACCGGCAAGAAGGAAGCTGGTGTGCGATACGTGCGGCCGGGAGGTGGATCAGGTGCGGCGCGACGTGGTGGACGGGGAGTACAACGCCATCACCAAGCCTCCCCTGTGGAACTGCGAGACCTGCTACGCGCAGAAACGCACGCGCCGGCAGGCTGAGATAGATGGAGACGGCGGGGCGGGGTCGCCGTGACCAGAGACGCTGTGACCAGGGCCGTCCCGGTATTCCTCACCGGTTTCATGGCTACTGGGAAGAGCAAGATCGGTCGACTGCTCGCCTCGAGGATGCGCCGAATTTTCATCGACACCGATGACATGATCGAGGCGCGTGCCGGCAAGGCGATAGCGGCGATCTTCGCCGATGAGGGGGAGGAGCGCTTCAGGGCCCTGGAGCGCGAGTGCGTCGTGGAAGCGGCTTCACAGGCGGCGGTCATCGCCCTGGGCGGCGGCGCCATCGCACAGGAGGAGAACTGGAAGGCAATCGGCGACACCGATGGAATCCTCATCTGTCTCGAAGCGGATGTGGATACGATTCTGGAACGGGTCTCACGAAGAGATACTCGTCCCCTGCTGGCGGGGCTGAGTCACGAGGAGAAGCGGGAGAAAATCACGGCCATGCTGGCGGAGCGAGCCCCCTACTACCGACGCGCCCACATCACTGTGCGCAGCAGCGAGGATCGGCGACCTGTGGATACCGTGACCGAGCTGCTGGACCTGCTGCAGAGGCGAGCCAAGTGCTGACTATCGACGTGGGGTCCCAAGGGGGAGTGGGCTATCCCATTCACGTCGGACACGGGATTCTGCCTCAACTCGGGCGGCGCTGCCGGGCACTGGGTCTGGGGCCACGGGGAGCCGTCGTCGCCGACGCCGCTCTGGGTAGTCGCGTCGACGCGGTTGTCGAAAACCTCCGCAAAGCCGGATTCGATATGATCACCATCGATCTGGCCGGCGGAGATGCGGGGAAGAATCTGCGGTCGGCGGAGCAGATTTTCGGCCGTCTCATCGAGGCGGAGCTGGATCGCAAGTCGTGGATTGTGGCGGTTGGCGGAGGAGTCGCGGGGGACATGGCCGGTTTCGTCGCCGCCACCTTTCTCCGCGGCGTCGACTGGGTGACTGTCCCTACGACCATCGTCGCCCAGGTGGACGCCAGCATAGGCGGCAAGACAGCGGTCAATCACGAGCTCGGCAAGAATATGATCGGTTCGTTTCACCAGCCGCGTATGGTGCTGACCGACACCGAGCTCCTGCGGACGCTGCCCAGACCCGAGCGCGTTGCCGGGTTGGCGGAGGTGGTGAAGCACGCGGTCATACGAGACGACGCCCTGTTCACCTTTCTGGAAGAGCACCTGGAAGACGTAGTGGAGATGGCGATCGACGCCGACGGCCTGGACTGGCTCATCGGCCGCAACGCCAAGATCAAGGCGGCCGTAGTCGAAGCGGACGAGAAGGAGGGGGACCTCCGAGCCATCCTCAATTACGGCCACACCATCGGCCACGCCATCGAATCCGTTGGCCACGGCATGGACCCGACCACCGGATACGGGCGCTATCGCCACGGCGAGGCCGTAATCCTGGGGATGGCGGCGGTGGCTGAAATCGCCGAACGCAGGGGGATGTGGTCATCCGCCGACCGCTGCCGGCAAGACGCCTTGCTGGAGCGGTTGGGCGTGCCTCCCGGAATGGCCGACATGTCGCTCGACCGCATCGTCCAACGCACCCGGGCGGACAAGAAGCGGCTGGCTGGAAAGCTCCGCTTCGTGCTACCCCGTCGCATCGGGGAAGTGGTATTGGTGGACGATGTGGACGAGGAGGCCGTGCGGGCGGGCGTGGCGTACATTCAGGACAGATACCCATGAGCCCACGACAGCGATCCGAGGTAATGAGCCCACGACAATGAGCGGAGCGCAGAATAATGAGCCCACGACAATGAGCCCAGGAATAATGAGCAAGACAATGAGCGGAGCGCAGGAGAAGCACAAGATCCACCTCGTCAGTCTGGGGTGTCCCAGGAACACGGTAGATTCCGAGCGCATGCTCGGACTGCTGGGGGGGAACGACTACGGCCTGACCACCGATCCCTACGAAGCCGACGTCGTTATCGTCAATACGTGCGGCTTTATCGGTCCTGCCAAGGAGGAGTCGATCAACGCCATCCTGGCGGCGCACCGCCTGCGCCAGGAGGGCCGCTGCCGCGGGGTCATCGTCACCGGGTGTCTGTCTCAGCGCTACGAAGCGGATCTGCGCAAAGAGTTGGCCGAGGAGGCGGACGAGATCCTGACGCTGTCACAGGAAGCGGATATCGTTCGCTACGTCGATCGCCTCATGGGCCGCGACCGCGAGCGCTACATCGACAGTACACCGCGTCTTTCGCTGACTCCCAAGCACTGGGCCTACTTGCGGATATCTGACGGTTGTGACCACCACTGCTCCTTCTGTGCCATTCCCGCCATCCGCGGCAGGCACAAGAGCGAGTCCGTCGGACAGTTGGTGGCCGAAGCAGAGAGATTGGCGGCGCAGGGCGTGCGCGAGCTCGTGCTGATCTCCCAGGACTCGGTCCGCTACGGTCAAGATCTGTACGGCAAGCCTCGACTGGTGCCGCTGATGGAGGCGCTGGCAGAGGTAGAGGGAATCCAGTGGCTGCGGCTGATGTACACCTATCCGGCCTTCTGGACCGATGAGATGGTCCGTTTCTTTGCTGAGAATCCTTCCGCCTGTCGCTACGTCGACATGCCGCTGCAGCATATCGCCGATCCAGTGCTGGCGCGCATGAAGCGCGCTACTACCAGATCGAAAACCCTGAAGCTATTGACCTGGCTGCGAGAGAGCATTCCGGGAGTGGGTATGCGCTCCTCTTTCATCGTCGGGTTTCCCGGTGAGACGGATGAGCAGTTCGAAGAGCTGTTGACCTTTGTCGAGGAGACGCGATTCGACAACGCCACCTGCTTCATGTATTCGGACGAAGAGGGAACAGGGGCATTCGAACTCGACGGCAAGCTCTGTGAGGAGGTCATTGCAGAGCGTTTTCGGCGATTCACGGAGCTGCAGGACAATGTCTCGGCCGAGATCAATCACGGCCTGGTGGGAACCAGGCAGACGATTCTCGTCGATGGAAAAGAGGGAGAGGAGGGCGATGGGTCTCGCTATTGCGGTCGCATGCAGCGGGATGCGCCCGAGATCGACGGCCAGGTTGTCATCGACACTGACACCGGCACCGCAGTATTGGGAGCCGACAGTTCGGAGTCAGTGGATCCGGTGGGGAAGTTCGCCGAAGTAGAGGTAACAGGGGCCCATTCGTACGAACTCGCGGCGCGCTTCGTGGGCCGGATCTGGTAAAGGTCGGTAGGAGGGGGCTTGAGAGGGAGCTAAGCATGGCGGATCAGAATAAACGCAGGCGGCGTCCGAGCAAGGTCGAGCTGGGAGAGACTGAGCTCGCGATCCAATGGATCGATGGTGAACTCAGCCATTTCTCACTGGCCGATCTGCGGGGCAGCTGTCCCTGCGCCGTGTGCCGCGAGGCACGCGACCAATCCGAGCAGGAACTGCAGCTGCCGGGAGGCGAACTACCCGTATTGACCGGAGGGGCGGCCACAGCAACGGCGTCGGCCAGCGCGTTCACCTATGTCGGGCGCTACGGGATCCGCATAGAGTGGGCGGATGGCCACAATACCGGCATCTATACTTTTGAGTCTCTGAGAGCACAGGCAGAGGGCTGAGGCTCTCCAGGTCCTTCGAATTTCGTCCCACACCTTCAGCACCCGCACCGCAATCTGACGTATCTATTAAGTCGCCGCGGCCCGCTTTTCCCGCGGCGCTCTCGACAGCCACAGCTCCCACAGCAACAGGCAGACGGCCAGAATCAAGCACTCGCGCCACAGCTCACGCCCGTAGCGGTTCCGCAGGACCGCCTCCCGCAGGTCGTCGTCCGGGCGGATCAGGCGGAGGCGGTCGGATCCGAAGATTCGTGCCAGTTCAGCGACGGGAATCGGACCCAGGTCCGATTCCCTGGTGTCGACATTGACGGGAAAACGGTCCACCACCTCCCCTTCCGACAGCAGGCGCCACAGGCCCGACTCCGACAGGATCGGCACCTTCCACAGAGTTCGCCCACTCGACAGCTCCGCCTCGAGGTGGAATTTCCTCCCCGAGGGGGACTCGGCCTGTACGCGCGCGCCGGCCGAAAGCGGGGACGGCAGCTGCCGTTGGGCGGTCTGTCCCACCAGATAGCTTAGTCCCTGATCGGGAGGTAGACTGAGGTAGCGGCTCAGGCGGTGCAGGAGGGGGACGAAGATGCCCCGCCGCGGCAGGTCGTTCCACGTCAGATCCAGGGGTCCGGCGAAGAGCAGGACCCGCCCTGCCGCCACCCGCCCCTCGACCAGGGCGGGATGGCCGTCATCGAAGAAGGCCAGGGTCTTGAGATCCGGCTTCGGGAGGATCTCAAACGAGGCCCAGAACCGGGGTAGTTCGGAATCGGAGGAGAGCAGCCCATCGAACAGAAGATGATAAGGCCGACTCGGATCCAGACGCTGATACTGCGAGCCGTCACTTCCGGGCACACCCCGCCTGCCCTTTACCGTGGCCGGCACCAGGGCGGGCAACAGGTGCCGGTTGAGATAGCTGAGATCGACCCGGGGGGAGGGAAAGATGATGATCCCGCCACCGTCGGCCGCGTAGTCGTGCAGGAGGCGAGTGCGTTCAGGGCTGAGGCGCACGAGATTGCACAGCGCGACGACGTTGGTCCCGGCCAGGATTTCCGGGCTCAACTCCTCCATCAGTGCCTGACGCACGTCGAGCACGGGATCGATCGATGATCCAGCCGTGAGGGCTCTGCGGGCGTAGTAGGTGTCGCCGCGCTCGGCACCTACGAGCAGGACCTGCAGGGATTCGGGCACGTAGAGGGTGAAGTAGCGCCGGTTGTCCAGCACCAGTCCATCGTCCTCGATCTCCACATATCCAGAGAGGGGACCGGGCCCGCGGGGGGTGAAGGTGAAATCCGTCTGCAGGAAGTCACCGGCTGGCAGGTCGAACTCTCGGCGTTGGATACGCTCGCCATTCACGTACAGATCGGCCGAGGTCGCTGTTGCGGGGCGAGAGGAGGAATTGCCGAACACGACGTGGATGGTATGCTTCCTGCCCGCCGTCTGCATCCAGCTGTCCAGAAGGAGATCGCGGATGTATATATTGGCGCGCTCACCATCGGCGGGATCGCTTACGTAGACTGAAGCGCCAGGCAGCCAGTCGGCGTCCCTGGGCGTCACGTCAGACCAGTTGTAGCGTGCCAGGTCGGTCAACAGGAGGATCTCCCGATTCCAGTCGACTCGCGAAGTCAGCAGCTGGGCCGCCCGTTCGAGGGCGGCCTCGATATCGGTGATGCCCTCCCCCGGAGCCAGCTCCTGAATCAGTTCGCGCAGCCGATCGGGGTTTTCCAACACCTGTTCGGGCCGTGCCGCGAAAGGCACAACAGTGACCTCGTCCCGGGGGGAGAACAGGCTCAAGAGCGCAGTCGCCTGGCCGCGGAGCAGGTCGAACAGCCGACCCGCAGGTTGCCGATAGGCGCTACTGTAGGAGCGGTCCAGCAGAATGACAGCGGCCGTGGGCACGGAGCTGCCTAGAAGACCGGTACCGCTTTCTTTGAAGGAGGGCCGCGAAAAAGCGAGGATTATGAGGGCTACCACGAGCGTGCGCAGGAGCAACACCAGCCACTGCCGCAGTCGCAGCGACCGCATGCGCGTCTGGTCGAGGGCCCGGAGAAAGCGAAGGTTGCTGAAGGGAAGGGGGCTCGACCGACCGCGGTGAAGCAGGTGGATGGCCAGAGGTATGATGGTGGCCACCATCCCCAGCAGGGCCAGGGGATTGAGGAAGTGCACGCCGGCGCCTTCTTCAGCCCGCGGCGGGGTGCTCTTTCTCTTCTGTCTTTATTATCTCGAGGATTTCCTCAGCAGTCGACGCGTCGATGAGCTTCCTCTTGAAGTCGTCGTTTTTGAGGAGACGGGAGATGCGGGCCAAGGCCTTGATATGCGGACCAGAAACGTCGGCGGGCGACACCAGCAGGAAGAAGACGTACGCGGGTTCGCCGTCCAGCGACTCGAAGTCCACGCCGCGCTTGTGAATCCCCAGAGCCGCCGCCAGGCCATTGACGGCATCGGACTTGCCGTGCGGAATGGCGATGCCGTCGCCGATTCCGGTGCTCATAATTTTCTCGCGTTCGAGCACGGCCTGCAGGACTTTCTCCCTGTCGGTGATGGCGGTCCCAACCTGGAGGCAACCGACCAACTCCCCGATGATGTCCTCTTTATTGTCACTCTTGAGGCCGACGATGGTGGAATCGAGAGAAATGATGTCCAACAGGGTCATTCGCGTTGCTCCAAGTGCGTGGGGACCGCAGTCCTGCGGATGCTGGTAGTCCAGACCGACCAGACGGGAAGTTTATGAGTTAGACGAATATAAGTCAATATCGCGGCGGCGGCTCGTGCGGGCAGTCAGTCCCCGGTGGCATCCTTGAAGGGAGTGTGGTGAGCGGCTATCTTCACGACGGCTGCCGCGCAATTTTCTCTGGCCTCTCGCTGGCCCTCACAGTCGGGCGCCTGGCGGCCGCTGGCAACACATGAGGGAACTGGACGCCACAGGAGGGCGAAACGGGTACTCAGCGCACGGCTCTCTTCATCGCCTACCACTTCCCGCCGGCGCGGTCGTCGGGGATACAGCGCACCGCAAAATATGTGCGTTACCTCCCCGATTTTGGATATCGGGCCAGAATCCTCACCACATCGGCATTCGGATGCACGGGACGGGATGGCGAAGACGTACTGCGGGCCTGGGAGCCGCTGGCCTGCTATCGCTGGCTGCTGAACGGCGCTGCTCGTCGAGGCAGGGCCGCCGCAGCCTCGCGGCGGAGTGATCCGGGTCCTGCCAGAGGACTGGTTCGACTGCTGCGCCGATGGGTGATGATTCCCGATGGCCAGATCACGTGGCTGCCCGCCGCTGGGGCCGTCGGGCTGCGGAATCTTCGCGACGATCCGGCACAGGTCATCTACTCCACCTCTCCACCAGCGAGCGCCCATCTACTGGGGATGCTGCTCAAGAATCTGACCGGGTTGCCCTGGGTGGCGGATTTCCGCGACTCGTGGGTCAGCGACCCTCTCGACCCCGATGTTTTCGAGGTGCCCGGGCGGCGGCGCCTGGAGCGACGCCTGGAGGGGGCGGTGGTGGGTGCCGCCGATGCGGTCGTTACCGCCACCGAGATCAGTGCCGGACTGCTGTGCGATTCCCACCCCGAGATCGGGGAGAAGATACGGGTGATCACCAACGGTTTCGATCCCAATGACGAGAACGCTTCGCCGATTGGCGCCCAGGAGTGGTCGTCGGGAGGCGAGAGGAAATCCGCTCTCGGCGGCGATCCCGAGCGACTCGACATTGTGCACACGGGGAGTTTCTCACTGAGCCATCCGCAGCGAGGGCCGCAGCCCCTGTTCGCCGCGATCCAATCGCTGGTGCGGGAAGACGCCCGCTGGGCGGGCCGTATCAGGCTCATTCTGGCTGGGACGCTCACCGCTGCCGAGGCGGCGGCAGCCACCCAGCTGGGTGCCGCCGGTGTCGTCGAGGTGCGAGGAGAGTTGGATCGCGCCGCCTGTCTGGACCTCCAGCGCCAGGCCGGAGCGCTGTTGCTGCTCGACCACCGCAGGCAGGGGGGGTTGCTCTCCTCGAACGTACCGGGCAAGCTCTACGAATACCTGGCCACGGGACGACCGATTCTGGCGCTGTGCGGAGAGGGCATGGTGGCCCGTATGATCGATGACCTGGGCGTAGGCATGCGCGCTGTGCCGGACGATCCGGAGGCCATTCGACGACTCCTGATCGATGCGCTCGAGCGCTTTCACGCGGGCACGCTGAGCTTCGCGGCGCCGGCGGCAACGTTGCGGCGCTTTCACCGCCGGGAGCTGGCACGTCAGCTGGCCAGCTGTTTCGACGAAGTCGTCGGCAAGGGACAGGCGCGCTGACTCTGCGCTGGTGTGGGGGCCTTATCGCCGGTGATAGTGCAACGGCCTGACAGAATGCTGTGGGTAGTCTTCGTCACTGCCGCGGTGTCGAGAATGGGGTACGTGCTCGCCGGCTTCGACGTCCCTCTCCAGGACACCGCCGATTACGACGAGATCGCCCGGAATCTGCTCAACGGTGCGGGGTTTGTGGCCCGAGAGAATTGGTTCGGGTACGAGCTGCACTCCTGGCGCGCCCCGCTCTATCCGTTCTTTCTGGCGGGCGTGTACGGCCTGTTCGGTTACAGCCACCTCGCGGTGCAGCTGGTCCAGGTGCTGATCGGCGCCGTTACCGCCGCCCTCGTCTACGCTCTTGGGCGCAAGATCCACCCACCTTCCGCCGCCACGGCCGGCCTGGTTGCCGCGGTGTACGGTCCCCTGGTGGCGAGCGCCAATGAGGTGATGTCGGAAACGCTCTTCACTTTCTGTCTGCTGCTGCCGGTCTACCTCCTGAGCCCTGCCCAGGACGCAGGTGGCACTACCGCGTGGCCGGCCGACAGATCGCGAGGCAAGCGCGACCGTTACCGTTTTCTGGCCGTGGGGATCGCCATCGGCGTGGCGGCTCTGGCCCGCCCGGTGGCTCTGATACTGTGGCCGGTGGCGGCTCTGTGGGAGCTGCGCCGGCGGCGGATGGCCCATCCCCCCTCCCCCCCATTGACCTGGCCGGTCCTGTGGCTGAGCCTGGGCGTGGTAGTCGCTCTGGCTCCGTGGACGGTGCGCAACTGGCAGGTCCACGGCTCGCTGGTGACCGTCTCCACCCACGGCGGCTTCATCATCGCTCGCAGCAACTCCGCTGACCCGGACTGGCGCAAGGCGGATGGCTGGCGCATCGAGCGCAGTACTTTCGAGGAGACCCCATCCGAAACCGAGCGCGATCGCCAATGGCTGCACCAGGGACTCTCCTTTGTCGCCTCAAATCCGGGGTTGTATCTGAGACTGGCAGGTGAGCGCTTTCTCAGATTCTGGTACTTCCTGCAGCCCGCATACAACATCTGGTTCGCGGGTCTCTTTCCGTTTTTCGCTCTCGGTCTCTGGCGATACTGGAATCGCGGCTCCTTCGCCCTGCCTGGTTGGTTGATCCTGAGTTCGACCGCTGTCTTCTGCTTTGTGCTGTACGGTTCGACGCGGTTCCGGCTTCCCCTGGAGCCGTTTTTCATCCTCTTTGCCGCGGCTTTTTTCCACGACTGCTGGCGCACCCGGGGTCCAGTCGTCACCGCCGCCGCGACAGCTGCTATCGCCACCCTCAACGGGCTGTTCTGGTGGCAGTCAGACGCCCTGCGGCAGGTTGTTCTCCAGTGTCTGACCAGCATGGGTTTGAGATGAGCACAGAGAGCGAGGGGAGGCGTCCGCTGCTGTCGGTCTGCATTGTCAGCTGGAACACCAGGGATCTGCTTCGGGACTGCCTGAGAGCCCTTTTCGCGGATCCACAGAGCCGCGAGTGGGAGGTTCTGGTGGTCGACAACGCCTCCGATGACGGCTCGCCAGCCATGGTGGCACAGGAGTTCTCCCAGGTGCAGCTCATCGTCAGCGACGAGAATCTCGGCTTCAGTGGCGGCAATAATCTCGCACTCGAGCAGGCCAGAGGGAGGCACCTGCTGTTGTTGAACTCGGACACGCGGGTGGAGTCGGGCGCTCTCGGGCAGCTGGTCGCCTATCTGGAGACTCATCCAGGCGTGGGAGCGGTCGGACCGATGCTGAGTGACGGGGACGGAAGGTTGGAGCTGTCGTGCGGAAGAAGCCCGAGCCTCGCCACCGAAATCGTGCATAAATTGTTATTGCACAGACTGTTGACCTTCTTTAGATTTGGCGGCTGGCACCATCGCAGCCAGCGCTCGGTGGATTGGGTGACGGGGGCCTGCCTCATGGTCCGGGCCGAAGCCGCCGACCAGACCGGATTCCTTGATTCGAGGATGTTTATGTGCTTCGAGGATCTGGACTGGTGCATGCGACTGCGCCGGCAGGGGTGGGAGATCGTCTACTGCCCCTCCAGCCGGGTGACCCACCTGCGCGGCCAGAGCATCGGGCAGGACCTGGGAAGGATGCTGGTCATCAGCCAGCAGAGCCTGTTCTATCTGTTTCAGAAGCACTTTGGCCGAGGTCACCTCCAGGCGTTGCGTTTGCTCACCGCCATCGAGATGGTGCTGCGCTCGGCCCTGTGGGGGATCGGCTACGGACTGACTAGGAGCCGGCGAGAGGAGCGGCGCCAGCGCCTCAAGGCGTATGGCCAGATTTTCTATCGCACGCTGGTCGAATGCTCTTACTGGTCTGGCCCACAGACCCATAACACGGCCGATTGCACGGCGAACTACGAGTCCGATTCCAAGTCCGTTTCCGGGTTTGCTGCCAGCCGGGTCGAGGTGAAACAGATCAAGTCGCAAGATGAGAATAAACAAGCAGATGAGAATAAATAGCCAGATGGAATTAAGTACCCAGACAGGGCAGCCAAGAGTAGCCACAACAGGCCAAAACGACAGGATAAGGACGTGAGTGACAGGATTCCCCTTTGCAGGCCATTCTTCGGCGCCGAGGAGTCCCTGGCGCTGCAGCAGACCCTGGAGAGTGGCTGGTGGGGCCGGGGACCTCGGGCGATCGAGTTCGAAGAGAGCTTCGCTCAGTTTATTGGCGCGGAGCACGCCGTCGCCTTGAACTCGGCCACGGCAGCACTGCATCTGGCGCTTCTGGTGGCCGAGGTGGGCGGGCAGGAAGTGCTGACTACCTCCATGACCTTCGTATCCACCAATCACGCCATCCTCCAGGCCGGAGGACGTCCCGTCTTCTGCGACATCGAGGCGGAAACGATGAACATCAGCGCCGATGAGATCCGGCGGAAGGTGACACCGACGACCCGGGCTGTGGTGGTCATGCACTACGGTGGCCATGCCTGTGACATGGATCCGATTCTCGAGGTCGCCAGAGAGCATGGTCTGTGGGTGATCGAGGACGCAGCCCAGGCGTGCGGGGCGACCTACAAGGGTCGCAAAGCGGGGTCCATGGGCTACATCGGCTGCTTCAGCTTTCAGGCCACCAAGAACATGTCTACCGGCGACGGTGGCATGCTGGTCACCAACGACGGCGAAGTGGCCGAGCGGGTCCGCAAGCTGCGCTGGGTGGGGATCTCCAAACCGACGTGGGAGCGCTTCAGGGCGGGAGAGTCTCGGCGTTCGTGGATGTACGAGGTAGAGGAGGCGGGCTTCAAATACGAGATGACCGACCTGGCTGCCAGCCTTGGGCTCGTGCAGCTGACCAAGCTGGAATCGTGTAACCAGGAGCGCCGGCGTCTGCTGGAGCGCTACCGGGAGGCCTTTTCCGGCCTCGACGGCATAACGCTCCTGGATCACAAGGATTACACGCAAAGCGCCTGCTACAACGCCGTGGTCAAGGTCGAGGCCCGGGACGAGCTCTATTCCTACCTCGACGAGTGCGAAATCGACTCCAACGTGCACTACTATCCCAATCACCTGCTGCCCTTGTACCGTCCCTACACCACCCGCCTGCCGGTGACCGAATCGGAATGGCAGCGGATCCTCAGCATCCCCCTGTTTCCCGATCTGGGAGATGCCGATCAGGATCGTGTCATCGACAGAGTCCGCGCCTTCGTGAGCGGAGAGGCGGCAGCTGCCCGACAGGCGTGAGGATACTACCGTGGCGCCGAGAGGCTGCCTGAACCAGTGAAAGTACTCTTCGTAACCCAGTACGGAGCCCTGGCGGCCAGCAGTCGCACCCGGGTATTTCAGTACCTCCCCTACTTGGTTCAGTGCGGAGTCGAATCCAGCGTCATCACGGTGCTCCCGGATCGGGCCATTGCCGGCTCTCAGATCGTGGTGACGGACAACCCGCTCGGCAAACTCCGGTATTATGCCTGGGCCCTGTGGAGGACGCTGTCCAGCGGGATTCTGGCGTGGTGGCGGGCCCGTCCGGCGGACGTCCTTTTTATTCAGAAGGTCATCTTTCCGCGTCCGGTCCGCTGGCTCTTGCGGCGCTGTCGGTGTCCGGTGGTCTACGACTTCGACGATGCTATCTTCACAACCGAAGTTCGGGAAACGCGGAGCTGGCTGGCCGCTTGGAAGGAGCGTCGCAACGCCACAGGACTGCCCGGCATGCTGAAACTGGCGGCCGTGGCGGTGGTGGAGAACGAGTACAACGCTGATTTCGCCCGCTCCTACTGCGAAGTCGCCACCATCACAGGTCCCATCGACACCGAGCTTTACCAGATGAGTGACAGGGTGAGTGACAGGGCGAGGAACCGGAGCGGGTGCAAGGACGAAGGAGTCGTGTTGGGGTGGATCGGCAGTGCCACTTCGCGGCAGTACCTGGAACTGATCCGCGGTCCCCTGGGCCGGCTGTCGAGGCGTTTCCCGCAGCTGAAACTGCACGTGGTCGGGGCCGAATCACCTCAAGTTGAGGGTTTGCGGGTGGAGTCCAAAGACTGGAACCTGGAGGAGGAGGGGGAAGACCTGCGCGGTTTCGATATTGGGCTCATGCCTATCTCCGACGACCCCTGGACGCGTGGCAAGGGCGGATACAAGCTGCTCCAATACATGGCTACCGGCCTGCCAGTGGTCACCAGTCCCGTGGGGATAAACCGTCAGATCGTGCGAGATGGCGAGAGCGGGTTCTGGGCCCGGAGTCCGGGCGAATGGGAGGAGCGGCTGGCGCTGCTGATCGAGAGTCCGGAACTCCGCCAGGAGATGGGCCGGAGGGGGCGGGCCACGGTGGAGGAGAAATACGCGCTGGGTGTGCAGCAGGAGCGCTTCCTCGGCATCCTGAGGGGAGTATGCTCATCTGAGAGGGCGAGTCTTTGACCGCAACCAGGGCCCCGGTAAGGCCGGAAGGGGTAGTCAACGCCCTGACCGTCGATCTGGAAGACTGGTTCCACGGCCTGGAGATAGACCTCGAGGACTGGGGCCGCTACGAAGACCGCCTCGCCATCGGCACGCTGCGGCTTCTCGATCTGCTGGCCGAAGCGAGGGTGCGGGCCACCTTCTTCGTGCTGGGATACGCCGCCGAGAAGGCACCCGATCTGGTCCGGGAAATCCAGTCTCAGGGCCACGAGATCGGCACTCACGGTTATAGCCACCGTTTTGTGTACCGCCTGGGTCCAGAGGAGTTCAGGGCGGACTTGAAGCAGTCGCTGGAGGTCCTGGCCAAGGTGGGAAGCGGGCCGATACGGGGGCACAGGGCACCCTATTTCTCTATCACCAGAGAGGCGGAGTGGGCTTTCGAGGTGCTGCAGGAATGCGGCATCACATTTGACTCCAGCGTCTTCCCGGTGAAGAATTATAGGTACGGAATACCAGACTCACCGCGATGGATTCACCAGGAGGGGGATGGACTGGTGGAATTCCCCCTGCCAACCTATCGTCTGGGGAAGCGCAACATCCCGATCGCGGGGGGTGCTTATTTCCGGATATTTCCGTATACTTTTACGCGGTTGGGCTTGGGAGAAATCAACTCGACGGGACACGCGGCAGCATTTTACATACACCCCTGGGAGCTGGACCCGGATCACCCTCGCCTGCGCCTTGCCCGTCGCATCCGGATTCCCCACTATTGGAATCTGAAGGTCACCGAGGGTCGGCTGCGCCGCCTGATGCGCGATTTCAGGTTTGCGTCCATGGGTGAGGTATTGGGACTGGGCGCCTGAGCCGTCCCAAGCGTCGGGGGAGAATTCGCGACAGTGTGAACTGCATCACTTCGGAATCTGGCCTGGCTGCGGATTATTGATTGCGAGTGGTGTGGAGATAGACGTCCAGCAGGACGATGGGTTGGCCATCCTTTACAGGGGTCGCCTGGTGCAACTGCGCATCAGGGTAACGCTACGAGCGATATGCGAATACTAATCACGGGAGGAGCGGGGTTCATTGGATCGCACCTGTCCGAGCGACATCTGGCCTTGGGGGATGATGTCTATATCATCGACAACCTCTCGACCAGTATGATTACCAATGTTCAACACATGGAGGCGAACCCTCGCTTCCACTGCAAGATAGACGACATTCTCAATGTAGACGTGATGCGCGGGCTGGTGGAGGAGTGCGAGCTCATCTACCACCTGGCTGCGGCCGTAGGAGTAGAGTATATCCTGCAGAATCCGCTGCAGACGCTGATGACGAATATCCGCGGCACCGAGATTGTCCTCGAGTTGGCAAACGAGAAGAAAAAGAAGGTTGTTCTGGCCTCCACTTCGGAGATCTACGGTAAGAAAAACGGGAACGTCCCCTTCCGCGAGGACAGCGACCGCATACTGGGTCCAACTACCGTGGTCAGGTGGAGCTACTCGACCACTAAGGCGGTGGACGAGCTGCTGGCGCTGGCCTACTGGCGGGAGAAGCGCTTGCCAACGGTCATCGTCCGCCCCTTCAATGTGATCGGGCCGCGGCAGACCGGTCAGTACGGCATGGTGGTGCCGCGTTTTGTGAAGCAGGCTATGCTCGGAGATCCCATCACCGTCTATGACGACGGCGAGCAGCGCCGGTGCTGGACCTACATTGACGACGCCATTGACGGCCTCATGGCGCTGGCCAATAGCGACCGCGTCGCCGGGGAGATCGTCAATCTGGGCTCCAACTTCGAGAGCAGTATCAAGGATCTGGCGTTCAAGATCAAAGCGCTGACCGGGAGCGAGTCAGAAGTCGAATTTATCCCTTACGACGAAACCCGTACTCGAAGTGGCCTTTACGAGGATCTCGTGTACCGCGCCCCAGAGTTGGAGAAAATCCGTAACCTCGTGGGTTACGACCCCAAGGTCGACCTCGACGAGGCGCTGGTTCGCATCATCGAAGACTACAAACGCTGATCGTCCCTCCGCGGCCCAGTCTCCGTTCGTCCGCCTGCGACCCTGACGCCCATCACAGTTAGGCCCGGCCAGTG
>Ga0208879_1002317_pt1 | contig 16973 bp, 17 predicted proteins | sample Knorr_S15_td_Bot_FD_185605 | JGI IMG/M metagenome (GOLD analysis project Ga0208879, IMG submission 185605) | Marine microbial communities from Southern Atlantic Ocean transect - Knorr_S15_td_Bottom_ad_5009_LV_A (SPAdes) (version 2) | ecosystem: Environmental > Aquatic > Marine > Oceanic | place... | reverse complement strand
GCTCAAATTCTTCTTTTAACAATAATAGTTTTTATTTTTGCAATTGAATGATAGAAGAAAAACCTAAAAAAGAACCTGATTACTATATTGGAGTTGGATTATGCTTTGGTGTAGCATTTGGTGCACTTTACGACAATATTGGTTTGGGAATCTCATTAGGTTTGGTTTTTGGAGTAGCTTGGCAACAAAACGCAAAGAAAAAAATATCTAAAAAGCAGGAACTTCCCTCAAAAAACAATTAGTATTCTTTTCATAATCCATTTCGCAACAGAAATGTTGCATACCATTGGTCACTACTAAAAAATTGACTTTTAATTTAAAATTATATTTTGCAATTTGATTAAAAGTATCTTGTGTGATTTTTACATCAGGCGCTTTGCATTCCACAATCATAGTCGGGTTCCCTTCCTTATTATAAAGTATAATATCAGCTCGTGTTTGTAAATTGTTATACTTTATCATTTTCTCAACTCCCATCAATCCCATAGGGTAGTTTTTCTCTATATTTAAATAATAAATAAAGTTTTGGCGTACCCACTCCTCAGGAGTTAGTTTAAAATATTTTTTTCTTACTACATCAAAAACTTGTGTAGTTCCTTCAACTAATTTAGTTTTGAGGGCTGCATTCGGTAAATTTAATTGAGGCATAGTCATATCCACAAAATAAGTGAATTATAAAGAAATCATATCATCAATAACTAATAAAAATTTACAACCCGTATATTTTTTGATGGGTGATGAGCCTTACTACATTGATAAATTAGTAAATGCGTTTGCTAAAAACGTACTCTCAGCTGAAGAACAAGAGTTCAACCAAGTAATACTTTACGGAAAGGATATTGAAACTGCACAGGCAATTGCAGAGGCAAAACAATTTCCTTTTGGCTCTGAAAAAAGAGTAGTCATCATTAAAGAAGCGCAACACCTAAAAGATATTGAAGTGTTTGATGCTTACCTTGACAATGTACAACCTTCTACCCTTTTGGTGATTTGCTACAAAGGAAAGTCGGTAGACAAACGCAAGAAATTCGGAAAAACACTAGCCTCAAAATGTGTAGTCTTTGAAAGCAAAAAATTATACGACAATAAAATTCCTGCTTGGATAAATACCTATGTAACTGAACACGGATTTAAGATTGATAATAGCGCAACAGCTGTGCTTGCAGAATATATTGGTGCGGATTTATCCAAGATTACTAATGAATTAGATAAACTCATGTTGGTGGTGAAAAAGAAGGAACAAATTACCACAGCACTTATTGAATATCATATTGGAATCAGTAAGGATTACAATGTATTTGAATTGCAAAACGCATTGGGAAAAAAGCAAGTTGTAAAAGCTAACCGAATAATCAATCATTTTGCAGCAAACCCAAAAAACCATAATATTGTACCCGTAATGAGTGCTTTATTCTCCTATTTTCAGAAAATAATGGTGTATCATTTTTTGGAGGACAAAAGCCCAAAATCTGCAGCAAGCGCACTAAAAGTAAATCCTTTTTTTGTAAACCAATATCAAACAGCGGCACAGCACTACAGTACTCGACAACTATTCTACATTTTTGAACACCTCAAAAATTACGACCTAAAAAGCAAAGGAGTAAATAACAAAAGCACTACGCATGAAGGACTTTTAAAAGAGTTGATTTTCAAAATTCTGCACGCATAATATTCCTTGCTATATTTAGTTATATTTGCGACCAAATTTAAACAAAATGAGCAAACTTCTTTTCCTCTTGTCAATATTACTTTTAACTATAACTACTTTCGCTCAAAACGGAAACATAAGGGGGTTTGTATATGATAAAAGCAGTGGTGAACCAATCATGTTCTGTAATGTATTCTTAAAAGGTACAACGATTGGAGCTCCAACTGACATTAACGGAATGTACAATATCTCGAAAGTGGCAGCTGGCGACTATACCATAATAGCTACCTATATTGGCTACGATACCTCAGCAGTAAACATCACTTTAAAAGCAGGAAAAGTACTTACTCAAAATCTTGAAATTTCAGAATCGAGCGTAAAATTAAATGAAGTAAGAATTTCGGCTGAGAGGGCTGAAATGAAAACAGAAGTAAGAGCAGCAGTTATCAAAATCACTAAGCAAGATATGGAAATGATTCCAACCATTGGTGGTGAACCTGATTTAGCACAATATCTGCAAGTTATTCCTGGAGTAGTTTTCACAGGTGACCAAGGAGGGCAACTCTACATAAGAGGAGGTTCTCCAATACAAAATAAAGTATTACTGGATGGAATGACGATTTACAGCCCCTTCCACTCTATTGGTTTATTTTCGGTTTTTGATACAGACATCATCAGAAATACAGATGTATATACAGGAGGATTTAGTGCAGAATATGGAGGTAGAATTTCTTCTATTATGGATATTAAAACAATAGATGGAAATAAAAAAGAATTTGGAGGGAAAGTAGCAGCCAATACTTTTGGTGCTAAGCTTTTTGTGGAAGGGCCACTTTTAGGAAACGAAAAGTCATCATTTGTTTTCTCAGGAAAAACTTCTTACCTAGATAAAAGTTCCGAAATTTTATACAAACATCCAATCCTATATTTTGACGAAAAAGGAATGCCTTATTCCTATACCGATTTGTACGGTAAAATATCCTTATACGGAAACAATGGAAGTAAAGTAAATATCTTTGGGTTCAATTTTCAGGACAAAGTGGATTATGAAGGTATTTCAGAATTGAATTGGACATCACAAGGAATAGGTTCAGAATTTATTTTAATTCCAGGAGGTTCTCCTGTTTTGATTGAAGGTAATTTTGCGCAATCATCTTACAAAACATCATTACAAGAAATTGATTCGCAAGGAAAAATTAGAATTAGAGAAAGTGGAATAAATGGTTTTAATATGGGCTTTGATTTTACTTATTTTCAACCTAAAGGAAAAATAAAATATGGTTTTGATATTCATGGGTTCTCAACTGATTTTACTACTTACAACTCAGTAAATTCTAAAATTGAACAAAATGAAAACACTTCAGAATTTTCAGCTTATATCAATTATCAGTTTAGCGGCACTCGTTTTATTGTTGAACCTGGTTTTCGCTTGCAGAAATATACGTTAGGCGTATCGCCTGAGCCAAGATTAGGAATGAAATACATTGTAAGTGACCGTATGCGATTTAAAGTTTCATCAGGATATTATTCTCAAAATATCCTCAGTACAACTTCTGATAGAGATGTTATAAACTTATTTTCTGGCATTATCTCCTCCCCTGAGGATATCAAACTACCAAATGGCACGCCTCCCGAACAAAAATTCCAGAAAGCAAGACACTTAATTGCAGGAGTTGAATATGATATTAGCAGAAGAATTGATTTTCAATTGGAAGGTTATATTAAAGATTTTACTCAGCTTACGAACATCAACCGAAATATGACATCCAATACTGATGAGGAATTTATTATTGAAAGTGGCGTAGCAAAAGGAGTAGATATATTGGTGAAATTTAAGAGTAAAAAATTATATATCTGGGCAGTATACTCTCTTGGTTTTATCACTAGAAATGATGGAAACAGAACCTATCACCCTCATTTTGACAGAAGGCATAATGTAAACTTTGTTACTTCTTATAAGTTTGGTAAGCGTAATAGTTGGAAAGCTGATATGAGATGGAATTTAGGGTCAGGCTTTCCATTTACACAAACACAAGGATTCTATGAAAACTTAACTTTTGCTGACGGAATTAATACTGATTACACCACTACTAATGGCGAATTAGGCATAGAATATGCTGATTTGAATCAAGGAAGATTACCTTATTACCATAGGTTAGATGCATCTATTTCCAAAAGTATTAAGCTAAATAAAAGTTCCGACCTTGACATGACGCTCTCTGTTACGAATGCTTATAACCGAGAAAACATCTTTTATTTCAACCGAGTAAAGTACGAAAGAGTGAATCAATTACCGCTTATGCCTAGCTTTGGTGCAAGTATCACATTCTAAACAACTTAGTTGATTTTTAAAAAACTTTTAATAAAAGTTTTCTCAAAAAAAGAATAATCAGTTACAAATAGTATTTTTGCAAAAACAAAAACTACTGTAAACTGTGAGTAAATCTCCTACAAAATACATATTCGTTACTGGTGGTGTAACCTCATCATTAGGTAAAGGAATCATCTCTGCATCCTTAGGTAAATTGCTTACTGCAAGAGGATATTCTGTAACTATTCAAAAACTGGATCCCTACATCAATGTAGATCCTGGGACTATGAACCCATACGAACATGGGGAATGTTATGTAACGGATGATGGTGCGGAAACTGATTTGGACTTGGGGCATTATGAGCGTTTTTTAAATAATTCCACTTCACAAGCAAACAATGTAACTACAGGAAAAATTTACCAAACGGTTATTCAAAAAGAAAGAAAAGGAGATTACCTTGGAAAAACAGTTCAGGTTATTCCTCATATTACGGATGAGATAAAAAGAAGAATTCAACTCCTTGGCGATACTGGAAAATACGATTTTGTTATTACTGAAATTGGAGGTACAGTTGGAGATATTGAAGCCCTACCTTACATTGAAGCTGTTAGGCAATTAAAATGGGAGCTAGAGGATTCAGCACTATTTATCCATTTAACGCTAATTCCTTTCCTAGCAGCAGCAGGAGAATTAAAAACAAAACCAACGCAACATTCAGTTAAAACTTTATTAGAATCAGGTATACAACCTGATATTTTAGTTTGCCGAACTGAACACCCTTTAGGTTCTGAAATCAAAAGAAAAGTAGCTAGGTTTTGTAATGTAGAACGTGATGCCGTTATTGAAGCTATGGACGCTTCAACTATATATGAAGTCCCTTTATTGATGCAAAAAGAAGGGCTTGACAAAGTGGTTCTACGCAAATTAGGATTAGCAGACAATACTGAGGTAAAATTAGAACAATGGTGTAATTTCTTAGAAAGACTTCAAAACCCAAAAAAAGAAATCACTATTGGATTGGTAGGTAAATATGTTGAATTACAAGATGCTTACAAATCCATATCAGAAGCAATTATTCATGCAGGCGCACAAAACGCTTGCAAAGTAAAAGTAGATTGGATACATGCTGAGGAAATAAATGACAACAATGTAGCTGAAATGTTAGCAGGATTGAGAGGTGTTATAGTAGCTCCTGGTTTTGGAGATAGAGGAATGGAAGGAAAAATTGCTGCCATAAAACATATTAGAGAAAATAATATTCCATTTTTTGGGATTTGTTTAGGAATGCAATCAGCAGTAATTGAATATGCTCGAAATGTGCTAGGGTATAAGGATGCCAATTCTGTAGAAATGAATGCAGAAACTTCTACTCCTGTTATTAACTTGATGAAGGAACAAAAAGAAGTAACTGAAAAAGGAGGTACTATGCGATTAGGGGCTTATGATTGTCATCTTGCCAAAGATTCTAACGCTTTTAATTCCTATCAAAATACGGAAATAAGCGAACGCCATAGGCATAGATTTGAATTCAACAATAAGTACAAAAATGATTTTGAAAAATCAGGAATGATTGCCACTGGTATGAACCAAAAAAATAATTTAGTTGAAATTGTAGAAATCCCTTCTCACCCATGGTTTGTTGGTGTGCAATTTCACCCAGAGTACAAAAGTACAGTAGCTAATCCTCATCCGCTTTTCTGTGGATTTATTGAGGCCTGTATCAACAACAAATAACATAAGATTCACTGATGAAACAATTCGATAAAAATTCACTAATTGGTTTTGTATTAATGGCTATCATCTTGATAGTATTTAACACTTTCTTTTTCCCTGAAGTTCCACAAGAACAAACACAAGCTACTGCTCCTACTGAGACAGTAATTACTGAAACTAAACTAACTGAAACGGTAACTGCACCTATTATTCCTACACTAAATAATTCTATTATTAGTGAAGAGCTAAAAACAAAATATGGTGTTTTTGCTTCAGCGGCAAATGGAATAGAAGAATTTCACGTGATTGATAATGATAAATTAGAGATTACAGTTTCAAACAAAGGAGGAAGGATTACTTCTGTAATAATTAAGGAGGGACCTAATGGTAAAAAATATAAAAAACACATTTCTTTAATAGACTCTGCTTTAGGCGATACCTCTTTAGCACTTGATTTATTTGATGCAGATAGTTCTCGTTTCAATCTTCAATTTACAACTGGGCACAACATAAATACTGCTGACATGTACTTTGTTGCAGAACAAAGTAATAACACTTTAAGTATGAAGCTAAAGGCTGATGAAAGCCATTACATAGAGTATTTATACACAATTACTGACGACTATCTTATTGATTTTGACATCAAATTTGTAGGAATGGAAGACCTTATTCCATCAGGAGTAAATTACATGAACTTGGAGTGGCAAATGAAAACACCACAAACCGAGAAAAGTAAAACTAATCAGGATATGTACACCGGTATTCAGTACCAATATAGTGCTGACAATGAAGGGGATTATTTAAGTTTTACTTCAACTGATGAGGACGTAATAAATGCTCGTTTAAATTGGGTAGCTTTCAAGCAACAATTCTTTAGTGCAATTTTTATCGCTAAGGATGGATTTGAAAAGCCAACTCACTTAATTTCTACAAAAAGTGAAGGGTCAAAATTCATAAAAGATTTAGCTGCTAAGTTCGAACTTCCTTATCAGCATAAAATAGATGAGCAACTGAGTTTTCAATTCTATTTTGGACCTAATCATTACAAAACTTTAAAAGCTTACAATTCAGGTTTTGAAGAATTAGTACCACTAGGATGGGGGATATTTGGATGGGTGAACCAGTATATTATTATTAATATTTTTGATTTTTTAAGTAAGTACTTTTCTTCTTACGGAATCATCATTCTGTTGCTTACGCTTATAATAAAAATCGGACTTGCTCCTTTTACTTACAAAGCATTTTTATCGCAAGCAAAAATGAAAGTACTAAAGCCTGAGATTGATAAAATTAACGACAAGTTAAAAGGAAAAGATCCAATGAAAGCCCAACAAGAAACTATGGGGCTTTATCGAAAAGTAGGTGTGAACCCAATGGGAGGTTGCTTACCAATGTTATTCCAATTTCCAATACTTATTGCCATGTTCCGCTTCTTCCCTGCCTCTATTGAGTTAAGGCAAGAAAGTTTCCTTTGGGCTGATGATTTATCGGCTTACGACTCTATCTATAACCTAGGGTTTGACATTCCTTTTTATGGTGATCATATTAGTTTATTTACCCTTTTGATGACGGTTTCTACTTTGTTGTATACACATATGAACTCATCAATGGCAACTGGGCAAATGGCACAAATGAAGTGGATGATGTACTTGATGCCAATCATGTTCTTAGGATTCTTTAATAATTATGCTGCAGGACTTTCATACTACTATTTCTTAGCAAATATGTTCACTTTTGGGCAACAATATTTTATGAAAAGAATGATTGATGAAGATGCAATATTGGCACAACTGGAGGCAAACAAAAAGAAACCTGCTAAGCCAAAATCTAAGTTCCAAAAGAAATTAGAGGAAATGCAAAAAAAGCAAGAGAAACAAATAAAAAAGAGAAAATAATTTGAATAAACTATTATTGATATTTTTTAGTGTTTTTCTTTCCTGTGGATTGATAAAAAAAACAGATAAATCAGAAATAGAACTAATTATCTCCTTGCAAAGAACTGCTTGCTATGGCACATGCCCCATTTATAAAATTGAAATTTATAGTGATGGTAGCGGGACTTATACTGGCACGCGATTTGTAGAAAATATAGGCCTTATGGAATTCAACTTATCTGAAACTGAGCTGAACTTAATTTTATCGCAAGCTGAAGCTATTGGTTTTGTGAATATGAAGGATGAGTATAGCGAGCCCATTAGTGATTTACCCACTACCTTTATACAAATTAAAGGAAAAAGAATTAGGGATTATATTGGCGCACCCAAAACGCTAAAGAATTTGGAAAACCTAATTGATCAAATATATTTAAAAGCAATTAGTAATTAATTTTATTAAGAAAAAGTTCCATTCCTTTTTGCTTTTCAGCATCTAAAACATATGAGATTTTATTATTCAAATAATCTTCAGGGTTTGTACAGTTTGGGTAATTATTACCTTCTACATTTATAGCCTTGTACATATTTTTTAAGCCATACTCTAAAGCCATATTAAAAGTTACAATAAAATCCTGAGGTAATTTTTTATTCGCTACCCAAGCGGCAAACACAAAGGGAAAACCTGTCATCTCTTTCCAAATAGCTGATAAATCGTAAATATAGGTATGCTTAGCATTCAAAGCAAAAGCCCTGTCTCCTATTACCAAAGCAGCATGTTTTCCTTTTATGCTATCTTCAAAACCAATTTCAGCATTTTTAAGCCCAGGGCTTAAATGCCAATACTCTCTCAGTAAAATTTTTAGCAGTTCAACAGAAGTACGCGATTGATAATCCAAGCCTATACTTTCAATTTCAGTAATAGGAACATCCGAATACAAACAAACCGTATCCACAGCACCATTAGCCCCTATGCAATAATCCGAAATAATATGAGGATGTTGCAATTTTGGAATAACTGCCACAGGCACTAAAGCCAAATCCACAGTTCCATTAATGAGTTTATCGGCACAAATAGAGGGATAATCCAACTGCAAATCAATACTGTGTATCAACTCACTTTGCTTTAATCCATGGATAAAAGGAACCGTATTTAAATAAGAAACAGCCGAGATTTTTATCATCAGAATAGTAGAATATAAATGACATAAAAACTAGTACATAATTTCAGAATTGTCCCAGCAATAAATCCCCAAAGTGCGCCAAAAGCTATCTTTACTTCATTCTTACTCGCTTCAGTTTTTGCACCAATATAAGCACCAATAAAAGCACCTACTAAAATCCCAAAAGGAGGAAATAAAAAAATTCCTAATAACATACCCACTACCGAACCTCTAATTGCATACTTCCCTCCTCCTGCTTTCTTCACACCATAAATCTGCAAATAGTAGTCCAAAATGGTAACGACAACTACCACTACTCCTATCCAAAAAAGGGAATCCCAATCCATTTTATTAATAAAGAAATGATAAAGCAACAAAGCAATATAAGAAATAGGAGGTCCTGGCAAAGCAGGAATAACACTTCCTATCACTCCTAAAAGCAGTAAAATCCCAATTCCAATAAAAATAAGTATTTCCATTTCCCAAAAGTAATAAAAAAGCAAATGAAATAGGAAAGCACATCTTATTAAAATGATTAAATTTGTAGCCTAAATTAATAACACATAAAATGGCACTTACTCCTTTAACTGCAGTTACTCCTATTGATGGCAGATACATTAGCAAAACTTCTAGCTTACAAGCATACTTTTCTGAAGCTGCTTTAATAAAGTTCAGAGTACAAGTTGAAATTGAATATTTCATTGCACTTTGTAATAGTTCTATTCTTCAACTTAACCATTTTCCATCTGATAAGTTTAGCAACTTAAGGGGTTTATACACTAACTTTAGCGAAAGTGATGCACAAAGAATTAAAGACATTGAAAGCATCACTAACCATGATGTAAAAGCAGTAGAATACTATATTAAAGAAGAATTTGATAAATTAGGATTACAAGAATTTAAAGAGTTTATCCATTTTGGACTAACTTCACAGGACATCAACAACACAGCTGTTCCTTATTCAATAAAAGAAGCCGTAAACCAAGTTTACTTACCACAATTAACTGAAATTGTTGATTTATTAAAAAATAGAGCTGAGCAGTGGAAAGCAATTCCTTTATTGGCGCGTACGCATGGACAAGCAGCTTCACCAACAAGAATGGGAAAAGAAATTCAGGTATTTATTGAGCGAATTGAAAAGCAACTTTTATTGTTAGAAACGATTCCTTTTAGTGCAAAGTTTGGTGGTGCAACTGGTAACTTTAATGCACATCATGTTGCCTTCCCTGAAATTGATTGGGTGAATTTTGCAAACACTTTTACGGTTAATGCTCTAGGGTTGGAACGCCAACAAACAACTACACAAATTGAGCATTACGATAATTTGGCAGCATTGATGGATAATATCAGTAGAATCAACACCATTTTAGTTGATTTTTCTAGAGATATCTGGACTTATGTTTCTATGGATTATTTCAAACAAAAAATTAATAAGGGAGAAGTGGGCTCATCAGCAATGCCACACAAAGTAAACCCTATTGATTTTGAAAATGCAGAAGGAAACTTAGGAATGGCAAATGCAATTTTCTCTTTCCTGTCCAGTAAATTACCTATTTCTCGTTTACAAAGAGATTTAACCGACAGTACAGTTTTAAGAAATATTGGTGTTCCTTTCGCCCATACGCTTATCGCTTTTGCATCATTAAAAAAAGGGGTAAATAAGTTACTTATCAATGAGGCAAACATTGCTGCTGACTTAGAAAAAAACTGGGCAGTTGTGGCTGAAGGAATTCAAACAATTTTAAGAAGAGAAGGTTATCCTAACCCTTATGAAGCGCTTAAAGAATTAACAAGAACCAACTCTGTTATCAATGCTGAAAGCATTGCTTCCTTTATTGATACTTTAAATGTTAATGATACTATTAAAACAGAATTGAAAGCAATTACGCCTAGTAACTATACAGGAATCTAAAACAGAAATTATACCGCTACGCTTTCAGATATGAGATGTTAGACAATAGACTATGGTCTGTCGACTAAAAACCTAGTTTGTTTTTTTCAAGGTAATCTTCCCAATTCCACATGAAGTGTTTAAGCAGATTCTTTAATTCATTATAAAATATAGGGTTGGGTTTATTCTTGCGCTTGAATAAATCCCCTTGATATTCATTAATGTTATATTTCTCAAAAATTCCATATGCCATAGCATTAATCGCATATTCATTTTCTATTAGTAATTCATTAAAATAGTTTTCATAATCCAAGAAGCGCTCAATGGCTAAGTGCTGCTCATTTTCAGGGAGTTCTTTATACATTTCACCCAAAATAAACCCTCTTAAAATAGCCGATTCCTTTTCCTCAAAAAAAGTATCCAAATTTTGGATATTCCCTAAAAAGACAATATTCATAAACCATTCTACATCTTCATCAGTAAGGTTAGGACTATCCTCCAAATTATTATTGTTATTGATAAAATCTTTGATTTCAACAAAGCCAACCTCAATCACATTGTTGAGCAAATTCACATAAATAGCAGCAGCCAATTCAGCTTTTACTTTTTTCTTTTTTGATAATAAACCTAAAAACTTTATCATATCAATTACAGATTAAAATGTGATTTAGCCTCCTCCATTATTTGCTTACCAATAGCCAAACAAGCTGTTGCTGCTGGGGAAGGTGCGTTTAACACATGTATATTTTTTTTATTTTTTATTATTTTAAAATCATCAATAACCTCACCATCACTCCCTAAAGCCATAGCTCTCACTCCACTTCTACCCTCAACAATATCCTCCATTTTAAGTTTCGGAATCATCTTTTGTAATTCCTTCAAAAATAAAGATTTTGAGAACGCCCTTCTATACTCATTGAGTCCGAATTTCCAATGATTTATGAACAATCGCCAAATACCCGAAAAACTAAGGGCTTGCATAGTATCTTTAAAACTAAAATCTGTTTTACTATACCCCTCTCTTTTAAAGGTAAAAACAGCATTCGGTCCACATTCAATATCGCCATTGGTCATTCTTGTAAAATGCACCCCCAAAAATGGAAACTCAGGATTAGGAACAGGATATACTAAATGATTAATCTTTGACTTTGCATGCTCAGTCAATTTGTAATAATCACCTCTAAACCCTACAATTTGCATATCCAACTTCACTTTATCTTTTGTAGCTAATCTATCAGCAAACAAGCCCCCACAAAAAATGATGTGCTTAGCATTAAACTCTCCTTTTGATGTTAGTATAGCATCATCATTATAATCCAACACCTCACAGCCAGTCACTACTTTACTATTCGGATGTATAGCAAGGACTTGCTCTGCAAGTTTATTCGTTATTCCTTTATAATCTATAATTCCTGCTTCAGGAACCCAAAGTGCTTTTAAGCCCTCAACATTAGGTTCTATTTTTTTAAATTCCTCAGGGTTTAATAAAGCCAAGCCCTTTAATCCATTCTTTTCTCCATTCTCTTTTAAGACTTCTAGGCGTTCAGTTTCAGTAGGATTTATGGCAACAACAATCTTCCCGCAAATATCATACTCCACCTTATTTTTTTCTGCAAATTCAATAAGTTCTTTCCTGCCCTCAACACAATTTTTTGCTTTTAAGGAGCCATTCTTATAATACAATCCTGAATGAATCACTCCTGAATTTCTCCCTGTTTGATGAAAAGCCAATTCTTTTTCTTTTTCAAAAACAATAATCTTAAGTGCTGAGAATTCTTGCTGAAGCTTATAAGCTGTTGCCAAACCCACTATCCCTCCTCCTACTACTGCTATATCAAATTGTTTATTTTGCATATTGATATTCTATTTCGCTAGTGTAAAAACTCTGGAAATATTAAAGCCAAAATAAATATCTCCATCCAACCAACTTCCGTTAGTTTCATGGATAAAAGCACGTTCAAACATAGCTGCAGAATTGCTTAAATGCAATTGAAAAACATGACCTCCTGTTTCAATATCCACTCCAACAGATAGTGGATTAATATTTTTATCTTCATTTAATTGGAGAAAGCACTCTGCATTAACTGAAATTCTTGAGGTTAATTTATGCCTTGCCCCTAAACCAACAGAAAATAAATCATGTGCATTACCTTCAGTAACTACATTTTTATGCACTACTGTTGGGCTTAGCTGAACCGACAAATTACTATTCATTTTTCGTGCAACCAAAAATTGATGTGCATAGCTCATTTGATCTGACATAACATAACTTTCGGCTTGCATATCTTCCCATATTGCTTGCTTAAAGAAAACGGAAGAATACCAAACCAAACTAAAAGGGAAAGCCTCCTCACCCTTACTTTGACCGACTAATTTAATTTTTGTATTCGCATCAATCGTTTTCAAAAAAGAACTCCTCCCTAAACCTACTGAAACCCAATCATTCACACCATAATCCAACCCAAAGCGAACTTGGGAATTATCCAATCCATACAAATTATACGCTCCAGAATTTAAAGGCCCAAACCTATGCTGAATCAAGAAAAGCAAATCTCCTTTACTCACCAGCTCAACTGATTGCCCATTTACGATTTTCACACCCTTAAAAGTAGAACTGATTTTATAGTTTGAGTCATCACCCAACAATTGCAACAAATCATCTTGAGCAAAAACAGTGGCTTGACAAAAAAGTAAAATTAATAGTATTCTTTTCATCTATATTTTCTTTAGTTTTGCTTTTATAGTAACTTCAATTTCTTCAGCAATATTATACATAACCACTCTAGGTATTTTGATTTTATAATCCTTAAGCTTAATAATAAATGTTGCGTTAATAATTACACTATCATTCGTTTTCTCCAAACTTCCTTTTACTTCAACTTCATTGGGTACCCCATGAATTTTTAAGGTTCCTTTTGCTGTTAAGTTTTCATTAATATCCCCAACAATTCCTGAAAAAGAGGATTTAGGAAATTTATCTGATTCTAAATAATTTTCATTAAAATGCTCTTGCATTAATGGTTTTGGGAAAATGAAATCAGAAATATTTAATTGAAAAACCAATTGCTTAGTTTCATCATCATACACTGCACTCACCTTAGTATTTACTGCTGATATATCTTCTATTGGGGCTTTCGAAAAAAAAGAAATTTCTGCTTTCTTGGTTAAATACTGTTGTGCTTGAATATTTGTAATAAAGAAAAATAATATGATGGTAATTATTTTATTCACAATCAGCCCATTTTTTAATAATCGCAATATCAGAATCGCTCATTACTGGCGAACCATAAGGAGGCATTTCAAGGTCAACAACCCTACTTTTTAAAGCATAATTATCTAGGGCACCCATTACTCCTTGATAAGTACTGAGTACTGCATTCCTGTCAGAATTTGCATTATGACAAGCTATACAATTACTCTCGATTATAGGCTGCACTAATTCCACAAATATTTGTTCATCAGGATTACAAATAGGCACAATTTCATTATAAGTACATGATGAAACAATAAATATCGAAAACAAAAAAAGAAGTCTTATCATAAAGCAAAACTACAAAAACTAATTAGTATCTGCTTGCTTAACATCAGGTCTGTTAAATAAAATAAACCCTATTAGTAAAAGTATAATTACTACCCAGAGCGCCATTTGTTGGCTGTGAAATTTAGTAACAAGCCCGAAAAATAAAGGGCCTAAAAAAGAAGTTGCTTTTCCTGTAAGCGCAAAAAAACCAAAAAATTCATTCTGTTTTTCTTTAGGCGTAAGGCGTGCCATTAAGGAACGACAACAGGACTGATTAGGCCCTACCATTAGTCCTAAGAGCACTCCTGCAACCCAAAACCATTCCTTAGGACTACTTGTTTCTGGAGCATAATAAGCAATGAATGTTGCAACTATCAAAACGATTAATGAAATATTTATCACCTTATTTGCCCCAATTTTATCTTCAATATAGCCAAACAAAAACGACCCTACTCCAGCACATAAATTTAGGACAATTCCAAGCATCATAACCTCCTTAAAAGTAAAGTCCAAAGTACCTACTGCATACACTCCACCTAAAGCAAAAATGGTAATCAATCCATCATTAAAAAATAAGCGAGCAATCAAGAATCTATATATTTTTCTGTAATTAGAAATAGTTCTGAATGTTTCCTTTATTGATTGAAAGGAAGAGTAAATATGTTGCTTGTTTAGTTTCTCTCGTTTCCTATCCTTAACAAATAAAAAAGTGGGAATACTGAACAGCAAAAACCAAACACCAACTAGGATATTTATCTTCCTTATTTCATCAGGATTATTAATATCAAAAAGAAAGAAAGAAATAAATAAAGCTATCAAACCACCAACAAAACCTAAACCCCAAGCATATCCTGAAATTCTTCCAATATTATTTGAAGTTGATAAATCAGGCAAGTAGGAATTGCAAAAAACACTTCCCATCTCAAAGGCTATATTTGCAATTACAAAACATGATAAAGCAAAATAAACATCCCCTACATTAGGAAAATATAATAAGATTGAGAATATAGCACATATCCAAGTGAAAGTGATTAAGAAAAATTTTCGATATCCGCCTCTATCTGCTAAAGCGCCAAGTATAGGAGAAAGTAAGGAAACAACAATAGCAGTGATAGCAATAGCACTACTCCATAAAAAAGTACCTTCTTGCTCATTAGGAGCAATTACTTTAACAAAAAAAGCACTATAGATAAACGTAACTATAATAGTAGTAAAAGGCTGATTTGCAAAATCGTAAAGCGACCATGCAAAAATCTCCTTCCTATTCTTAATTTTAAAAATACTCATGCAATTTACAAATGCCAATATTACACAATTTATTTCAGAAAACTAATTTAGCTTATCCCCTTAAAAATTATACATTTGCACTCCTAAAATTAAACAAATGAACTTAGAAGGTATTATCAATGTTACTGGAAAACCAGGACTTTACAAAGTTGTTTCACAAGGAGGCAATAGAGTTATTGTTGAATCTTTAACTGATGGAAAAAAAACTCCATTACATTCTCACAATCAAGCTAACATGCTTGAAGAGATTGGCATATATACTTATGATGACACAAAACCATTAGCTGAAATCTTTGATTATATTGCAAAAAAGGAAAATGGAAAACAAACCCTAAGTCATAAGTCATCAGCTAATCAATTGACTACTTATTTTAGAGAAATTCTTGCGGATTATGATGAAGAGAGAGTCTATATTTCTGACATCAAAAAAGTAATTCAATGGTACAATGTTATGCAAGCATTTGGATTAATTGAAATACCAAAATCTGAGCAGAAAGAAAAAAAACCAGCAAAAAAGAAAACAACTACAGAAAAAAAATAATTATGCAAAATACAATTGCAATACCAACTCGACCAAAAAGAAAATTTGTCCCTGAAAATTTAATTATCGATTCTTGGGATAAAATCAAATCTTTGTTTGATAATTTACTAGAAAGAGAAATAACCTCTGCTACTGAATTAGAGCAATGGATGTTAGACCAATCTGAACTTGCAGCAGTTTTGGAAGAAGATATGGCTTGGCGTTACATCAAAATGAATATTGATACTACTGACAAAGAATTAGGAGAGCGTTTTTCATTTTGGATTAAGGAAATTTCACCAAATACAGCTCCTTATTCACATAAGTTAAATGTAAAATTAGTTGAAAGCCCATACTTAAGAGAATTAGATCAAGAAAAATACCGCATCTATTTAAGAAGCATAAAAAAACAAATTGAAATCTTCCGTGAAGAAAACATTCCTTTATTTACAATAATGGAAGAAAAGCAACAAGAATATGGGGCTATTTCTGCAAAGATGTCAATAGAAGTTGATGGTGAAAAATTGACCATGCAAAAAGCAGCACAATTATTAAAAAGTACGGATAGAGCTAAAAGAGAAGAGGTCTACAATAAAATCAGTACTAGAAGATTGAAAGATGAAAAAGCATTAGATAATTTATTTGATGAATTAATTGCTTTAAGGCAAGAAATTGCAAAAAATGCGGGCTTTGACAATTATCGTGATTATATGTTTGCAGCTATGGGGCGTTTTGATTACACTCCTAAAGATTGCTTTAATTTTCATGATGCTATTGCACAAGAAATTGTTCCTATTATCAATTCATTTGAACAAAAAAGAAAATCTAAATTAGGATACACTTCATACAAACCTTGGGATACAGCTGTTGATGTTGATGGTCTTGCACCCTTAAAACCATTTGAAGGTGGAACTGAACTAACTGATTTATCAGTAGAATGTTTCAACAGATTAAGACCTTATTTTGGAGAGTGTCTTTCAACTATGAAAGCCATGAAACATTTGGATTTAGAATCAAAAAACGGAAAAGCTCCAGGCGGTTTTATGTA
>Ga0208879_1002316_pt1 | contig 16976 bp, 14 predicted proteins | sample Knorr_S15_td_Bot_FD_185605 | JGI IMG/M metagenome (GOLD analysis project Ga0208879, IMG submission 185605) | Marine microbial communities from Southern Atlantic Ocean transect - Knorr_S15_td_Bottom_ad_5009_LV_A (SPAdes) (version 2) | ecosystem: Environmental > Aquatic > Marine > Oceanic | place... | reverse complement strand
CCCACGGGACGAAATATTTATGATCTTGCCCCGTTTCTTTTCGATCATGGAGGGGACGAAGATCTGCGTTAGAAGCAGAGGGGCGAGCAGGTTGACGTTTATCACAGTGTGGAACTTGTCGATCTCGGTTTCGAGAATCGTTTGGGGGAGCGTCACTCCGGCGTTGTTTACGAGGATGTCGATGTGACCGAATTCGGCGAGCGTGGCTTTGCCGAGTGCTTTCACTTCGTCGGCATCAGCCAATTCAGCGGTACGGGTCCACACCCGTGAACCGACTTTGCGGGCGGCTTCGGCTGTATGTTCGAGTTCTTCCTCGTTGCGGGCGGTGAGGGCGAGGTCGGCACCTGCGTTTGCCAGCACTTCTGCGATGGCGACGCCGATGCCCTTCGAGGCACCGCTGACGAACGCGACTTTGCCCGCGAGTGAGATAGTTCGAGTTGAGGTCATGTGGTTGGGTTCCTATACGTATTCGGCACTATTCAGTCGCGGGTTCTGGTTCGAATTTCGCTTGCCGACTCAGCTATTTTTCAGGTGGCGGAGACCAGGCCCCGGCGCTGGCTATTCGGCGGTGAATCGACGGGTGAGAGTGGAAGATGAACTCTACTACCGCATTGGGTTGTTTTTGCGACATGTTTTGGTCGCCCAGTTTATTCATCGCCGAAATGAACTGGTCTCGCATGCCTGTGAGGTTGAGCGCGTAGAGGTCGGCAGCCGTTTCTGCCTTGCGAGACAGCCAGTTGGCGGCTGGCAGGGCGATCAGAGAGACACCTACTCCAACGATGATCACGAGCGGGAGGCCCGCAATATCGGAGATTCCGCGCAGGCCGAGAGAACCGGTCCACGTCACCAGCGCGAGATCGATGACGAAGAAGCTGATAAAAATCAGGACTGCCTGTACGAACATCATTTTCCAGACGTCGTTTCTTACGTGGTGACCGAGTTCATGTGCCATGACGACTTCGATCTCCTCTGGCGTGTTCGAATCGATCAGTGTGTCGGAGATGATTATCCGCCGGGTGCGGCCCCATCCGGTCACGGCTGCGTTGGCCTTTGACGATTTTTCGCCCAGATGCCAGACGTAGACACCTTTTACGCGGGTCCCGATCCGGTCGGCAAGCGCAAAGAGCCGGTCCTTGAGCTCGCCTTCGGGAATCGGTTCGAATTTGTAAAAGAGCGGAAAGAGCAAAACGGGAACGAGGGCCGCCAGTACGATGATCAAGAAGGAGGCCCCGATAGCCGCCCATAGCCACCAGAGATCGGGCTGTGACCTCAGGAGCCAGTAGATTCCTGACACGACGATAACGATCAGCACCGTCTGTATTGCGGTACCTTTGAACCAGTCCCACAGCCAGCCTGTCAGTGTGAGTTTACTGAGCCCGAACTGCTTTTCAACGACGAATCCCGAGTACAACTCAAACGGAAACTCGATGGCCTGGAGACCTGCCCCGGCTATCAGCAAGTACAGCACGACAACCAGGGCCGACGAATTCGTCCAGCCCTCTGCAAGGTTCCGGATGGCCTCAGATCCGCCGGCCAGCAGAAACACCAGTGGTACGACGATGTTCAGGACCATTGAGACAACGGACACGGTAAGTTTTATCCGCTGGTACTTGCGTGCCCTGGGCGGACTCGGGGATGTGCTCGGTTCTGGTGACCGGTTTTCGTTACCGGACAATTCGCGATCGTTGTTGATCGGCTCTTTGGAGGTCAATCCCACACCTCGACTGTGCGTTTCCCGAACAGGTCCCAGTCCCACTCGGTTCCCCAACCGGGCGCGTCGGGAGGCGAGATCCGCCCTTTTATTGGACTGACGGGGTTCATCATGCCGAGATACTTGCCGGCCTCATCGTGTCGGCCGCCGGGGAAGTATTCGTAGTAGCTGGTGTTCTGCACCGAACAGAGCAGGTGGGCGTGAACGAGTCCCCAAAGGCCGCCGGGGCCGTTGAACTCGATGTTTGCGCCGTGCAGTTCGGCGAGATGGGCCAGCTTCAGGCCGGCGGTCACGCCCGTCCTGGCGTTGTACCTGATCAAGTCAGTTGCACCTGTGATCAGCCACTGGGCTGAGATTTCGACATCGTGCATTAATGTCTCGTTCGACATGATCGGGATGGTCAATTCAGCAGCAAGTTGGACAAGTTTGTTGTGATACTGCTCGGTGAGTGGCTCTTCGAACCAGCGGTATTGCAGCCCTTCCAGCGCTTTTCCTACAGTCACCGCCTCATCGTATGTGTAGACCGCCACCGGGTCGTGCATGAGTTCGATCACAGGCCCGACTGCCTCGCGAATGGCGGTCAACCATTCGATGTTTTCACGGAACGGGTGATAGAAATGGTCTTTGGTAGCGATGAATCCTTCGGAAACCGCTGCCCGGGCGTCGTCGGCTGCCTCCTCAATGGTGGCGCCGCGGATGTTGAGGTAAGCGGGCAGCGAGTCGCGGACTCGGCCAATTAGCGCCCACACCGGCATGTCAGCCGCCTTGCCCGCGATGTCCCACAGGCAGTTGTCGAACGCTCCGAACCAGCCCGGTACGCGATACACCCAGCGTGTGCCCTGGTGGAGCTTCTGGTAAAGGTGTTCTCGGTAGAGCGGGTCTTCTCCGATGACGAGACCCCGTAGTTGCTCAACGTCATGTTTTGTGAGCGAGGCGACGCCGTCGGAAATGGCGGTGCAGTGACCGTTAATGCCTTCGTCGGTGTCTACATGGAGGATGAACTCGTACTGTTTGCGGGCGGTTGAACCGGGGTCCGTGCCGGTCTGCGCGGGAGGGGCGTGGAGCCAGCGCTCCCGCTGCTGCCCGGAGAGCTTTATCAACTCAAACTGGCGGACAGGCTGATCGGTTTCGAGGACGGTGAGACGTACGTTCGTGATCTTCATTCATATTCCTCAGGGTGGCCGGCGGCGTTAGAAAATACGCTGTCCGCTCGCAGGTTCATCGACTACTGCGACTTGCCCGACCGTGAACCGCTCAAGCACAGATTCATCGACCTCGATACCGAGCCCGGGCCCGGCGGGAACTTCGACCCTGCTGTTCGTTTGGGTGAAGATCGGATCGGTCAGGTTCTCCCGGATCGGGTGCGGAGTCTGGTCGAACTCCAGGACAGACTCGTTCTGATAGGGGATATCGGTCTGGCCGATCTGGTTTACGGGCTGAACCGCAAGCGCATGAAGGGCGGCCGCAAAGCTGATGCCGGTACCCCAGAAGTGCGGATTGAACTTGACCCCGAATGCCTGTGCCATCAGGCCGACCCGGTGCAGTTCCGAGGGGCCGCCGACTCCACAAATGTCGGGTTGGATGATGTCGAAAACACGGTTTGCCAGGCGGGGCGCGAATTCCCAGCGTGTTGAAAGGCTTTCGCCGCCAGACGTCGGGATTGGCGAACGCTGTTGCACGAGCTTGTTTGCGGCATCGTCTCTCGATGCGCAGGGTTCCTCGAACCAGCTGAGGTCGTTATCGGCGACCATGTTGGCAAAGGTTATGGCGGTGGCCGGGTCGTACGATTCGTTCGCATCGAACATCAGGCGTATGTCCGGACCGATCGCTTCACGGGTGGCCTTGATTCGGGCGGCGTCCTCTGCGAGGGTCATCGCGCCCACTTTCATCTTCATTCTTGAGAAGCCCTGTTCGGCGTACCCGATCGCTTCATCGATATTAGGCGCAAGGGCGTAATCGTCGACGTAGTAGAGCCCGGTGGCGTAAACCGGGATTGAATCGTGAATTCGCCCGCCCATTACTTCGGCGACCGGCTTGCCTGTGCTCTTGCCGACGATGTCGTGGAGGGCGGTGTCGATAGCACTGATCGCATTGCTGGCACCGGCCGCGTAAACGTGGCTCTGGTAAACGGCCCGATGCAACCTGTGCCAGATTTTGCCGAGGTGATTCGGGTCTTCTCCGATTGCCATACGTGCGATGGTTGCAAACCCCGGAACAGAATCGCCAGAACCGTATGTTTCGCCCCACCCAACGATTCCGTCGTCGGTGGTGACCTTCATGACAACGACGCTGCGCACGTTGGTCCATCGCTGGGACCAACCGAACGGTTTTTTGAGTTTGGCCTCGACGAATCGGACTTCAATGCGTTCGATTTTCATTGTTGGCTTTTGTGATCTAGCCGCGCTGTGCCCAGTCGGAGTCAAGCTGCTCGAATCGCCTGTTTAATTCTTCAATAACTGAGTCAGGAATGGGCAGACCGTTGTCGACCTGGCTGATGTTGGTTGCCATGTGCGAGGGATTCGTCGTGCCTACAATAGCGACATCGGCGTTCGGGTCGCTGAGTGTGTATCCGAGCGAAGTGAGAATTGCATCGTCGGGCTCGTTTTCGATGGGGCCAATTGCACGGACGGATTTCGCCCGCTCGAGATAGGGCGTGTTGTAGCCGCTGGCGGTCGGGTCGGGCGCATCGGGGCGTGACTTGCCCCAGACCCCTCCGGCGATAGGGCGCTTGATGATCGTGCCCATTCCTTTTGCGATCGCTTTTTCGAGTAGCCCCGAAGTCCGTGCCCGCTGTTCTACGAGGTTGTAGCTTGTTTGCAAGGTTGCGAACAGCCCGGAGTCGACGGCCCAGTGCGCTGCTTCGTTATCGCCCGAGTAGCCGATGAACCTGGTTTTACCTGCTTGCTGCGCTTCCTGCAGGGCGCGGATGACATCCCCTTTTTCCAGGACATCGATGTCACACGAATGCAGCTGGACTACATCGACGTGATCTGTCTGGAGCAGGCGCAGGCTGCGGTCGATAGAGTCGGCAACCGTCTGGTATGTCCAGGCTTCACCTTCGTACCCGAGTGCGACGTGACCCGCCTTGGTGGCTAGGAAGTAGTCATCGCGGCGCTGAGACACCCCGTTTCCAACAAGTTCTTCAGAAATGCCGTAACAGGCAGAGGTGTCCAGAAAGTTGATGCCGTTATCGAGGGCTGTATTGAGGACGTTCGTCGCCTGGTCCTGGTCGGAAAGTTCAAGCGATCCGATCTCAGAGAGGCCGACTCCCAAACGGCTGACTTCAAAACCCGTGTTACCGAACTGGACTTTCTGCATGATTCAACTTTCGCTTGTTGATGGCGGACCGATGTTGGAATGTTCGCCCGAAGCTTACTCCCCGAGAAATGCCAGGCAGAATCTGAGGTGTAGAAATTTGAACAAAAAAAGGCCCGTGCAAATTGCACGGGCCATGACGATCAAACGCGGCTGGCTTAGGTTGCTTTACCGATTTTGAACATCTTTGTGCTGCAGACCGGGCACGTACCCTTTGAAGCAGGGCGTCCGTTCTTCATCGTAATCTGCTCGGCGTTCTGCATCTCACGTTTGGTCTTGCACTTCATGCAGTAGGCTTCCATGGCGGCCCCCCGGAACTTGTAATGTGTGTACACCGCTCTTACAAGCGCATCGTGCGCTAATGCGGTAGATCGTCGAACGACCCTACTACATCTTTTTCAACTTGTCGCTAGTTCAGATGGGCAACGTGGCTTCCGATTACCGGAACCGCCGTTCACTCAACTAGGGGTGGGTGGTGGAATCGTAACCATGTAGTAGGGGTATGTTACGTATTCCGTAGGAATTATGGGCCTGACTGGTGTTAATCAACTAATTTGGAAATCCGGCATATTCGTACCTAAAAACAGGCATTTTCCTATCTCAGGCCAGTGTCCAGCCATTTCCCAACTGCAGGTGAGATTGCGCGAGAGACGGGCGTTCATCGTGGAATCAACTATAATTTCGAGTCGAAAATCACCGCTGACGGGTATCGTTCTCATGCCTGCAGCAACCCGAGAGACCAATCTGTACTTACCGGGCGAATCAGGTTAGCGAGGAAACTGCCGGTGCCAATGACTCAATCGAGTAATTCTGTTGATGAGTTGAAAGCTGACGCGATCGGCGCGTTGCGGTCAGCGGATTCCACTGACCAACTTGAGGCCTGGCGTGTTGAGTATCTAGGGCGGAAGGGCCGGTTGACGTCGGTTCTCAGGGGGCTTGGATCGCTGGACATTAAGGAACGCAAGGTCGTCGGCGCGTCGGCCAATCGCCTGCGTGCCGAGCTGGAGTCGCTATTCGATGAACGGTTGCAGCAGGCGAAATCGACCACGGTTCCGGCAGGTTCCATCGATATCACCCTGCCGGGTCGCAAACCGGCGTCGGGTGGGCTGCACCCATCGACCCAGATGATCCGGGAGATCACTCAGGCGTTCAACGAGATGGGCTTCCAGACTGTTGAGGGTCCTGAAGTCGAGTTAGAGCGCTACAACTTCGACTTGCTCAACATTCCCCCCGACCACCCGGCGAGGGATCAGTGGGACACGATCTGGGTCGATTCGGAGTCGCGCAGCGATATTTTGTTGAGGACACAAACCTCGCCGATGCAGATCCGCGTAATGGAGAAGACCGATCCACCGGTGCGAGTTGTTATCCCCGGCAAGTGTTACCGGCACGAGTCGACGGACGCGACGCATGAATGGCAGTTCAACCAGGTCGAGGGGCTGGCTGTGGACGAAGGGATTACGTTCGCCGATTTGAAAGGCACGCTCTACGAGTTCGCCCGCCGTATTTTTGGCCCGACACGAAAAGTTCGCTTTCGTTGTGACTTCTTTCCGTTCGTCGAACCGGGCGTCGATATGTCGATCGATTGGAATGGCCAGTGGATCGAGATCCTCGGTGCGGGAATGGTTCATCCGAAGGTGCTGGAGAACGCCGGGTACGATTCGGGCAAGTACACCGGGTTCGCGTTTGGTATGGGCCCCGAGCGGATATCGATGTTGCGGAACGATATAACCGATATCAGACATTTCTTCGGAAACGACCTGCGGTTTCTGACACAGTTTTAGGCCCGGCGAACGCGCCGGTCACGCCGTGCTGGTGTTGCGCCGATTACAGGTGCTGCACCGGCTACCACCTGTGGTTCTGATAACTGTGAATAACGAGCAAAATACATGAAGGTTCCTGTTTCCTGGCTGAGCGAGTATGTGGATATCGAGATTAGTCTCGACGATCTGGCCCATCGGCTGACAATGGCTGGCAACGAGGTCGAATCGATCGAGCGGACTGGCTGGATCGACAACGTTGTGGTGGGCCGTGTCGAGAGCGTTCGACCGCATCCCGACGCTGACCGCTTGCGGCTTGTGACTGTGGACCACGGTGATGGCGAGGCCGAAGTCGTGTGCGGGGCACCCAACGTTGCTGAGGGTCAGAAGATTGCCTATGCGTCGATAGGCGCGGTCCTTGTTGACGCCTACGCCGACGAGCCGGGTAAGACAAGAAAATTGAAGCGTTCAAAGATTCGTGGTGTCGTTTCAGACGGGATGGTCTGTTCGGTCAAGGAACTGGGCATTGGGAACGATCACGAGGGAATCCTGGTCCTTGACGATGGCGCGAGAGTTGGTACCCCGATCGGCGAAGTGATTGGCGAATCGGTACTGGATATCGAGTTGACGCCGAACCGCCCTGACTGCCTGGGGATTGTCGGCGTTGCGAGGGATGTTGCGGCGATTACAGGCAACCCGTTGCGCGAGCCGGACATCACATTTGAGATGACGGGTCCAGACGTGAGTTCGCTCGCGTCGGTCGAAATCGCTGATCCAGACCTCTGCCCGAGATACACGGCCTCGGTAATTGGGGGGGTGAAGATCGGTCCATCGCCAAAGTGGTTGCAGGAGCGCCTGGTGGCACTTGGAGAACGGCCTATCAACAGCATTGTGGACATTACGAACTTTGTAATGTTTGAAATGGGGCAACCCCTCCACGCGTTCGACCTCGACAAGGTCGTCGATCGCAAGGTGATTGTGAGGCGCGCCGTTGCAGGCGAAAAACTTGTCACACTGGACGGCAAGGAGAGGAAGCTCGACGGTGAGATGCTGCTGATTGCTGACCCCGAGCGTGGGATCGGTCTTGCAGGCGTGATGGGTGGCGCGAATACGGAGATATCTGAGACGACGACTACGGTTTTCCTGGAGTCGGCCACCTTTCATGGTGTTAACAACCGCAGGACTGCCCGTGCGCTCGACCTTTCGAGCCAGGCGACCCTGCGATTTGAAAAAGGGTTGCGGTCGGGGCTTAGCGAGGTCGGGCTGCGGCGGGCAACGCAGTTGATTCTGGAAATAGCCGACGGGACTGCCGCATCGGGGATTATCGACGTGTACCCGGGCGCTGGTGAGGAACAGCAGTCGGTTGATTTCCACAGAGATCACATCAAAAAAGTTCTTGGTATCGAATTAGAAACTTCGGTGATTGAAACAACCCTCAAGAGTCTCGGGTTCGACTTTGGAGAACATGATTTCGGGTGGCGGGTAAAAATCCCTTACTGGCGGCCTGACATTTCGATCCCCGAGGACCTTGTTGAGGAACTTGCCCGGATAATCGGGTACGACAATATTCCTACGACTACTCTTTCCGGCAGTCCGCCGAAATGGCAGCCGCAGCCCGAGTTGCGACTGCGCGGGCGCGTGATGGACGCGTTGGTGCGGGCGGGCATGCAGGAGACGATCAGCTATTCAGCCACGACGGCCGCCGGTGAGGCCCGTGTGACGCTGCCAGACGACACGGGCGGGCCCGTCGGCTTACGCAACCCGGTAAGTACGGATTTTGCCGTGATGCGGCGTACCCTGCGAGAGGCGATACTGGCGACTGTAGCCCGCAATTCACGCACCTGGCGTGGTCCGATCGCGGTCTTCGAGGCTGGCAGCGTGTTCTTCGATTATGGAGAAGGGTTGCCGGAAGAACGGCAGATGGTGGCGGGGGCTTTCGCCGGACCGAGAAACGACCTGCACTGGGACGGTTCAGGCGATACTTCGGATTTTTACGATGCGAAGGGTGCTCTTGAGGCGGTGCTCGACGACCTGGGGATTGCGGCGGTCTTTGAGCCTGCAGAAGATGCAACATTTGCGCCTGGGCGCACAGCGGTAGTAAGGGTTCCAGGTGCCGGTAATCTTGCAATCGGGGTTGTCGGCGAAGTGGCTCACGATGTATTTTCAAAATTCGATGCCGAGGTTGCGGGCGTTGCAATGTTTGAACTCGATCTTGCCGCCTGCCTCAAGGTAGTCCAGGGATCAGGCAGTTCAGATGGCCCGGGTAAATTTTCGGAGTTCGTTCGGCTTCCGGCCTCGCACCGCGATCTTTCGCTTGTAGTCGACACGGGTGTAACGGCCGGGCAGATAGTTGAAATTGCAGGGCGTAACAAGATCGTGACCTCGGCGACTGTTTTCGATGTGTTTGAAGGAAAGGGCGTTCCGGAGGGTAAAAAGGCGATTGCGGTGCGCCTTGTATACCAGTCGCCGAACAAGACGCTTACCGCAGATCAGGTCGGGAAGATCGAGCAGCAGACGCTGAAGCAACTCGCAAACGAGCTGGGTGCGGAATTGCGGGTTTAGCGACCCACGGATGGCAGTCCAATGACGTATCACGAAGAACAATCGGGGCCAGGACCGGCGCATGCGCACAGGCCACACCAGCACCACTACGAGGCAGATATGCTCAGCGTGGAAGAGGCACGCGATCGCATCCTCTCGTACTTCGATCGGCTGCCTGCAGTCGAAACGCCGCTGATTGACGCTCTGGGTCAGGTGCTTGCCGAAGAGTTGATAGCCCCCTTTGACATTCCACCACTGACAAACTCGGCGATGGACGGTTACGCAGTTGTCGCGGCGGACACGATTGGTGCGTCGACAACGTCGCCGGTCGAACTGCCGGTAGTTGGAGTTATCGCGGCGGGACAGTTGCCCGAGCGTCCCCTGGCACCCGGCACGGTTGTACGCATCATGACTGGCGCTCCGGTTCCCGATGGTTCTGACGCCGTCGTGCCGTTCGAGGACACGGACGAGTTGGAGCGGAAAAAATCAGGGTCGGACGGGTCGATGAGTGCAATATCGATAAACACCGCGGCAGAACCCGGCGACAACATACGCGATGCAGGGGAGGACATAACTGCGGGCACGGTGGTTTTTGATGAAGGTGAGATTTTAGGGGCGGCCCATATAGGGGTGATCGCATCGCTTGGCCGGGCCACGATGCGGGCGATACGGCGCCCGGTAGTTGCGATCGTTTCGACGGGGAACGAACTGCTGGAGCCAGGGCAGAAGCACCAGCCCGGCAAGATATACAACTCAAACGCCTACAGCGTGGCTGCGATGGTCGCGCGGTACGGTGGCGTGCCGAGGATCATGAGCATTGCCCGCGACACTGTCGAGTCGCTTGAGGCTGCACTTGAAGAGGCCCTTGAAGGTGCCGATCTTGTCGTGACGTCGGCCGGAGTTTCCAAGGGTGACTACGATGTGGTGAAGGACGTACTTTCATCGAAGGGTGAGATAGCGTTGTGGTCGGTGCGCATGCGCCCGGCCAAGCCGCTTGCGTTCGGAATGTTGAAGCGCAAAGACGGTACCGGGGTACCTCATCTCGGCCTGCCCGGGAACCCGGTCAGCGCAATGGTGGCTTTTGAGCAGTTTGGGCGACCTGCGCTCCGGCTGATGATGGGCAAGGTGCAGGCCGAGAAGCCTTCGGTCGAGGCGGTCATGGACGATGCGATTCACAACTACGATGGGCGCCGGGTATATGCAAGGGTGCACGCGTATCGGGACGCGTCGGGTGTGTATCACGCACGATTGGCCGGGAACCAGAGTTCAGGTGTGCTGAGTTCGATGGCCAAGGCAAATGGATTAGCCATCTGCCCCGATGACATTGCTATGATTGATGTGGGCGAAATTGCCAGGGTCGAGATGCTCGACTGGCCCGACGATATTTTTTAACACTATCCGAGCGTTGCCGCGCCGACTGGCTGTGCGTTGACGCGCCGTACTGACTGCGCACCGAAAAGTTAATGACCAACCAGACAGAACAGACAGAACAGACCGAGCAGGCCCCCGCGGAACCGGTGGAGGAGCCGAAATACCAGATCGACGCACGGGCATTTGAGGCGTCGGGTCGATCATTCGCATTCGCGATTTACTCACGACTCTCCCCTGCGGGTAAATCGGTTGTCGACGACGGTAAGACACCAGGCGGCTTCGGTTGGGCATCGGAATACATGAAGGTGATGTCGAATGTCTGCTCGAAAGAGCCCGACTACCTCCTTCCGGGCACACCGATTACCGAGGCGGTGTTCAAGCTGTTGCTTGCGAACACGAACAGGGCCATGACGCTTGAAGAGATCCAGTCGGGTCTTACCACCGCGTGGGCGAGTGTGATTTACCTGAAAAACCTGTCTGATGAAGTTCTCCTCCGAATGCTGAACCAGGAGAACGATTACTTCATCAAGCGGGCGATTATCCGTCGCCGCCGTCGCGGAACTCAGCAATAGCGAATCCCTGGCGAATTTCAAAGCCCCCCGGTAGATTGCCGGGGGGTTTTTGTTTCCGGGTTTCAACTTGCTCGACGCGGGAGCCGCGCGGGCCCACGCCGATTGCCGTTATCAATTCGTCGATGACTAGCCGCGGGGCTGTGGCCCGTATTTTAACCGAGCCGTCGGGCAAGTTTTTTACCCATCCGGATATTTTTAGCCGGTCGGCAGTCATCGCAACGAATATCCTAAAACCCACGCCCTGGACCCTGCCACGCACGGTCAGTTCAACGGTTTTTATTTCGCGACTATTTTCGTTCATCGTCGGTTTTTTCGGTGGGTATGGCGGGGGGGTCTGGATGACCGGTGCGGCGGGGCCGGATGGTGGGTCTGCGAACCGGCTTGCGCTCTTCTTCGGCAAACCACTTGAAGAAAAGCACTGTCATTATTGAAAGGAAAACGAAGTTTCCTGGAATCCACATCAGCAGGCCGCCAACCCGCTGGTCTTCCGCTGGTGACCATCCGAAATGTCCAGGATTATCGAGATGAGCTCCAAAAATGACTGAATTAGAGAGGGTAATTACGGCCGCCAGCAGCGCCGATGGAGTGACTGCGAGCAGCAGAAATACTATTCGCTGGGGGTAGGAAAGTGGTGTACGAATTGGCGGCGGCCCGATGATTGGCCACCAGAAAAACACCGCGGGGGCGAACATGGTGAAGTGCATGACCAGGTGCAGCCACTCATTTTCCAGAGAGGCGTTGTAGGCCGCAGGGATGTGCCAGAGGTACAGCGAGCCGATGAACAACGGAAGAGCCACCGCGGGCCGGGTCAGGAACCTTAGAACCCGGATGACTAACGCAGCCTCGGTGAGCGCCGTCCCTGCGCCAGCACGTAATGGTCGTGGGAAGGCCCAGATGTACGCCGGCATTGGTCGTGCGATCAGCAGGAGTGGTGCTGCGAACATTGAAATCACGATGTGTTGGGCTGTGTGCGCGGAAAATAGATCGGCCGCATAGACATCCAAAGGGCCGGCAAGTGCGAACGCAAGGAGTGCGAAGCCAGCCAGCCCTGCCGCGAAGTTCCCCCAGAAGCCAGCGTTTGCCGTAGTCCGCATCGCCAGCCGTGCGGAGCCGACGATGTACAGGGCCGCGAGTATCAGGACCAGGACCGCGGGTGGGGAAGAAAAATCCCACGCGGATATGAAATCGCCGAAGCTGTCGATTAAATCGTGTTCTGAGTCGCCGGTCATGGCGTTGGGCCGTCCCCATATTTGGGTATTGGTGCTGGAGCCAACCGTTGGTGCCAGGTATGTGCGGACCCCATGGAGTCAGGACCCTGCGGCGGTGATTTTAAACGCTCTCGATAGGTGACGACTGGCTACCGGACCTGGTTACCGAATTGCTGGAGCAGCAGGACAAGCGTGAACATTCCAATTCCGATGGACATTGAGGCGGTGAAAATGTAAGTGAACAGCCGGCCATCGAACCGCAGGTGCATAAAGAATGCGACCACGCCGACGAACTTCAGGGTCGAGAGGCCAAGCAGGGTAGGGATGTACAGCCCACCCAGGCCCTGCACATTGAACAGCCACACTTCAAGCAGGGTGATTACGCCCAGGAACAGCCCGACCAGCCAGTAAAAACCTGGGCCGGCATGGGACACCCCGCCATGGGTGATCGTGCGCCAGAAGTTACTGAGCCACGCACCACCGATCGGACCCTCGAACGGGGGGTTTGGTTCCTGGCTGGCCGTGTGTGGCAGGTTCCACCACCCGTTGCCCTTGTGATATGTAAGTTTTTGCCAGAGATTCGCCATTGTCGGCTCCCGCGCCTATCCCTCGTTCCTAGCCATGGAGAAGTTCAGCGCCCGGCGGTGGACCGTCGTTTGCTGAAATCAGGTAAATAACCGTGAAAATTACGATCCAGACGATATCGACGAAGTGCCAGTAAAGACCGGCAATTTCGAGGTCGAGCGAGTTGTCGGCACGGAGCTTGCCCCGGTGCGACGAATACGCCAGGAAGGCCATCCAGATAACGCCGATAGTTACGTGCGCGCCGTGAATCCCGGTGAGGATGAAGAATGTAGTTCCGAAAATGTTGGTCCGGGGGGTCAGGCCTTCGTGCGCGAACTCCCTGAACTCGACGAACTGGAAGGCCATGAATACCGAGCCAAGCACCACGACGCCGAGAATCCAGAGGGTTGCCTTGTTCTTTTCGCCCTCCCTCAAGTAGTGGAGACCCAGGACCATGGCCAGCGAACTCATCAGCAGGACGAAGGTCGAAACCGTTGTGACCGGGATGTCGAGAATTTCGGACGGATATGGCCCGTTGAGGCTGCGGCCCCGATAAACGAGATAGGTGGCGATAAACGCCCCGAAGAACATTACGTCTGAACCCAGGAAGACCCACATCAGGAGCTTCCTGCTGTTCAACCCGGTCGAGGTGTCCTCTACGACGTTGTGTTCTGCCCGGGTGAGATGTTCTGTTGCTGTGGCCTGTGTCAAGTTCGATGTCACTTTAAGTTTCTGGGATTTGTTCAGGAGACTGGAGATGAAGTCGGAATTACGGGGTCTCTGGCTCAGGGTCGTTTACCGGTTCCATTGACCAACCGAGCAGGCCCCAGATAAAGAATGGCGCGCCTGCAAACAGCACCAGTCCGTCGGTAAGGAATGCGATGCCGAAGATCGCGAGTCCTATGGACAGGATAAATGGGTAGTAAGACTGGTCTGGAAGATGGATTTTGCCGTGACCGTGTTCGTTTTCAGTGGTATCTGCCCCGTACGCGGCCCCCGATACCACTGGCACGTTCTCTTCGTCGACGGCCTCATCGACCTGGGCCCCCGAGGGCAACACCGGGTCGTGATCGTCATGACCGTAGTACTCAGCGATGGTCTCCGGGTACTTTTTGAACCAGAAGTCGTCGCGATACTCGACCTGTGGTATCTCATCGAAGTCGTGTGGCGGCGGTGGCGACGACGTAGACCACTCGAGTGTGCGACCGTCCCATGGGTCGGCCGGAGCCACTTTCCTCTGGATCCGCGAGACGATTACGTTGATCATGAATATCAGCACGCCGAAGCCGAGGATGAAGCCACCAATCGAGGCGGCGAGGTTCGTGCCTTCCCAGCCCATGTTTTCGGCGTAGGTGTAGATGCGTCTCGGCATTCCGTCCAGGCCCACCCAGTGCAACGGGGCGAACTGGATGTTGAAACCAATGAACATCAGCGCCCAGTTTGCGATTCCCAGCTTTTCGTTCAGGTACCACCCGGTGAACTTCGGCCACCAGTAGTAGATTCCGCTGAATATCCCGAGTAGCGACCCGCCGACAAGCACGTAGTGGAAGTGGGCCACGACGAAGTAGGTGTCTTGCTGTTGCGCATCGGCGGTTGGTGCCGCGTGCATCACACCGCTGAGACCGCCGATTGTGAACATGGCGACAAACGAAATCGAAAACAGCATCGCCGTGTTCAAACGGATGTTCCCGCGCCACATCGTGGCGATCCAGTTGAAGATCTTTATGCCGGTCGGGACACCGATCAGCATTGTGGTAATGGCAAAGGCCGAGTTGGCCGCCGGGCCGAGACCGACCGTAAACATGTGGTGGCTCCAGACGAACCACCCCATAAACGCAATAACGATCCCGGCGAAAATTACAAACGGGTACCCGAACAACGGTTTCCTGGAGAAGGTGGGGAGGACTTCGGAAACTATTCCCATTGCCGGGAGGATCAGGATGTAGACCTCCGGGTGGCCGAATAACCAGAAGATGTGCTGCCACATCACCGGATCGCCACCACCGAGGGAGTTGAAGAAGTTGGTGCCGTAAACGCGATCGGCCTGAAGCTGGATGCCTGCGACGGCCAGTATTGGCATTGCGAGCACGAGCAGGATCGACGTGAGCAGGGTCATCCATGTGAAGACCGGCATCTTGAACATGCTCATGCCTGGTGCACGCATATTCAGGATCGTGACGATAAAGTTAAGGCCGGCTGCAATTGAAGCAACACCCAGGATGTTCAGGCCGACGATCCAGTAGGTCATTCCCATTCCCGGATTGAAAGTCACCCCGGAGTGCGGCGCATACCCGAACCAACCCCCGTTGGGTGCGTTTCCGGTAATCCAACTGGCATTGATTATCAGAGAACCGGCAAGGAAGATCCAAAAACTCGCTGCGTTGAGCCGGGGGAACGCGACGTCTCGGGCACCGATCTGAAGAGGTATCAGCCAGTTAAAGAATGCCGCTGATAACGGCATGATGACCATGAACACCATCGTCGTGCCATGCATTGTGAACAACTGGTTGAAGGTTTCGGGGTCGACGAACGTGTTATCAGCCCTGGACAGCTGAATGCGCATCAATAGCGCTTCTATTCCGCCCACAATGAACCAGATGAACGCGGTGATGCCGTAGAGGGTCCCGATCCGTTTATGATCGACTGTCCCTATCCAGCTCCAAATCCCGGTTTCGGCCTTGGGCCGGGGAAAGAGCCTTGGGAATGTTAGGGATGTTGTTGTCACGAGTGCGCTCCGCTGTAGGACAGTATAAGACCGCCCTTGCAGGTAGTTACTTGAGTGTCTTCAGATAGGTTACGAGGGCATCAATAGTGTCATCGCCGAGTTTGCTGAAATCGGTGGGCATCACGGCCACAAAATCGGGGACGACGAATGCACCCGGCTCTCTGATTGACTGTTCGATGTATTCGTCGGCGCTCAGACCCGAAACCCTGGTGGCGGCCCGATCGCCAATCCCGGCAAGCCCTGGACCGACCTTCTTGTCGTCGGCCGTTGAGTGGCAGACCGCGCAGTTCGTAGCGAAGACTGCGACTGCATCGATTGCGGTACCCGCGCTGCTGTCATCCACCGGGTCGGGGACTGCGCCGGTCCCCGGCTTGAGTGAGAGGAGGTAGGTGGCGATGTCAGAAATTTCACTGGCGCTAATTTTCGCTCTGCCGTCAGGGGTGTCATAGATCGCCGCGTGTTGCTGCATGCGGGTTCCGATCTTGACTGAGGACGGATCGGTGATCCACCCAATAAGCGAATCCTGATTCAGGTCTTTGAGGCCCGCGCCGAGCGTCAGGCGATCTCCGAGGTGAGTCAGGTTGGGTGCCGAAACGATCGAAGCGTTCTCAGTATCCGCCAGCCAGCCGTTCCAGCGCGCCTGCTGAATATTGATTTCCTGGGCATACGAACCAGGGCCGGTTGAGTTATTCGTGTGACAGGACGAACAGTTGGCGGCGAAGAGCTGTTGACCTGAAGCTTCGGGTGAACCAGGGGTGGGTGCATCGGGTGCGGTATGCATGCCGTTGAGCCACGCGTGGAAGTCCTCTTCGGTATCGACGATTACGCGGAAGCGCATGTGGGAGTGCGCGATCCCGCAGAACTCGGCGCACTGGCCGTAGAAGACGCCAGGTTCTGTGCCGATCATCCATATGAAGTTGTCGTTGAGCGGGACCATGTCGACCTTACCGGCGATCTTCGGAACCCAGAAGCTGTGGATGACATCCTGAGAGGTGAGTTTGAAGGCAACCGGACGGTCGACCGGGATGTGCAGCTCGTTCGCGGTAATGATTTCATGATCGGGGTACCGGAATTCAAACCACCACTGGTGTCCAATTGCTTCCACGCTCAGAACCTCGCCCTGGTCGGTGGGTACGCCGCTTTGCTGACCCCAGATCTGACTCAGCGTAGGGATGGCGACTGCGATGAGAATAATGGCCGGGATAATCG
>Ga0208879_1002315_pt1 | contig 16993 bp, 14 predicted proteins | sample Knorr_S15_td_Bot_FD_185605 | JGI IMG/M metagenome (GOLD analysis project Ga0208879, IMG submission 185605) | Marine microbial communities from Southern Atlantic Ocean transect - Knorr_S15_td_Bottom_ad_5009_LV_A (SPAdes) (version 2) | ecosystem: Environmental > Aquatic > Marine > Oceanic | place... | reverse complement strand
AATTAATGTACTTAAAGGAAAGATTCAACAGTTGTTTAAGGATAAAACACAAGAGTTAAAGCAAGAAGAAATATCTTCTAATGCAAAAGGAGATTGGCTAGACATTAGTATTCCAGGAATAAAAATTAAACAAGGGAATCTCCATCCCTTAACCCAGGTACAAAGGAGAGCACAAGATATTTTTCGTTCTATGGGGTTTGCGGTAGTTAAGGGTCCAGAAGTTGAGAGCGAGTGGTATAATTTCGATGCTTTAAATATGCCACCTGATCACCCTGCAAGAGAAATGTGGGATACATTTTGGTTAAAACAAAAGAAGCGTTCAATAAATACAAAGGAGAACTTTCTTTTGCGAACCCATACGAGCCCTTTGCAAGTAAGATACATGCAACAGCATAATCCGCCTTTGCGCATTATAGCTCCAGGGCGTGTATTTCGATACGAAGCAACAGATGCCAATCATCAAATTAACTTTTATCAACTAGAAGGATTGATGATAGGAAAAAATGTTTCAGTAGCTAATTTTCGTGCTATGATTCAAGAGTTTTACGAAAAGTTTTTTTCAAAAAAAATTGCAATTCGCCTTCGTCCTAGTTATTTCCCATTTACTGAGCCTTCCTTTGAAGTAGATATGACTTGTCTGGTATGTAATGGAAAGAAATGTAAATCTTGCGGGCATAGTGGTTTTATGGAAATGATGGGGGCTGGCATGGTACACCCTAATGTTTTTCGTGCAGCGGGATATAATCCAAAAAACTGGCAAGGATTTGCATTTGGTATGGGAATCGATAGATTAGCAATGATGAAGTACAAGGTAGAAGATATTCGCCTTTTTTATGGAAAAGATATGAGATTTTTAACACAATTTTAATATGTTATTTTCTCTAAACTTTTTAAAAGAACACATCCAAGGACAACTTCCTGGCCCAGAAAAACTGGACGAGCTTCTCAATATGCATATCTTTGAAGTTGAAGGAAAGGAGAAAAAGGGCAAAGATTGGATATTTAATATTGATATACTCCCGCATCGTGGGGATGCAGCCTCGCATCGCGGTTTGGCAAGAGAACTTGCCGCTCTTTTACCCAGGAAAATGACAACACTTCCTGTGAAGATTTTAAAGAAAGAAAAAGGAAGCTTAGCCCCTCTTCGTGTTAAGGTACAATCTCCTTTTGTGCGTCGCTACTCTGCTTTAGTGCTGGAAGGAATTCAAATTACCAAATCGCCTCAATGGCTTCAGGATCGCTTGGAACTTTTAGGTATTAACTCTATCAATAATATAGTGGATATTACCAATTACATTATGATAGAGCTGGGCCAGCCTCTCCATGCTTTTGATTACGATACATTAAAAAACCATCAAATGCTTATTCGAGAGGCAAAGGAAGGAGAGAGCGTAGATACGTTAGACGATCTTACTTTTAAACTTCCCAAAGGAGCTTTGGTTATTGAGGACAAAGATCGCTTAATTGATCTTGCTGGTATTAAAGGAGGTAAGTATAGCAGTATTCAATCTAATACTAAAAATGTTGTACTTCAAGCTGCATCTTTTTCAGGAAAGCATATTTATGAGACAAAAAAGCAGCTTGGGTACACAACAGAAGCTGCAGACCTATATTCACGCGGATTAGATCCTAATGCGACGCTGATTGCTCTTGCACGTGCTGTAGAACTTCTAAGTAAGCAAGGAAAAGTAAGAATTGTGCAAGTGGTAGACATATATCCAAAAAAGGAACTCGCAAAAAAAATCTTGTTTGACCCAGCTTTACTTGAGCAATACTTGGGGGTGTCTATTCCAAAAACTATTGCAATACAAATTCTAAAGCGCCTAGGATTCATAGTAAAAGAAAAAAAGGATACTTGGGAAATTATTGTTCCTACATTCAGGCAGGATATTAACGTACCAATAGATATTATAGAAGAGATAGTGCGCATGTATGGATACGAGAAGATTAACCCTATTTTTGCTGTAAGTTCAATTTTACCATCAATTGAAAATCCAATTGCCCGCCTGCAAGAACAATTACAAGACACCTTGGTTAAGGCAGGATTTAGCGAAATTTACAGCTACTCTTTTATTGGAGAAAAAGACTTGCAAACATTTCGCTATACCCCAAAAGATGCTAAGGCTTTAGTTGAGCTTCAAAATCCCTACAGTGAAGAGTATAAATATTTACGGGCTAATCTGCTAGAAAATCTTTTAAAAGTAGTAGAGGAGAACACAAGACGTTATGCGGGGAAGGATATTTATGTGTTTGAACTAGGAAAGGTATTTGAAAATACACAACAGAAAATTGCAGAGTCGGACCTTATAACTGGTGTTATTAATTTACCTAAAAAAAACGATCAGGCGGCATTTGCGCAAGCAAAAGGCGTGGTAGACTTTTTACTAAGTCGTCTTGGAATTTCAAACTCTTGGTATGATAATTATCATCAAACACCTCTACATTCTCGCACTTCACTATGGCATGGCGATAAAATAGCTGAAATAAAAATTGGACAAAAGAAGATTGGATTTCTTGGTATCGTGGAACCTTCCATTACCTCAAATTTAAAACTCAAAGGAAGCGTTGCTGCGTTTTCCTTGGATATACAAGAACTTCTACCTCTCATTGCAAAAGAGTATGAATATCGTCCCATTCCTCGCTTTCCTGCGGTTTTACGGGATCTTGCAGTGCTTGTTCCACGAACAACCAAAGTCATTGATGTTATGAATATTATACAGATCAAAGGAGCCCAGCTCATAGACAATATTGATCTTTTTGATATGTATGAAGGAGATCAAATTCCTGACGGTAAAAAAAATCTTGCCTTTCATATAATCTATCAGTCCGCGCAACGAACCCTGACTGCAGATGAAGTAGATGAGGTGCAAAAAGAAATCATTTCAACCTTAGAAAAGAATCCTGCATGGGAAGTACGTAAATAATATAGTTAATATAGAAAATATGGCAAAACAACAAAAAGAAATAAAAAAGAGCAAAAGCGTATCAGACTATGAAGCCAAGGATATTACCGTATTAGAAGGTTTAGAGGCCGTACGGAAGCGTCCTGCAATGTATATTGGCTCCACTGGCCTTGATGGACTTCATCATTTGGTATGGGAAGTGCTTGATAATAGTATTGATGAGGCCATGGCAGGATATGCAAAAAACATTGAGGTTACTTTGCTTCCTAATAACCAAGTGCAGGTTATTGATGATGGAAGAGGAATTCCTGTTGAAAAGCATCCGCAAACCAAAAAATCAACTTTGGAAACCGTTATGACAATCTTACATGCTGGAGGAAAGTTTGGTGGAAAAGCATATCAGGTTTCAGGAGGTCTTCATGGTGTGGGAATTTCTGTGGTAAATGCCCTTTCTATCTATTTGAAAGCCGAGGTATGTAGAGACAGTGTTCATTACCAGCAAGAGTACTCCAAAGGAAAACCCAAGAGTGAGGTTAAAAAAGTAGGGAAATGCAAAGAATCTGGTACCAGAATTCTTTTTGAGCCGGATACTGAAATCTTCAAAGAAATTAAATTTGATAAAAAACGTATCTTAAGTCATCTTAGGCAGCACGCTTACCTTACCTCTGCTATTAAAATAACTCTTGTTGATGCGCGAGAGGACGAAAAAGAATCCTATTCTTTCTACTTTGAGGGTGGATTAGCTTCCTATGTTCCTTATCTTATTCGGGGAAGAACTCCAAAACACGACACCATTTTTTATGTGAATGGAGAGAAAGAAGATATGGTGGCTGAAATTGCATTTCAATATACCGAAGAATTTGAAATGATGGAGGAAAGTTTTGCCAATAACATCTACACTTCAGAAGGTGGGACCCATCTTACTGGATTCCGCTCCGCTTTAACGCGAACCTTAAACGATTATGCAAAAAAGAATAACTTTTTGAAAAACGAGGAGGCACTTACTGGAGAGGATGTACGCGAAGGCATAACCGCAGTGATTTCAGTAAAACTCCATGATCCTCAATTTGAAGGACAAACCAAAACAAAACTAGGGAATCCTGAAGCAAAGAATGCGGTAGAAAGTGTTATGTCAGAAGCCCTAACGGACTACCTTGAGCGGAATCCCTTGGACGCAAGAGCCATTATTGAAAAGTGTATTATTTCTTCCAAGGCAAGAAAAGCAGCAAAGGCTGCCAGACAAACTGTACTACGAAAAGGAATACTTGAAGGTTTAGCATTGCCAGGAAAGCTTGCTGACTGTTCTTCCAAGGACCCAGAAGAGTCAGAGCTCTATATCGTAGAGGGTGAGTCAGCTGGAGGCTCAACAAAGCAAGCACGCAATAGAAGATTCCAAGCAGTATTGCCCTTGCGCGGAAAAATCTTAAATGTAGAACGCGCCAGACTAGATAAAATATTAACTTCAAAGGAAATTCGAGCTCTCGTGATTGCTCTTGGGACTGCTATTTCAGAGGACTTTGATATTGAAAAAATCCGATATCAGCGTATTATTATTATGACTGATGCTGATGTGGATGGCTCGCACATCAGAGCTCTGCTCTTAACGTTGTTTTTTAGGTACTTCCGTCCCATTATTGAGAGAGGATATCTGTATATTGCCCAACCTCCTCTATATCAAATTCAACAAGGAAAGAATATACAATACGCATTTTCTGATTCGGATCGAGACAAGATTATGGGTGAATTGAAGAAACAAAAAGGCACTGCAACAATCAACGTACAACGATATAAAGGGTTAGGAGAAATGAACGCTGAACAACTATGGGACACTACTATGGATCCTGCTCACCGTGTTCTCTTTCAAGTTACCATAGATAACGCCAGAGAGGCAGATAAAATCTTTGATGTACTCATGGGGAATGAAGTTGCTCCAAGAAAGAAGTTCATTCAAACCTATGCTAAGTCTGTTAAGAATCTTGACATTTAATTAAGTTTTGGGTATAGTTGAAAACTAAAGTAATGATCAACCCACTTATAAAAATTGGGACATTTATCAAGGAAGCCCAAAGCGAGGCAAAAAAAGTAGACTGGCCTACGCGCCAAAAAACCTTGCAAGACACTCTCTTGGTAATTATATTTTCGGTAGCTGTTGCCGCGTTTTTGAGCACATTTGATCTTTTGTTCGGTAATCTCTTGGAAAGATTTATTTTGTAATGGCAAAACAGCAAACAATACAAGAGAGAAATTGGTACGTTATTCACACTTACTCTGGCTATGAAGATGCTGTAGCTCGCTCACTTAAACAACGAGTTGAATCTTTAGATATGGAGGATAAGATTTTTCAGGTTTTGGTTCCAAAAGAGAAAAAGATTAAAATAAAAGGAGGAAAGCGTAAAACCGTAGAAGAGAAGATTTACCCTGGGTACGTGTTAGTAGAGATGATTGTTACTGACGATTCATGGTATATTGTCAGAAATACCCCCAATGTTACAGGATTTGTAGGAGCTGGAACTACTCCTATCCCTGTTTCAAAAGAGGAGATCGATTCCTTAAAGGAACGTACGGGACAGGAAGCTCCGCAATACGATATTAGTTTGGTTAAGGGAGATACCGTAAAGATTATTGATGGTCCTTTCAAGGACTTTGATGGCAAAGTTTCAGAGATTGATCAAGAGCGAGGGAAAATAAAGGTTTTAGTAAACATGTTTGGGAGAGATACCCCTGTAGAATTACATTCATTACAAATTCAAAAAATCTAGTATGGCAAAGAAAATAAAAGCACAAGTAAAACTGCATATTAAAGCAGGAGAGGCAACTCCAGCTCCTCCTGTAGGACCAGCGCTCGCTCCCCATGGACTTAATATGGGTGAGTTTTGTCAAAAGTTCAATGATGCAACTCGCGCAATGCAGGGATTTAAGATTCCAGTAGACATTATAATATATGAAGACAGAAGCTATGACTTCATCGTTCATCAGCCCCAAGCATCAGAACTTTTAAAGAGAGCTGCAGGTATTAAAAAAGGGTCAGGAACTCCAAATAAGACAAAGATTGCAAAAATAACAAAGGCACAGCTGAAAGAAGTGGCAAAACAAAAAATGCCAGACCTTAATACAGATAATTTAGAAGCTGCAGTAAAGACCATTGAAGGTACTGCAAAAAGTTTGGGTATTACAATAGAATGATACTTTCTGATAGAGATATAAAGGCTGCCATTGTTGAAGGGAAAATAACTATTTCTCCTACTCCAAATTATGATGAACAGTTGGGTCCTTGTTCTTTGGACTTACATTTGGGCAACACCATGAAGGTGTTTAAAACAACTCCCTATCCATACTTGGACTTAAAGCGTGAGATCAACTTTGAGGAACTAATGGATGAAGTTCAAGTAAGTGAAGGAGGTCCTTTTATCTTGCAACCAGGGGCCTTTGCCCTAGCAGTTACCAAAGAGGAGTTTACTTTGCCAGAGGATATTATGGGAAGATTGGACGGCAGGAGCTCACTTGGACGTCTTGGTATCGTAGTGCACTCTACTGCAGCTCGCTTCGACCCAGGATGGTCAGGAAAGGCTGTTATGGAGCTTGGTAACCTTGGTCCCAGTCCCGTCATTTTATATGAAGGAATGCGTATTTGTGCGCTTACGTTTGAAACCTTAACTTCACCAGCCGAAGAATCTTATTCAAAGAATGATAAGAGAAAATATAATCACCAAAAAAATCCTCAGGCAAGTAAGATAAATAAAGAGTTTAGAGGTTAGTTTGATCTATCTGCTCTTTTTCGTAGAGTCCACCCGCCACGGTTAATTCACCTTTAACAGCTGGATGCGAATCATAATTTTCAAGCACTACGAGATCTGGCGTAAAATCAGCCAGGCTTTTTATTTTTTCATCAATCTTTACCTGTGGGAAAAGTCTTGGTTCACGACTTAATTGTTCTCTTGCCTGATCAACGTGATTTTCATAAATGTGGGCGTCTCCAAAAGTATGTATAAACTCACCTGGCTTTACTTCTAAGATTTGAGCAAGAACAATGACAAGCAAGGCATAACTTGCAATATTAAAAGGGACTCCCAAAAAAAGATCAGCTGTTCTTTGATAGAGCTGCAAAGAAAGCTTACCATCCTTTATAGAGAGCTGATACATATTGTGACAAATAGGGAATCGACAAGCATCTTTAAAAGATGCCATGGTATACAAGTATTCTGGATTCCAAGAACTCACAATAGCATTTCTAGCAAAAGGGTCTTCTTTGAGCTCGTTTATAACCCACTGAAGTTGATCTATGGTATCGCCACGTTTTGTAGGCCATTTTCTCCACATTTCTCCATATATTCGTGGTAATTCCCCATGTTGTTTTGCAAACTCTCCATTTTCTTTTATATTAGCAATAAATTCTTCTTTTGTTAGTTGAGGCATGTCATCTTTCTTTGCGTATATTTTATACGGATAGTCATCCCAAATATGAATATTATTATCAACCAGGTATTTAATATTTGTCTGACCGGATAAAAACCAGTAGAGTTCGTGCAAAACCCCTTTCCAGTACACTTTCTTGGTAGTGAGCAGGGGGAAGTCTTTTGATAGATCATATCGGGTTTGTCTACCAAATACGCTCCAGGATTTTGCTCCTGTACCTCTATCTATATTTTCGGTCCCTTTTTCAAGAACCTCTTTAAGTAAGTTGAGATATTGGTGTTCCTGATGCATTATGATACTATAGCAGGAGCAAGAAATCTGAGCAAACCAGCTTATTATGAAAACTTTTCTCATAGCAGCCCTTAGCGCCGATGGTTTTATAGCTAAAGACTCAGGTCATTTGGCTGATTGGACGAGCAAAGAAGATAAGAAGTTCTTCCTGGAAATAACAAAAAAAGTTGGGGTTATTATCATGGGACAAAATACATATGAGACCATTGGAAAACCTTTGCCCGATAGGTTGAATATTGTATATTCCTACGATAAAAAATATGAGGGAGTAGAAGTTACGCAAAAAAATCCAAAAGAACTTTTAGAAGACCTAGAAAAGAGAGGCTACAGAGAAGTTGTCATTGGAGGAGGCTCTCAAATATATACCATGTTCATGGAAAAAGGATTAGTAGATACGCTCTATTTGAGTGTTGAGCCTGTAATCTTTGGCAAGGGTTTAACACTTTTTAATAAGGAGCTGGACATTAAACTCGAACTTGAAAAGGAATTAAAATTAGGAGAAAAAACGATTCTTTTGGAATATACCGTCATTCATTAACTTTTTATTCATGATACTTGGCATTAAGGAATTACATCGATTAGTAAAAGAAAAAGATCTTGTTACTAATCTTTCAGAAAGAGAACTTGAAAATCCAGAAGGAGCTGGATTTGATTTAAGAATAGGGGAGTTGTATGAGATTTCCGGGCAAGGATTTTTGGGTGTTACCGAAAGAGAGACCCCAGAAATGATCTTGATTGCAAAACATGAAAAAGGAAAGACAACTGAAGTACAATTAAAACCTCATACGTACTATCTTTTAAAGACTATGGAAGATGTATATATGCCAGAGAATCTTTTAGCTATCATGACACCACGCTCCACCTTGTTTCGCTCGGGAGTATATGTCTTTGGCGGACAAGTTCCTCCTGGATATCAAGGTGGATTAAATATGGGTATCTATAATTATAGAGAGACGGATTTCCGCTTGGAAATGGGCGCTCGCGTAGTTCATATTATGTTTTTTGAGGTAAAAGGAGAAGGAAACCTATATCGCGGACAATGGCAAGGAGGAAGAGTAACGACAGACCAAAAGGAAACCCAAGTATGAAAAAGGGTAGATTCATTGTATTTGAAGGAATTGATGGAGCTGGAAAAACTACTCAAACCAAACTCCTGCTCAACTATTTAAAAAAGATGAAGAGGAAAGCAGTATTTATCCACTTTCCCCAATACCAAACCAAATCAGGGGGACTCATTGAAAACTACCTACAGGGACAATATGGAAAGATAGACTCATATCAAGCCTCTGTATTTTATGCAGCAGATCGATTTGATGGGGGATTCCAGATTAAACAATGGCTCAAAAAGGGATACATTGTGATAGCTGATCGTTACGTTGCCTCCAATATTGGCCACCAAGGAGGAAAAATTAAAGCAAAAAAAGAACGAGAGAATTTTTTTTACTGGTTATATGACTTTGAGTACAAACTCTTTAAAATTCCAAAGCCTACAATATCTTTTCTTTTAACGATGCCACCCCGTATTGCCCAAAAACTAAAAATAACAATTGCAAAAAAGAAAGGTGAAAAGCTTGATATTCACGAAAAGAACCTTCTGCATCTTAAGAATGCGGAGCGTGCGTATTTGCACGCAACAAAAGTATTCCCTAGAGACTTTCGTATTATTGAAACCATGAAAAATAAAAAACTACGTTCCCCAAGTAATATTCATCAAGAAATTCTAGGTCAGATACAAAAACTCCTATGAACTATATCCCTACTATCGGGCTTGAAATACATGCGGAACTCAAAACTAAGAGCAAAATGTTTTGCTCTTCTTTAAATGACCCACAAGAAAAACATCCAAACGTAAACATTTGCCCCATTTGTATGGGCCACCCAGGAACTCTTCCCGTTGCAAACAAAGTTGCAATCCATGAAGTACAAAAAGTAGGTCTAGCTCTAAACTGTACTTTAGCTCTGTTCTCCAAGTTTGACCGCAAAAACTACTTTTACCCTGACCTTCCCAAGGGATATCAAATAAGTCAGTATGATCTTCCATTTTGCAGCGAAGGATATCTAGATATCGCAGGAAAAAGAATTCGTATAACAAGAATTCATCTTGAAGAAGATGCGGGAAGACTTATTCATCCTCCAGGAGTTGATTATTCTTTAGTAGACTTTAACCGTGCGGGTGTACCTTTAATGGAACTAGTAACAGAACCAGACATTACTTCGGGGCAAGAGGCAATGGCATTTGCAAAAGAACTCCAAATACTCTTGCGCTATCTTGCAGCTTCAGATGCCAACATGGACAAAGGACAAATGCGAGTTGAGGCTAATGTGTCAGTAAGACCCAATGGGCAAGAAAAATTAGGGACAAAGGTAGAGGTAAAGAACCTGAATTCCTTTAAGTCTGTAGAGCGAGCTATTGCCTTTGAAGCCAGAAGACAATCTGAACTTTTAGAATCCGGGCAAGAAGTTATCCAAGAAACACGAGGATGGGATGATACAAAAGAAGAAACATTTTCCCAGCGCGAAAAGGAAGATGCACATTACTATCGATATTTCCCAGAGCCAGATCTTCCTCCTTTTCGCTTTACCAAAGAAGAATTTAAAGCACTAAAATCAGAAATTCCAGAATTACCTTGGCAAAGAAGAGAACGCTTTAGTAGGGAATATAACCTTGGCACAAGTGAAATTGAGGTATTTGTACAGCAAAAAGATATTGGAGAATACTTTGAAAAAGTGGTTTCCGAACTTGGAATAGATGCAGCAACAGAGAAATTGCAAAAACTTATAAAACTTGCAAGTAACTATATCATCACCGACTTAATTGGAATTTTACAAAAAGCTTCTGTTGTAGGTGAAGATTTCCTCATAACTCCAGAAAACTTTGCAGAGCTTATGCTGCTTATTGAAAAGGGTGAAATTTCAAGTCCCATTGCAAAGCAGGTATTAAAAGAGATGTTCTCCAAAGGAGGGGATCCTTCAGTCATCATTGAAGAAAAAGGGTTAGCTCAAATTTCAGATACTGCTAGCATTCAAGAAATAGCAAAAGAGATTATTAAGAGTAATCCTAAAGCAGTAGAGGATTACAAAAAAGGTAAAGAAAACGCTTTGCAGTTTTTGGTAGGACAACTTATGTCAAAAACAAAAGGCACAGTCCATCCAGAAACTGCCCGCACTATACTAGGAGATATCCTTAAAACTTAGCAAAATTAGATTTATGGCTTCTTTATAATTCTTAACCCAGTAAATACGCTGATCTTTTTTAAACCAAACCATCTGGCGACGCGCAAAATTTTCTGTCGCCTTTGTTGCTTTCTCAATCATCTCTTTCTTTGAGATTTTACCTTGTAAATACTGCGCACTTTCGCGGTACTCCAATCCAAAGCTCTCTATTTTTTTCCAAGATAATCCTTCTTTTCGAAGTTTTTTAATTTCACTTAAAAACCCTTGTTTTAGCATTGCAAGGAAGCGTTTGTGTATGCGCTTTTTTATTTCTTCTTTTGTACGTTTAATGCCTAAGAATAATACAGGATAAGGGAGAGGATCTTTCTTTAAAGAAGACACTGGTTTTCCTGTTGTAAGAACAATTTCAAGAGCACGGATAATGCGTCTTTTGTTCTTTTGCTCTATGCTTTTTGCTCTTGCTGGATCTAACTTCTTAAGCTTCCAAAGAAGTTCCGCAATGCTCAATTTTTCCAATTGTGAACGGAGCTTTTTATCAGGAACAACTTTAGGTAAAACCCAGCCATCCACAACAGAGTAAATATATTGAGGGCTGCCTCCTATAAGAATAGGCATGTGTTTTCGCCTAAAAATGCCCAAAATAGCTCTGTAAGCTGCCTTTTGGTACGAAACCACGCTATATCCCTTCTTTGGAGAAACAACGCTCAAAAGATGATGGAGTATGCCTTTCATCTCTCCTTTTTTAATCTTTGCAGTCCCAATATCCAATCCTTTATAAACCTGACGCGAGTCAGCTGAAATAATTTCGCCATGAAACTTTTTTGCTAGCTTTATCGCAAGCTCACTCTTCCCGGAAGCAGTTAATCCTACAATAGCGATAAGTTTCTTTTCCATATCAATACAAACTTAGTTTTACCTAAGCTATGTAAGTCTTAGTTAAGTTAGAACTAATGAACTTCTTCTCGTTTTTCTCGAAGAAACGAGCGCCATTGTTCTAGGAATTCTACAAATACCTGAAAAGGGACTTCAATTAAAAAGTTGAAAATAACGATAAGGACATTATAGCGTGCAACCTGATGTGAAAGCCATCCGCCTGTATGAATAATAGGGAGTGAAAATAAATCAAAAATAGTATAGACAAATCCTTGTTTTTCCTTCCCAACCAAGAGTTCTCTACTTCGCTGCCTTATCTTCGTTCCGGTAAATGCAATCAGGGAGATAAAGGCCAAAAATATGATAATAGAGAGAACGCTGAAATTTACTTGCCATAATATCCAGGAAATAATACCAAAAGAGAGTAAGAAACTTAACAAGTAAATAGTGTTGATAGATTTTTGAATCATGGGTCGCCTGCGCTTAATTAAAGGTATCTCCAATATCTCTCCATTTTGTTTCCCGTAGGTAATTTTCATAACTGCCATCATGAGTCGTTGGAAGTTCTCTTGTGTTGTTGTTTTGGTACTTAAAACAAGAAGCAACATGAGCAGAGGAGGAACCACAACACTTATAAGTAATGTCATTTGATTAAAGTCTCCAGTAACATACTTATCTAAAGGAATTTCAATACTAAAAGCAAGTAGAACCTTGGTAAGAAAAACCGAAATAGTACTATATATAGCTGCTCTTTGCATTCTGCCCTTAAGTTTTTTCAATCGTATATTATAGTTCTCTTGAACAGCACTCTCCAATGAAGTGGCGTCTGAACTTAACTGTTCAAAGTCTCCTGGATGTTCAGCTAAAATATCACCTATAATCAAATATGGAGAATCATATTTTTCCATAAGTTGGTACAGTCGCTCAGCTAAAGGATGATGAACAATCTTATGTAGTTCATTTTTTACCAAAGGAAGTTTTGCGGCTAACTGCTTTAAAGTTTCGCTGCTGGGATTATTCCAATCTGAATATTTCCTTTCCAGTAAGTGATGCATGATGGTAGCTTCATCCAACTTAAAGAGAGCTCGCTCTACTGCAACAGAAATTTGAAGGCTTTTCTCTTCTGCTGTAATATTGATTGATTCTTGAAGTCGCACCCGCTCTTCCATGTCTTGAGCCATAAACTCAATTAAAGCGCGCTCTCGTATAGGAGGGGCGAGAGCTTCTTCAATTTCAGAAGCTGCAACAGAAAGTAACCACATACGAAGCTCAGCAAGTACTTTTTCAGTTCCGTCTTGTGGACTGTGCTCCAAAAGATAAGAGTACTTTTCAACAGTCTTTTGAATTTCCTCTATTTTTGTTATGGGGACATGCTCATTGGGAAAATGCCCGCCACGAATTAATTCTTGCAAAAAAGGTTCTGCAAAATCTTTTAGTGGCCCAAGGAGCATTCTTCGCTTTAAGATTCTCTCAATGGCAGTCTTTCGCAAAAGATGCTCTTCTCGCCAATCCACCACACCTCGAATCTTTTCGTAAAAAGAAGCAACTTTCGCTGCAACTTCATCTACTACAATAGTAGGAGTACCTTCTTTTATCTGAATGCTGCTATACCATCTTTGATATTCCAGCGCCAATTTTTTTACATCTGGTGCTAATTCCATACGACTAATTCTGACTTGTTTTGAGCTCTTCTGCAAGCTCTTTTATAAAGTTATTAATGCTCATGGGTCCTAAGTCACCTTTTGTGCGTTTTCTTACACTTACAATCGATTTTGCTTCTTCTTTTTCTCCTACTATAAGAAGGTAGGGGATTTTTTGCATTTCCCCTTCACGTATCTTTTTTCCTAGAGTTTCATTTTCATCTCGCAATGCAATACGAAGATGAGGTATCATAGACTGCATTTCATCTTTTACTTTGTTTGCATATGTAACAAACTTATCTGATACCGGTACAATCCATATTTGCTCTGGAGCAAGCCACAAAGGAAAGGCACCAGCATAGTGTTCAATAAGCATTGCCATAAAGCGTTCAATAGAGCCCATAAATGCTCGATGAATCATAACTGGTGTTTTTTTGCTGCCGTCTTGGGAAATATATTCCAAACCAAAACGCTTTGGCATATTAAAATCAAGCTGTATAGTGGAAAATTGCCACTCTCGTCCCAAACTATCCTTTGCCATAAAATCTAGTTTGGGTCCATAAAAAGCTGCCTCGCCTTCAACCTTGGTATAGGGAATTTTATGTTGCTTGAGTATCTCTTCCATTTCGCGTTGTGCTCGCTTCCAAATTAAATCGTCTCCCAAATATGCCTTTTTGTTTTTTTCATCCCGCAAAGATAATCGAATCCAGTGTTCTTTAATGTCCACAGCCTTTATTAATTCTTGCTGAATGCGAAGATTTATATCAATTTCGTTTGCAATCTGATCGTGTCTTAAGAAAGCATGACCATCGTCTTGGGTGAATGCACGCACCCTAGTTAATCCACCCAATTCTCCTGCTTGCTCATCTCGATACACAGTAGTGGTTTCAAAATAACGAACAGGTAAGTCTCGATAGCTGTGAAGCTGCGCCTTGTATATTTGCGTGTGATGTGGGCAATTCATGGGCTTTAATACAAACTCACTGTCCTTTCCTTTGACGTAAAAAAGATCGTCTTTAAACTTTTCTAAATGCCCTGAAATGCGATAAAGGTCAGGTTTGGTGATATGAGGAATCCATACTTGTTGGTATCCATATTTACGTTCAAGATTTTCTATAAAATCAGAGAGCACTTTTCTAACAATAGTTCCCTTAGGGGTAAAAAGAGGGAGACCAGATCCTACAAGTTCAGAAAAGGTAAAGAGCCCCAAGGCCAGTCCAAGTTTTCTGTGGTCTCGCTTTTCAGCTTCCGCGAGTTGTAAAAAATATTCCTGTAGCTCTTTTTTTGTTTGAAAGGAAACGCCATAAACTCGAGTAAGCATAGGGTTCTTTTCATCTCCTCTCCAATAGGCTCCAGCCACGCGAGTCAGTTTAAAAGCATCTAAAGGCAGTTCTTTTGTGTTTTTCACGTGACCTCCTTTGCATAAATCCAAGAATGAACCGCCCATGTAAACCATGCCTACTTTACTATCTCTTTTCCCTTTGGAGAGTTCTTTAATAAGATCGAGCTTAAAAGGTTGTTTTTCTTTCTTGTAATATGTCTCTGCTTTTTTTGTAAACCAAAGTTCCTTTTTAAATGCAAGGTTTCTCTTTGCCAAAGAGCGCATCTCTTTTTCCAGACGGTTTAAGTCTTTTTGTGAGATATCCACACTGCCAAAGTCATAATAGAAGCCATGTTCAATGGTAGGGCCAATACCAAGCTGAGCTTTTGGATAATGCTTCTTTATCCCAGCTGCTAGAAGATGAGCAAATGAGTGTCGTATATTCTCAATATCTTTTTGTGATTCTTTTTTTGACATATCCATGTTCTATCACACAGCTGTTAATTCTTCAATCTCTTCTGCAATGAATTTTTGAACACCATGGTACGTATTCAATCTTCCTACCACTAAAACAATCTTATTTTCTTGTACAATATCTGGATATTTATCAATAAGAGAGGGGAATACCACAACCTCTATTTTATCTGTTAAATCCTCTAGACCCAGAAAAAGCATGGGCTTTCCTGCTTTTGTAATAATGCGCTTAATGGAAGAAATAATACCTCCAATGCGAATTTGCGGTGTTGAAGATCCTGACTGGGAATCCTGATCTGCAATTTTTGCTATGGAAAATGCCTTTTTCTCCAGCAAATTCTTTACGCTCGCTAAAGGATGAGAGCTTACATATAATCCTAGTAGCTCTTTTTCCCATTGAAGTTTTAAGTTTTCATTTACCTCATCTGCCTCCTCTAGCGGAAGTTCAATTGGGGTCTGGGAACTTGAAGAAAACAAAGACTGCTGCGCCCCATTTTTCATCTTAAAGCTTTCACGCGCTACTTGAAGCAAGCGCTCTAAATTAAAGAGAAGCTTGTTTCGTTCCGCAAACGCATCGAAAGCTCCAGACTTAATTAAACTTTCCAAAGATTTCTTATTTAAATTACTTGAACTTATCCGGGAAATAAAATCCTGCATACTTTTATACGGGCCACTTTTCTTTCGTTCCTCAATAATTGCTTCTACAATGCCTTCTCCTACATTCTTTATTGCAAGCAAACCAAAACGAATTTTATTTTTATCTGGAACCACTGAAAAGTTGCTAAAACTTTCATTGATGTCTGGAGGCAAAACTTCAATCTTCATCTTTTTTGTTTCATCAATAAGAAAGGCAATGCGCTCAATATCGTTTCGATCCGCAGTAAGCAGGGCAGACATGAACTCAACTGGATAGTGAGTTTTAAGCCACGCAGTTTGATACGCAATGGTAGCGTATGCTGCTGAATGTGACTTATTAAAGCCATAACGAGCAAAAGGCAAAATCCACTCCCAGAGTTGGTTTGCAATTTTTCTTTCAATATTATTTTTAACCATACCAGAGATAAATTTCTCTTGCTGCTCTTCCAATAGGCTCTTAATTTTCTTCCCTACGGCTTTGCGTAATACATCGGCTTCAGCCAGCGTGAATCCTGCTAAGTCCTGGGCAATACGCATGAGTTGTTCTTGGTAAATACAAATACCTTGCGTGGTCTCTAGTATAGGTTTTAATTTTTCATGAATATAGCTGATCTTCTTTTTCCCATGTTTTCGACTAATATACTCAGGAATAAGTTCCATAGGGCCAGGGCGATACAGAGCAATCATTGCAATGATATCTTCAAACTCGGTGGGTTTAAGTTGCTTTAGGTATCGCTGCATTCCAGCTGATTCAACTTGAAATATTCCTACTGTATTTCCTTCCTGAAATAACTTGTATGCTTTTGCATCGTCTTGCGGAATGGTTTCAATATCAATGCTCTTATGGTAAATAACATAGATTCGTTTTAAAGTATCCTCAATAACAGAGAGGTTTTTTAAGCCAAGAAAATCCATCTTCAAAAGTCCTAAGTCTTCGATACTATGCATTCCATATTGCGTAACAATGTTTTGGTCATTTTGCGTTGGGTGTTGCAAAGGCACAAGAGAGTCAAGAGGTTGCGCTGCAATCACCACACCACAAGCATGTGTGGAAGCATGCCTTGCTACTCCTTCCAGCTTTTTTGCAAGATCAATTAAACGCTTTGCTTTTTCGTCAGTGTCATAGAGTTCTTTGAATTCCTCTACCTCCTCTAAAGTTTGCTGCAAATTAAAGCTAAAAGGTATCATCTTTGCCATTTTGTCACAGTAACCATATTCATATCCCAAAGCTCTTCCCACATCTCGAATAACAGCGCGAGCTGCCATAG
>Ga0208879_1002314_pt1 | contig 16993 bp, 8 predicted proteins | sample Knorr_S15_td_Bot_FD_185605 | JGI IMG/M metagenome (GOLD analysis project Ga0208879, IMG submission 185605) | Marine microbial communities from Southern Atlantic Ocean transect - Knorr_S15_td_Bottom_ad_5009_LV_A (SPAdes) (version 2) | ecosystem: Environmental > Aquatic > Marine > Oceanic | place... | reverse complement strand
ATCATTTTAAAAATATGAACTCCAAACATAATCACGATACAATAATTTATATAACTTTCTTTTAAAGGCTTGAAGAAATGGGTACCACTAAAGTATTTTTGTTATTCTATTACAGGACAATCAGCGATTGTATTCAATTTATGGGAATGAACCGGTTGCGCTTCATTATTTGCATGAGGATATTTCAATCGGGCAATCTGGCTGATACTGCGTGCCTGTTCGTCCGGTTTATATTTTAAATATTTTTCACTATGATACTTGGCTTGCCCCATGTCACCCAATTTACGGTTAATCAGCATTAGGTTATAATGTGCATCCGCATCTTCAGGATCAATGCGCAATACATCATTATATATTGAATGGGCATGGGTCCAGTTCTCCGCAAAATAGTGTGTTTGGCCAAAATGTTTCAACATAACCCTATCATTCGGATTGGTTTTTCGTACAGATTCAAACATGGACACAGCTTCATCATAATGACCTTCCGTTTTGGCTATAAGTGCTTTAAAAAATTTAGCTTTGGACCAGTCAGGCTTTAGTTCCAATGCTGTTTCTAATTGATCTTTGGCTTTTTCAAATTCCCCTTCTTTAATCAGGACCCGGGCCACATTCACAAAACCATCTGCATAACCGGGAATGAGTTTTGTCACTTTTTCAAACGCGGTTCGGGACGCTGCCAGATTTTTCTGCCGCAGCATGGCGATACCATAATCATTATAACGCATACCGGCATTTTCAGCTAATTCTGTATTTTTTGAACTGGATAATGAAATTTGATCTTCTGCCATGGTGATGATAGGCAGATCGATTGGATCATCTAATGAATGAACCGTAATGGAACGATTGAATTTTCGGTAATTCAACTTGGCTGTCAGGTTTATTGTACCGTTAAAATTATCAGGGACTGTCCAAGTAAAATGAATAACGTCAGCAGAGCCCGGTGGAATGGAATTATTATACAAGGTGGTGCGCCACTCGTGTGGATTGCGTTTAAGGATGAATTCACCTTGACCATCTAAAAGGACACCACGAAAGAAATGCGCTTTGGGATCCACTTCTTTACTTTGCTCAAGAGTACCACTGCTGAAAACGATTCTCCCAGCTTCATTTTTTCCAATTATTTCCAGCCAAGGTTCGTTGGAATCAGCCGTTCCGCCAGGAAAAACGTGACCAATTTTTTTTGTCGCCACGACCACTTCAAAGCGAATATCCTGTCCCGGTTTTACCTGCAGGTGGTCTCCCAATGGTGCCATAAGTTTTCCATAAATCATTACACCAAAAATATCCACAACTGCCCGCCCATCCTGCAAAAAAGCGGATGTTCTTTTTAACCATTCTTCATTGGCTGATTTTGGTAAGACAGGTAATGCTGTATTGGCTGCGGGGAAAAAATGGCTTTTTACCTGTCCCCGATTATTGCCCTTATCCGATGAAGCAACTTTTTTCATATGACAATTCCGACAATCCAATGGTTTAGGCGGATTATAAAATGACGCCACTGCATTATAACTGACACCGCTGGCCTGCCAAGCGTCATATTCATCCTGCCCGCGGAGCCATTTGTATTGATTAATCTCTACATCCAGACTCACCTTGTGGCAGGTTGCACAGAATTTTTCACCCGTATGAATAGGATTCAGCATTCCCTTGCTATGGGCTTCGGGTTTCAGTTTAATCATCATTTTATTCATAGCAGCTAACATACCGGTGGAATGTGAAAAGGGATATTCAACAGGTGTGTCCAAAATATAATTGGCATTCCCGGTTATATCCGGGATATCCACCATGCCATGACATACTTCACAGGTAATTCCTGCGGCTGCTTCAGGCAATTCGGCATCAGGATTCTCCAGCATCAGACCGGTATATAGCATCACCGGATCATGACAACTGCCGCACCAGCGGACGGTGGTGGAATCACTGGTAGAAAGCAGGTATTCTACCGAGGCCGCATAAAAAGGATTAGTGAAAGATGAGTTCCGGTGAGCAGACTGGGACCATTGCGCATAAATATCTGGGTGGCATCCAGACGTTCCGCAACGGGCAGAACGGTTGATGGATTCTGCCGTAATATAACTACCGGTGACTGTGGTCCCGGGAGATGGGACAAAAGATGCTTGCTCTATATTCACATTTTCTGCATCCAAACTCTTTACTGTATAGCCTACAAAAACAATAATAAATAATATAAAAATTGTTTGGATTATTTGTGGATTTAATGACCAAGATTCATCCACATTCAATAAACTGAAGATAAAAACGGTCAAAAACAATACAGCGGTAATAATATGAAAAAAGAGGAGAACGCTACCAAAACCCGTTGTTCCAATGAAGAGCAACCCAATTGAGGCTATAGAGGTTAAACAAAATAATAATGCGGATAATCTTTCGTATGGGAATTCACCTGTGATCGCAATCTTTTTTTGCATGAAGTGAATAAAAATAACGCCCACTAGCACTAACCCAATAATGGTATGTATAAGAGCTAGATAAATAGAAAATGTGTTGGCTGAATCTGTAAGCTGGAGAAACAGAGCGCTGGCAATTAGGAATGAAAAAAGAAAGCGGATCATATTTATTAATTCAAATTATTTAAAATGTTTTTAATTCTTCTTTCTGCTTCAGCGTTACCAATATAAGCTGCCTGCCTATATACCATCAATGCTCTGTCCCTTTGGCCGCTTTGCTCATAAAGTTCTGCAAGTTGTAAGCGCAGAGTTGAGTTTTTCGGCTGCATATGTATTTTTGTTGATAATCTTTCTACTTTTTCTTCAATATCAGACATATTCTTAAACTTCTTTAAAAACTCTCTGGACTTTAAAGGCTCTTTTAATTTTTTATAGACTTGCCCTAAACTATACAATGTTTCAGAATTATACGAATTTAATTCTAATGATATTAATAAATACTTTTCCGCAGCTTCATATTTTTCAAGTCGTAAAAATGTTTGACCGTAATGAAACCATACATCTGCATTTTTATAATCATATTCTGATGCTTTTTGTAACATTGCCTCTGCAGTCTCCAAATCATTTTCTGCAAGAGCTACCAGTCCTATAAAATGAAATACAGCTCCATTTTCTGATGACAATTCTTGTGCTTTTGTTAATGCTTCTTTAGCCTCTTTCATCCTGCTCAAATAATATAGTACAACACCCTTTTTATAATATCCCTGCCATTCTTCCGGAGCAACCAGTGCGGCTAGTTCATATTGGTTTAGTGCTTCTTCAAAGCGACTGGCAGACTTATGGATATTCCCACGTTCGATATATATTGCCGTCGAATTCCGGTCAAGGGCCAGCGCATCCTGCAGTATAGCTAGAGCAGCAGATTCTTGCTGAATGTGGGCATAAATTTTGCTCAATGATATGTAAAATGGAATAACAGCCGGATTTTTTTCCATGGCCAACCGTACATGGTGGATGGCGTTATTATAGTCACGTATTTCAAAATAGGCTTTTCCTAAGTGATGATGAACTTGAGGTAAATCCGGTTTTTGAGCTAATACCTTTAAATAATTTTGTATCCCTTTTTGGATATCTCCATTTTGAACATAAGCCCGCCCCAGCCAGAACCAGCCGTATAAGCTTCCCGGTTCTGTTTGTGTAGCACGTTCAAGCCAGTATATCGCTTTTTCAGAATTGCCTCTATTTAGATATATATCCCCAATATTACGCATCGCACGGCTATAGCCGGTATCATTCTCAACTGCTTTTTCGAAATGCACGATAGCCAGATCAATTTCACCTGATTCTTTAAATAATGTAGCCAGATTATTATGTCCTTTTGCAAAATTTGGTCTGTGCTTAATAGAGTTTTTATATGCATAAACTGCAGCTGGAATATTTTCATCATGATAATAAATATTGCCAAGAGACAACCATGTATCGGGCTGGTTTTCTTGAATTTTTAAACTTCTTTTATATAACTGGATGGTAGCAGGAGTATTGCCAAGTTTATTATGCACATCAGCCAGCGCATTGATGGCAGTTATATTTGCTTGATCATTTATAAGGATCTCTTCGAATACTTTAATGGCTTTATTAAACTGTTTTTCTTCTAACAGCTTTAATCCGTCCGCGATGGACTGCTGAGCAAAAACAGTTTGCAACAAAAGAGAAAATATTAATATGCCAGTTCTGATAACCCTTCTCCCTGAACAATTCTATAATATTGCTTCACTTTTTTTATTGTGAATGTTTCTTCCTTACCTCCTGGCCAATCTACTTTAATAGCAGCAATCATCTTAGCATCATCTAACCCAAAAACAATCCGTTTATCATTCGAAGCAAGATAACTCGCTCCAGGATTTACATAAGCGATTTGATTTCCATTATCTACTGCAATCGTAATCTTTGCGCCAATAGCGTCGCGGTTGCATGTATTGCCAATTAACTCAAAACCGATCCAATTGTTTTCTGGTATACCCGTTTTAATCAACAAGTTTGCAGGGCCATTATTATTAGATACTACACAATCAATATCACCATCATTATCGATATCTCCAAAAGCAGCTCCTCTCCCCACTGATGGATTTGCAGCAGCACCAATAAATTGTTTATCAATTTCTCTGAATGTGCCATTTTTATTATTCACAAAAACCTGTTTGCGCTGGGCGTAAGTATACGCGCTGTTAAAATGGGATATATTATCAATTACATGACCATTGACTACAAAAAGATCCAGCCAGCCATCCAAATCTATATCTAATAACTTTGTACCAAAGCCAAGGACATCTAAACTGGGTTGTCCTAAACCTGCTGTAAATGTTATATCCGTAAAATTGCCAGCACCATCATTCAGGTATAATGTATTCGATTCTCCGCTGAAATTGGTTACGAATAGATCCAAGCGTCCGTTATGGTTTATATCACCGAAATCGACACCCATACCCGCTTCGGCTTTGCCGTTCTCATTAAAGCCGACACCAATGAACAGTGCACTCTCTTCAAAATGGGCGCTGCCATCATTGATGTACATGAGATTCATCACCTTATCGTTGGCAACATATATATCCATATCACCATCATTATCGATGTCTCCCAATACCACACCCAGCCCTTTGCCGCGATCATTGGCTATTCCCGCTTTGTCCGCCCAATTTGAAAATGTTCCATCTCCATTATTGTGGTAAAAATCATCTGTAATTCCTTCAAATACATCCGGATCACAATAGGCTCGCAGACCGCTGATACTTTCACCGCACCAGGGATTTTTATCCACCGAAAATTCGACGTAATTGGCCACATACAGGTCTAACCAACCATCATTATCCCCATCGAAGAAAGCGGAGCTAGAACCCCATTTTGGGCTGTTTATACCCATCTCTGCTGTCTGATCAGTAAATGTACCATTCCCATTGTTTATATAAAGGATATCATCTCCGAAATTGGTCACATAGAGGTCCGTATCTCCATCATTGTCCACATCGCCACATGCACAACCAATGCTGTAGGATTCATCACCCACTCCTGCTTGTTCAGTTATATCGGTCCATTGACCATTGTCATTTCTAAACAATGTATTAGACAATGAACTATTCTTGTCCCAGCCAGGTAGTGGTGCACCCTGGCAAAAATAAATATCCAAATCACCATCATTATCATAGTCTAGCAAGCACACGCCAGATCCCATTGTTTCTACATAAAATTTTTCACCACTGCCACCATTATCATGGATAAAATCCAGACCTTGTTCATACGCCACATCATTATAAACATATGATTGGGCCTCCAGAGTAAATTGGAAAAATAGTATTATAAATATGAGCAGTTTCATAGGGGACTTTAATATACTAAAAAAGCCGTTCCAAAAGGAACGGCTTTTCCAGTAATTGTTAACGAATTAAGATTCGTTAAAACGAATAGCCTACAGATATACGCATTACACTATCTAATGCATCATGGCTTGTCATTGAAACACCAATATCAGCTCCAGCAACATTGACCCCGCCACCCATGGACATGGGAGCTTGATCATCATTGATATTGTAACTGAAACGTAACGAAGCGATACTGACATTGTATTCAGCATTCACTATGTACTGTTGAGCCATATCAGCTTGTTTCAAAACGTTTAGTCCTGCGTTCAACCCTGGCATAGCTTCGCCAATCACACCAAATGAAAAGGTCATTGGTAGTGACATGGATGGAAAGTCTGCTTGAGATTCTACATCTGGGCCAAAGTTGGAAATGACAGCACCCATTTGAATGCCTCTATATCCTGTGTTGAACTGCATACCAATATCAAATGCCGTTCCGTTAATATCAACATCATCAATGCTCTGCGAAATCCTCTTTGCAGAACCACCAATAGAGAATTTATCAGTTAAGTTCATACCATAGCTCAACTGTAGTGACATATCAGCGGCAGTAAATGCACCATTTTGGTTTGGTTGAAAGATGAATTGACCACTTTCTTCGCCCCAACCTGATCTCATCATATCACCGTAGTCAACACTGACAACACCAAGTCCGATTACACCGCCAGCTATTGGCATTGCAATACCAACGCTCATGATACTTGTTTCAACAAGCCATTGAGACATACCAGCAGAAAGACCCATACTTGAACCGGCCAATCCTGCTGGATTGGAGAACATAGCTCCGGCTCCGCTAGCCTGTGCTGCTGTACCACCTAGAGCTGCTGTGCGCGCATCTGTTTGAATATTAAGAAATTTGAAGGCAACCGATCCTACTTTATCGTTATCATCTGCAAATAAAATTCCTTGCAGAGATATAACCAGCAGAGAAGCGACTGCCCATTTCACAGTTTTATTAAGATTAATTGTTTTAATCATTTTTTACTTCCTTTCTGGTTTAGCGTATGACGGCTAGTTTACCTGATTGGTCACCGACCTTCCAGTAATAGATGCCCGTAGAGACCTGGTTTCTTGTACGAGAGACTAAATTCCAATCAAAGGAACCATCCGCTTCAGCTGTACCTTTAAATACAAGATTGCCTGTTACATCAAATACCTGTACATCTTCACCATTCCTTACGTTGTAAAAACGCACAAAATAGACCTGTGCTGTGGTAGCACCATGAAAGGTCTCCATGACACTCGCTCTCCAAGGATTTGGAGCAACAAATACATCAGTTGAGGCATCGCCATCTAGATTTGTATAAGTTAACACATCCACAGAAACAGTAAGTGCCGTTGGCACATTGCTGATCTCGCCACCTAATCCATCAGGAGCAGCCTGCATGGGATAGCACATGGTATAATAACTTTCCAATGAAGGAACACTACCATGTACAGCATCTGAACCGGCTGCGTCATAGGCTGCCACGTAGTACCAATAAGTCAGGCCAATGGCCACATTTTCATCCGTCCATGTATATGTGCCCGCAGTACTACCAGCAAAATTACCAATGTCTGCGGCTGCAATATCTAATACCTCGGTATAAGGTCCCGTTGCTGATGATGTAAAGTCCGTTCCCTCTTCAACATCACCTTTCATAATTCCGCCATTATCTAGATCGTCAGCAGAGACTCCTTCTGCGGTCATAATCGTGGCTGAATTTTGTCGGGGTGCAGTAGCCGCTTTATAAATACGGAACCCTGCAAAATCTGCTTCACCCTTATCTGGATCTACGGCAGCTATTTTTCCATCACTGTATGACCAGGTTACGCTTACCTTACCTTCAGCAGTTGTTGCTACACCATCTGATGCGATTTGTGGAGCTGGGGGAGGTTTTGGCAAATTCCAACCCCAATCGTATGCTTTTCTGGCATTGGCGGCTGCCATTTGTGTATTGGCAAGACCTGCACCGGCTAATACTGCTACCACAAAGGTAGCTGTATCTCCGGCAGCTAGATCGGTGATGCTGTAGGATTGCAGATAACGCATATCCATGGGAGTCGGGTTATTATCTTTTTTATCACCTGTACTACTGCTCACCATAGTCGCCATGGCATAGCGTGATGCTACCGTTTGTGGATCTTCATCACCAGTCCACCACATATGGTTCACATCTGCAGCTGTAAGATCACCATAAGCCGTGCCGTTGATCTCTAATATCGTTTGTCCAACACGCACACCACGATACTCGCGGGCCGGATCATCAATTCCGAAATCGTTTGCAGCAGAACCCGGATCATCACCATCTAATTCCATGGTTAACAAATAATTTGAATCATAATCCACAATATCATCTGTCCAGAAGGCATAATCCCAATCTGGGAATGGTACGTTCCAGGTACAATCGTGGTCCGCTTTGGAAGCAAGGACAAGTTCATCAACAGTAGCAGTACCATTATTTACTACAGCAATTTCTTCAATTATAAAATCATTGTAATCATGATCACCAACTGCAAAGTAGGTATTGGATTCACCATTGAAGCTCCAGGATCGACGGGTGGCAATGACTTTAAGGTTTGCACTTGGGATCAACCAGTCAGATGTGGTTATCCAAGGCTCCTTATTATAGCCGCTGCCGCTGCCGCCCCAAGTACCGCTGGTTTCTCCAGGCTCGGTTCCTTCGGATATATCGTATTGGCCGGTAGTCCCTTCATAAAGGGTTCCCCCTATATCAGCAATAATCCAGTAACCAGCTCGACAGTTGTAATTTAAATAACCATGACCGGAGGCTTGGTTTGAACCGGGATAGACCCAGCCAGGGATGATAGCGCTACAGGTTTGATCACCTGTATTGCCATACGAATCCCAACCCATCCAAAGGTCACCATTCGTATGATATACATATGTCTGGGAAGCAGCCCGCATAAATTTGCGGCCATGAATATTCTGCTTATCCAGTATATCCAGGATATCCTTTGCCATAAGGTTTGTAGCCAGCCCACAGATAACGACTCCTGCAAGGATAGCTTTAAAGTTTATTTTACGTTTCATAATTAACTCCTTATAATTATCCTATTTAGAAATCGATCTGTACGCCGAAATTCATTGTCATCGGCTTGCCATAAGCCAACAGGTTATTGGCTGAACCAGCAGCTATTTCATGATATGCAGAAGCTTCATCAAAGAATGAACCGGGATCTGCGATATATACAACATTCTGTCTGTTCATTACATTCTCGATCAATAGATAGACTGTTGGATTTACAGGACCTAGTGCGAGTGTTGCATCCAATTTAAGATTCACATCTATTGTTTCAGGAGCGCGTTCATCCAGTGCAGCTCCAGCAACACCGGAACGGGCCGATACCGGCAAACCGGTCGAGTAGTTGAATGTCAGGTTAACACCGGCACGGTCAAGCATTCCGCCCATATCCATATGATAATCGACATAGCCGTTAAAAACATGGGGGCGATGCCAATCTAATACGGTCATCGTCATAATATTTGCTGCTATACCGCCAGTTGCCTGTGTCAGGCTGCCATTACCGGCGTTGATCTTATCCGAAGCGGTTCCGCGAGAAATCGAATAGGAATAAGAAGCTCTACCTGTTAGACCGCTTGCACCAGTTTTTGCAAGACTCATTTCAAGCCCACGAATGTTGCCATAGTGGTCACTGGTCAAAAAACTGTAGTGAGCGGCCTCAAAGGCATCTCCCTCGCTCCAATCTCCTGTCTCGGTATCCTGAAAAGGAAGGGAATAGACCTCTTGAGAACCAATAAGGTTCGAGATGTCCTTGTAGTAACCGGAGACATCCAGCTTCAGATCATTAGCCATGCTGTACTGCATACCCATTTCATAAACATCTGTTCTCATGGGGTCCAGATTAGCATTGCCAAGATAGATAAAGAAACCTGATTCAGTTCCGCCATCCATCTGGGCCATATGATTATTCAGCAATGAATAAAGTTCCGGTCTCTGGAAAAAAGATCCATAGGCATAACGGAAAGCCATATTATCACCCACTGGGAATGAAACACCCAATCGAGGACTGATCAATGTTTTCATTTCTGTTGCTTTCCGTTTGGATGGATCGAATGGATTGAGCGTTGGGTCAGCGGCCATATCCTCTATACCTGTGGCCCAATATCCTTTGTCAGATCCAGCATTAAAGCCATCAAAACGTAAGCCCACATTCAAGATCATATCATTGAACTCCATCTGATCCTGTACGTATACCGCAATTTCTGTCGGCTTGGCATCACCAAAGCTATTATGCTGTAGTCTTGGATTGCTCTCAGTGTATCCTAGTGTACGTCCGTACCATACGTCATGGCCGGAGCGGTCAATATCAAACATCCGATAATCAAAACCAGCTTTTAGCTGATGACGATTGTTTATCTGGCTAGTCCCATGAACACCAATGGTTGTGATGGTTTCATCCGACTTAAAATAATGCCCATACACATTTTCCAAACTGTACCAAGCATTGGAATTGGCTCTATCTTCCATGACTTTTGTATGGTTGGGGCCTTCAGCTCCATTATAAGTAGTAGTAGCTGTAACTTGATCATTATGACCATCACCCATTTCAAAATCAACAAATTTTCCACCTGAACTTTGTGCGCCATCTTCCTGGGTACGTTTCATCATATCTACACGAACCGTAACGTTGGTATTGGCTGACATAACATAATTTGCAGTCAAACCAAATTGAGTAGCGCTTTCTTCAGTCACAGGGTATTGATCCATAGCCCATAGCCATTGCCAAACATCCATGCCGGCATCCATGCGTCCTGCATCATATGTGGGATCATAAATACCATTATGGGTATAAATCAATGTTTCAAAACCTAGCTTCAGATTGTTCCCCATTTGATAAGATACCTTAGCCTGAATATTTTGAAGTTCTTCTGCCAAACCTGGAAGTCTGCCTGGATCATTTAACTGGCGGAAAGAAAAGAAAAAGCCCATGGGGCCACTTCCCCAACCAGCACTGAAATCCATGATTGTCTTATCGCCGCCAAATTCGGTTTTTTTATAATCGCTAGCACCTGCAGCTGCGTAGTTACCAGCATCATCCACGATTTCCATCGTTTCAGCATACACTTCAGCACCGTTAAAATCACCTGCATCAGTTTTGAAATAATCCTGGCCTAATGACGTTCTAAAGCTGAAACTGGCAGAAAGCCCTTCAGCCGGCTCTCTCAAAACAGTGTTAAAGATACCCGACATGGCTTGTCCATATTCAGCATTAAATGTACCCGTGATTAACTGTAGTTCACCTATCATATTGGGGTTTATAGGAATGGCTGAACCACCCATGACAGCGTTGGTCACAGAAGCACCATCAACTAGATACATTTCCTCACCGGAACGGCCACCGCGTAAATGCAGGTCGCCATTAAATTCAATTACACCAGGTAAGGTTTTTATAACATCATTTACATCAGTAATAGCCATACTGCCCATTATATCACCAGAAACAATTTGTTTGCTGGAAGTGAGCGTGTTTTCAATGGCTGGCCTTTCAGCAGTTACAGAAATACCGGACATTTGCAGTGCTTCAGTTACCAGCGCTGCGCTTACCGGTGTTGTTACATCAATACTGACGCGTACACCTGCAGCCGCATAGGATGCATAACCGATCATGGAAAATTCCAAATCGTAGGATCCCGGGCTTAAATTGATTATGAAATATTCACCATTCGCATCAGTAGCCGCTCCCATTGACGTTCCTTGGACAAGTACATTACAACCTGCCAGGCCTTCGCCGGTTTGACTATCTGTTACTCGACCAGAAATCTTCCCCGTTTGACCGGCGAAGAGCATTCCAGCGAGTACACACAGAATAATAATTGGTTTTAGGATGCGCATATAGCCTCCTTGGTTAGTTATCATTTATTTAATTTTTTAGATGTAGTATGAAGGAGCATCAACAGAAGTGTTGAACTATTGATGCTATCTCATTAGGCTACATCCTCTTGATGAATTACATGGAACTTGACATAATAATTTGATAATGTCAAGATAAAAAGGCTCCAGTTGGAGCCCTTTTTATCAATTAAGTAAAAAATATTGTAGCTTTATCTTCCTCTTTTCCCATCTATCCACTGATACCATATACCCATCATGGATTTCATTTGTTGCTCAAGGTCTGTAGATTCAACAAGTTTTTCAATATCTTGTCTTGACTGTCGCGGAATATCAATATTGAGATCGTTGGCATATCTAAGGGTAACTGCTGCTACTATGGCCGAATTGTGCTTTAATGCCTGCAAGTTGACTTTATCATAAGTGTCAGATTCAGCATGATAATTTGGCGCATAATTTGCTGGCTCATGATTTGCAATGAGATTTCCAACTCCATGCATCATGAAATCAAAATTATCTGTTCCTACAAGAGGAATATCAATATTTGTAAACATCCCTAGATCCGTTAAAGAATCCATAATCTTGTTTGTAGCATCTAATACATCTGGGCGACCACCAGTAAAAAAACCAGTAATTGGGCCACTCCCAATATCTACTGACATTGCCATAACATGATTATTAAGCTGTGATTCATATTTTTCGGTGTAAGCCATGGATCCATACAATCCAAGTTCTTCACCATTCCAAAGAGCGAATCTAATCGTTCTCTTTGGTTTTATGTCCAGCTTTATCATTTGTCGGGCTATATCAATCATCATTGCAACATTACAACCATTATCGTTTGCACCCGTTCCAAGACCCCAAGAATCCAAATGTGCTCCAATTATAACTACTTCATCAGGTCGTTCAGAGCCTTTGATTTCTCCTATAACATTATAAGATTTGTAAGGACCGCCTTCTCTTATGTTTATTTTTACCAAAAGAGACAGTGATTTATCATTACGTAATATTCTCAGGCAGCGCTTAGCATCTTCTCTGGCCATAACAACCATGGGTAAAGAATTCTCGAAGCTTCTTGATGCATTATGACGATAAAGCAGCCGCATGGGACGAGAAGACATATAAACCAATCCTTTTACACCTTCTTTATAAGCTAAATCTTCTATCAGTACTGCATCGGCATATTCTTTAAAAAGACCGTCTATATCAAGTAATTCATCAGTTTCAATAAGCACAAAATTCCCTTTTGCATTATCACCCAGTCTTGCAAAATCATCCATCGTACCATGTCCACCATCTACAAGATTTCCTCTTAAACCCGTGCGGTGGGTTCCTTTAGAAAAGGTTAGGGCTACAACTCTTGGATCAAATTCTGCAGCACCGCTAATTTTGGCGGACGACTCATTTTCAAGCCAAAGGCCCGGCATCGTAAAGGCCTCTTTGCTAACGCTAACTCCTGCCTTTTGGAATTTTTCTAATCCCCAGTCTATGGACAGAATATTAGCTATAGACCCTGTTGGCCGACCACCGATAATATCACAAAGTTCTTTTAAATCTTCTTCTATTGGAGTATCACCCAACAACCCTTTTACCAATTTATCTATCTCACTGTTTTGAGCTGAAAGCATCCATATGAAGGTGAAAGAAATAAGAATAAATTTCCTCATTGTATTCTCCTTTTTCTCTATAAAACACCAAAGGCCTCAATTGAGGCCTTTGGTGTTTTAATTAATTAATAATGACTTAACCAGGTGTTTCCGTTTCCGGAATCGGGAATGTTACTATAGTATCCCCGCGATCTGGCCGATCAATGGGCAGCTCATCTGTTTTCCCATAATGTCTCATATCTGCCAATCTATGACCTTCAAGAAAAAGCGAATAGCGTTTTTCATGAAGCACACGATCAACGGCATTGCTGGCATCTGTTCCAGAATACGAAGCTACTCCTGCTGCGGTACGAATGGTATTCATAATTGTTTCAGCAGATGAATAATCACTATTACCGATATGAACTTCAGCCTGAAGCAGCTGCAGTTCTACGGCTCTCATTATCGGAACCGGATCGTAGGAGCTGCTATACAGCGTTGGAGCCAAATAGCTTTCCAGTTCATCGTAGATAATTGTGTCAGCCCTAACAACAACATTATCGCTTACGCGAGAATCACCTGCATCTGCATCCGTATAGAAGGTGGGATGGACCACTAATTTGATCGTTGTGGCTGTAGGATCTTCATACATTTCATTACCATGATCATTGGCACCAGAACTGAATGCATGGTATACACCTTCATCCGGATCAGAGGAGGTTGCCCACGCTGAACAATTGTCTAATGCCGTTTGGGCTGCACTCCAATCATCCTGATGAACAGCTACCCTGGCACGTAAACCGCGATTGAATAAAGCAAACGCTGCCGGTGTATCAAAACCATCAAACCCGCTGGACAGCGAGAATGAAAAAGCACTTCCTGCTGAATTAAGATCACTATAACCGGCATCTAATAGACTCTCAATCTTGGCCAGCACTTCTGCTTTGGTGGCCACAGCGGCATTAATATCACCATCATAGTTTAAGCGGGCGCCGCTTTCATCCCACAAATATACCAAGCGCATCAAACTGTAAGCGTGAAAAGTCCGTGCCACACCGGTAGCTCCTGCGTCCGCATCTGCATTACCCATAATGTTCTCACAATTTGCAATAACCTTATAGGCGGTTTGCCATGGGCGATAACAGAGGAAGCCGCCTGGATCAATAGGACCATGTAACAATTCACCTGTATACCTTGGGTCAGCAGGTTCAAGGTAGTAGGCTTCACGGCCCACAACCAATAGATCCCTGAGGTAGACACCAAGATCCATACGCATGACAGCTTCGGCTCCCGTTACCAGTGTTTGAATTGTCGCTGTCTCATCTGTGGGGTTATTTGGATCCGGAAAATCCAGATCTTCACATCCAGCCCAAAAAAGAACTGCTATCATGGGGAGGATCTTCAATGTTTTATTTGTTCTAATCGTTTTCATAATTATTTCCTCCTGGATTATAATCCGAGTGAAAGTGTGAAATACATACTCTTAGAAAGCGGGAAAGGATTCGTATCAACTGAACCGCCAACTGCTTCATTACCAAACTGACTCACTTCAGGGCTCAACCCCGTATAATCAGTGTCTAACCATAGGTTGCGGCCGGAAAATCCAACCTTCAAATAACCAAGCCCAATTCGATCAGATACGCTGCTGGGCAAAGTGTAGTTCAGACTGATATCCCGTAAAGCAGTATAGGTAGTCGATTCGATATAGGGCTGTGTTACCGTTCCCAAACCACCAAGTCGGTCGCCGCCATTCTCTACATAGTCGGCTGTCGTACCGCCAAGGTCATAGATCAGGTTGGCCAGGTTAATGGCGTGGCCACCTTCCTTGTGATCGATCAAAAAGGCAAGTTCTACTGGACCCAACCGGAATGAATTATGGAAAGAAATCCTGTAATCGGGATTTTCATCACCCAGTTTTTTAAAACTTCCATCTGCCTTTGTTTCTGATCCCACAATAGCTGTAGGTGACCATCCTTCTTCAATGCGGTACGTGCCCAAAAATGTGGCAAAACCACCAAAATTGTAAGGATCCACCGTCAACTTTGTAACTTTAGATTCTGATGTATAATAATTCATTCGGAAATTCCAGTCCAATCCACCCGGGCTGACAAGTTGTGTTGGGTTCAGCCCCAGCGTAAGCTCAGTCCCTTTCGTTTCCATTTCTCCACCGTTTTCCCAGCCGTAGAGCGAGCCAGATGAAGCAGGCAGGTCTACCAGAAGAATAAGGTCTGTGATTTTCTGTGTATACATGGTTGCCTCCACAGTCGCCAAGCCTCCCATTACAGAGAAGTCTACACCAAATTCTATTTCTGCGGTACGTTCCGGTTTAATACCAGAATTACCTCTTGTTGACGCAGGAACAAGTCCGTTGATACCACCTATATTAGAAGATGACAAGGTGGTAAACTTTGCTTTTGGTTGGGGCATGTTACCTGTTTCACCTGTAGCAAAACGAAGCTTTAAGTTATCGAATACTCCCGCAAATTCACCAAATTGATAGGAGGCTGCCAACTTAGGATACCATTCCATTGTTTCAGTGTCCCCCATGGTGCTGGACACATCACCGCGCATGCCGAAAGCCAGATAGATATTGTCACCAACAGTGATTTCTTCCTGGAAGAATCGTCCACGATCCTGGCGTTTAGATCTGTCATGATACACAGATTGAGAGCTGGCTTTATCCACGTTGGTCTGGGTCGGAATCATGCCTGTAGCATGAACAAAAACTGAATTCCAGTCATAGGTCTCATACTGCAAGCCTGCAGTGGTATTGAAATTCATGCCAGACATCTTCAGTTTATGAACGAGGTTCAATGACAGATTTGTGTTCAAGTTATCTGTCGTGGTCATCACAGCTTGACCCGGTTCATCATTGGATTCTTCGATCTGCAGGAATGGTGGTATAAATACTTCATTTTCCTGGTTGTAAAAATCCGCACCGCCAACACCTAAAAAGCTAAGACTTTGGTTTGCCTGTTTAAAAAGGTTGTAATCGAACGTCAGCGAACTCAGTGCTCTATGCGTTAATTCATTGTTCACAAAATATTCAGCAGTTTCCAACGGGTTGGACGGGTTTGTTGGATTGTCTGGAAACACACCATCACCATCTGAGTCCCTTATATCAATGAAGCTGGGTGTAAAACCAATGGAAAACCCATAGGTCATATTGGTATTATCATTTCCAGTAACGCCACGATCTGCTTCAGAACGAATAAAATTTGTAGATACAGAAAGCTTTGCTTTTTCACTGAAGCGGTGACTAACGTTGATTCGGCCCGACATTTTCTTATAACCGGTATTTACAATGATACCGCCCTCATCCATATATTGACCGCTAATATAGAACTGGGTTCTTTCATTACCGCCTATGGCACTTAATGTGTGCTCTGTTAACTTTCCCTTTTCACCATAAAGGATTTCTTCGTAGTCAAAATCGTTGTTAGCCCAAGTGCCGCTTGAATTATTTCCTAATGATGCAATGTCTGCTCCATATTGATCTTCAGCTTCTTGATAGTTATCAAAAACACGGTGGCCCATCTTTTTTAGAAGAGATGATTGACCAGTACGAGTTGAAAAATTGAATTTTGTTTTACCACCCTTGCCACGCTTTGTGGTAATGATAATAACACCATTGGAGGCTTTAGCCCCATAGATGGCTGCGGCGCTGGCACCTTTCAATACTTCAATGCTTTCAATATCATTGGGGTTGATGTCACCAATACGATTGGTGG
>Ga0208879_1002313_pt1 | contig 16996 bp, 13 predicted proteins | sample Knorr_S15_td_Bot_FD_185605 | JGI IMG/M metagenome (GOLD analysis project Ga0208879, IMG submission 185605) | Marine microbial communities from Southern Atlantic Ocean transect - Knorr_S15_td_Bottom_ad_5009_LV_A (SPAdes) (version 2) | ecosystem: Environmental > Aquatic > Marine > Oceanic | place... | reverse complement strand
TACTTGTGGAATCGGATGCGAAAAGGTAACCGTGTTCCTCATTTTCGTATGCCTGACAGTTTTTAATTTCATTTTGAGTGGAGGACTCGGTTAGCGAAATGCCGCCGCCGTTATCAATGAATTTAGTGTTTCGAATTAAATTAGAGGATCCTGCGTGGAAATACAATCCGACGCCGGTGTTCCCTTCAAAAACAGTCTCATAAAATGTCTGGTTAAAGGCATACTCTGAGCCGAATCCCTGGTCATTATTTTCGAATAGACTGTAATAAATTCTTGCATGCTGACAATAGTAGCAAAGGACTCCGCGATCGGTGTTGTTGCTGAATGTCGAGTTGTCAATACGAAGGTAGTGGCTTTTCTGGATATGGGCGCCCTTGTGCGCCGAACCTGAAATTGTGCTATTGAGAATATGCAATTCATGCTGGTTCTGTTCGACGACGATACCAACGTAGTTGTTCTCCAGCGTCAGGTTCTCGAGGCGTGTCCGCTCGCCCTCGTCGATGAAGACGCCGGAGAAATAGACGTACCATGGACCACCAGGGTCAGTCCCGTTAGCACTCGACTCAACCTGCAGGAAACTGATTTCGACGTCGTCATGTTTCACAACGAAGCCGTGACCCTCCCAATTAGCATTCACGATGGTCGCGGTGCCGTTGCCTCGCACGGTTATGCGGTCCTCGATGGTCAGGTTGTGTTCTTCGTAAGTCCCTGCCCAGATGCGGACGATATCGCCATCCTCGGCCGCCTCCAGGCCGTCGGCAATTTCCTGGTGGTCACCATTGCCATTAACGTCGACAATGATTGTTTCACCCTCTGCTGCGGGAAATAGCAGCAACGCCGCCAGCAGCGCGAGTGCGACCAGCGGCAGTCGTGGTGAGGACATCGGCTCCCGCCGGCATCCCGGCGACCGGGATAAATATGGGTTCCTGCCGCGCATGCCTCAAATAGTGGTCGTCGATAGGGCAGCATGGCGGTCGATGGCGATACCTTTCGCGCGCTGATGCGGCAGTTCCCCGCCGGCGTCACCATCGTCACCTTCGACGACGACGGCACCCTCGGCGGGCTGACTGTCTCCAGCTTCTGCTCGCTCTCGCTCGAGCCGCCGCTGGTGCTCGTCTGCATCGACCGCGGGGTCGCCAGCCACGACGCGATTGCGCGTGCCGGGAAGTTCGGCGTCTCGGTCTGCGCCGCCGACCAGGGCGGGCTGGCGTGGGACTTCGCCAATCCCGAAAAAGACAAGCAGGCGCTGCTCGAAGCGACGCCACACTCGCTTGCGAGCACCGTCCCGTTGCTCGACGACTGCGTCGCGACCATGGCGTGCCGCGTCATCGCTGCGCACGAAGCGGGCGACCATACGATTTACGTCGGGCAGGTCGAATCCGGCACCGCTGACGAGTCGCGCAAGCCGCTGACCTATTGCCGTGCGGGGCTCGGCTCGTTCTCCCCGGCGTAGCCGGCGAGCCGGGCGAGCGCCTGTTCTAAGATAGCTTCATCCAGGCTGCCCCGCAAGGCGACCTGACTGCGCCAGAAAAATGCCGAGAACCAGAGCTCCTTCACCTCGGCTTCGCCGTCGGGCAGCGTCAGCCGCCCCACCTGCTGCCAGAGCCCGAACGACGGCGCGAAAATGCATTGCTTTTCGCGCGGCGTGAAGCCGGCGGCGAGCAGCTCCTGTTCGAGCGCAGTCAGCAGCTCCTCGCCGCGCGCCTTGAGCAGCACGCCGCGGCCCTCGCGCAGCCGGTAGCCCTGCACTGCCAGCCAGAAGCCCGGCAACGCAATCAGCAGGAAGAGCAGGTCCAGGTTCAGCTCCGCCAGCAGCGGCCCCTCGACGGCGTTGCGCACGATAGCGCGGGACGCCAGCATCATCCCCAGCACCAGCACCGCGGCGCGATACCACTCGCGCGATTCGCTGTGCCACTCGAGCGCAGCCATCAGAAGAGCCTCTGCTGCTCGCCTTGCGGTTCTCGCGCCGGCGCGGCCGGCTTCCCGGTCGCCGCCCCGTCGCCGTCGGCGGAGAAGAGCGTCGCCTGCCGGCCGCCGGTGCGCAGCGCACGCTCGTCCCAGCCGAACACCTCAGTGATGCGCGCCAGCGACTTGGCGAGCCGGCCGGCGTAGTAGTCCCGGTCGGGCACCGCCGGCTCCTCACCGGGGAAGTAGGGCTCGACGACCATCGGCGTGCGCGAAGCGTCGGTGACGATGAATGCCACTTTCATGCCGCTGACGAAGGGGCGGCCGGTCTTGACGAACTTGGCGTGCGCCTGCAGGTGCGCCATCGCCTTCGGGTTCTTGTATTTGCGACCAAGATTGACCGTCTTGGAAATCACCAGATCCTCCGGCGCCACCTTGCCGGCAGAAACGCGCGTGACCCAGTCGCGCGCGGTCTCGCGCGCTGCCTCGGTCGAGCCTTCCATCAACCGCGCGAATATTTCCTGCAGCGCCTCGACCTGCGCCGGGAATGCGTCGGTGCGCCGCGTCTCGTAGCCGCGCACAACCAACGTCTTGCGCGGCCAGACCTGCTGGCCGACGTAGCGCTTCTTGACGCCGTGCGAAAAGAAGGGGTGCAGTATTTTCTCGAACTCAAGCTGCCGCGCCCCCCCGGAGTAGCGCGCTGCGATGGCTTCCCCGAAGGCGACCGTCTCGTCCAGGTTGTCGTGCGGCGAGCCGAAGAAGACTGAGTCGGTGTCGCCGTAAATCACCGCGAGGCCTTCGCGCTCCAGTTCGGCGATGATGTCGCGCACCGCCTCACGGGCGTAGGCGGTAATCGAGGCACCAATGTCGAGGTTGGTGAAGCGGTAGAAGTATGACGCAAAGACGCCGTAAACCGAGTTCATCAGGATTTTGATGGCTTCCTGCACCCGTTGATAGTGCTCCGCATCTAGGCCAGTTGCGGCCGCCTCCGCCCGTTTGGCGGAGTCGCGCTCCGCCATCAGCCCCTCGAGCAATTCGGGGAGCAGCCCGCGCCGCACATCGGGCGACTGGAAGCGGACGCCGTGCGGCGTGAGGATTTCGCCGTCGTCGGCGAGGGTCGTGAAGCAAAGGTTGCGGTCGATGATGATGCTGGGATACATCGACTTGAAATCTAGCACGCAGACCCAGTCGTAGATCCCTGGCTCGAGCGCGTGGACGTAGCCCCCCTCGATGTGGCCTGTGCGCCGCTGGTGGCGCGTCAGCGGGACGCCGATTGCCTTCCGGTCGGCAGCGCGAATCATCAGCGAGTCAATCAGCGACGAGGTGCGGCCGTTCAGCACCTCCTCTAGCGGCAGCCGCGCGACCGAGCCGAGGTGCTGGAATTTCTCGAGGACGCGGATGTGCTGCATAATCTCGAACGCGAGCCGTGCGTCCTCGAGGCAGTAATCCATGACGCGCTGCGGGTCGCGCTCCCACTCGGCGTCCATCTGCTGCGGGTTGACGTCGTGCTTCTCCCGCCCAAGCAGCTGCTTCGCGACCGCGTTGAGCGACTCCTGCCGCGGCCGGATTTCGCGCTTGACGTTCCACCACGCGTCGGCCACGACGCGGCCGCGCACCGCCCAGGTGCGGTTCGAGCGCTGCTCGGCTTCGCTGCCGTCGCGCCCCAGCATCAGTTTCATCCCGTGCAGTTTCGCCCGCTCCTCGAGCAGCGGCAGGTCGTAGCCGTCGATGTTGTAGCCGGTAATCACGTCAGGGTCATGCTTTGCGATGGCGGCGGTGAAGCTGGCGATGATGCCGGCTTCACCACCGTCCAGCATCTGCTCCGCGACCAGCTCGCCGCCGTCATGGACCGTGAGGCAAAGGCAGAAGAGGCGGCGGTCCAGCAGCGAATTCTCGACGTCGAAACTGAGGACGCGCAACGGCGCGGTGAAGGTCTCGGCCGGTGCGAGCGTCGCGGCGCCGATTACGGGGCAGCTCCAGCCACGCTTCTCGAGCATCTCGCCTTCGACCGTGACGCAGCCGCCGAGGTCGTGATCGTAGATGTAGCGAAAATGGAACGGGATGTCGGCCGCCAGCACCACCAACTCGCTGGCGCGCAGCCAGTCACGCAGCTGCGGCACCTTGCCGGGGTGCCACACCTCGACCCGCAGGCAGTCGCGCTCTGTACCGTCGACCCATAGCCGCTCGGGCCGCGTTGCGCGCACATCGGCGTGCGCCTCCAGCTGCGCCACCATCTTATCCGGCGGCTCGACGACCTGGAACCACGGCGATTGCGGCTCCGTGCGCACCGCCATGCTCTGCCCGTCGGCGGTGCGGCCGTAGAGGTAGACGACGGTGATGTTGCGGCCGTCGATGACTTCGGTATGTGAAACAGCGTTCAGCAGCCGCAGAGTCGCACGCACGCGCTCCGAATCTGGACCGGCTTTATAGCCGCCCGCGCCGCGCGTCACGCTAACCGAGAGGGACCAGAGCGCGCAGTTGCTCGTGGAAGGCGATGTCGAGCGCGACCAGCCCGAGCAGCGCACCCAAGGCGAGGTTGACGCGCCGCGCGCTGACGGGGTCGCTGAAGACGCGCTTCAGCAGCACCCCCGTGGCGGACCAGAAGAGCACCGAACCGACCCCGATGGCGGTCGTCGTCGCAGCGAGCAGCAGCTTGACAGCGAAGGCGTCACCGAGCCGGGGGGCGTAGACGCCCATCAGCAGCACGAAGAAGGCCAGCCCCTTGGGGTTGACGAACTGCAGCATGAAGCCGGTGGTCGGCCCCAGCGGCGCCTCCGCCATCGGAGGCGCCGCTTCGTCCCCGGCAGGCGACGCACGCGCAATCTGGTATGCGAGGTAGAGCATGTAGGCGGCGCCGACATACTTGACGACGTCAAACGCCGTGCGGTATTGCTCGACTAGTTCGATGCTAGCGCCGACGATGACCGCCAGCGTGAAGAATCCGACGCCCATCCCCGCCTCGAGCGGTAGCGTCGCGCGCCAGCCGTGGCGGTTGCCGTGCGCGGCGCAGAGCATGGTGTTGGGACCGGGCGTCCAGCACATCAGGAACATGAACCCGATTGTCAGGATGAACTCCGAAAGATCCATGCCAGTCCAAACTTGGCTTGCTATAAAATCTAAATCTTGTCAAATGCCTGCTCGAAGTCAGCGATTAAATCCCCGGTGTCCTCGATACCGGTCGAAAAGCGGATGAAGCCAGAGCCGATACCAACTGCCGTGCGCTCCTCCGCGGTCCAGTGCATGTGCGTTGTCGAGCAAGGCATTGAGACCAATGACTCGACACCGCCCAGTGAAACCGCCTGCTTCACCAGCTCCAGCGCGTCCATGAACTTCTTTCCCGCTCTGTCACCACCCGCAACCTCGAAGCAGACCATTGCGGCCGGTCCGTCAAGGATCCGCTGTGCAAGCGCATAGTCCGGATGCCCGGGCAGGCCGGGATAGATTACCCGCTTCACCCGTGGATGTGACTCGAGCCAGTTCGCTATTTCCAGCGCGTTCGTGGTCTGCTGTTCCATACGCACGGTGAAGGTGCGCATGCCGCGCTCGAGCAACGACGCCTGATGCGGGTCCATGCAGCCGCCGAAACTGCGCAGCCGGGGCCACACCTGGTCCACGAGCCGCTTCGGACCGACGACGGCACCACCAATGATGTCGGAGTGGCCGTTCAGGTATTTCGTGACCGAGTGCAGGACCAAGTCAAAACCCTGCTCGAGCGGACGGCAGTGGAGGGGGGTCGCGAACGTATTATCGACAATTGCCTTGGCACCGTGCGCGTGTGCCAACTTCGCCAGCGCCGGCAGGTCAAGCACCTTGAGCGCCGGGTTGGAAATGGTTTCACAGTGCAGCACCGCCGTCGGTGCTGAGGCAAGCGCCGCCTCCGTTGCCTCCAGGTCCTGCAGGTCGATGAACTCGACCTCGATGCCGAAGCGCGGGAAGTCCTGCGTCAGCAGCATGTAGGTGCCACCATAGAGGTCACGCGTAGCCACTATACGGTCACCCTGACCGAGGAACGCCAGCAACGTCGCGTGGATAGCAGCCATCCCCGACGAGAACACGAGCCCCTTCTCGGCTCCCTCAAGCGCCGCGATTTTCTGCGCAGCAGCTGTGAGCGTGGGGTTGTTGTAGCGCGTGTAGATTGACGCATCAGGGTCGCCCGCCTTCCACCGGGCGTAACCCTCGTCATCAAGCAGGAATGTGCTCGACTGGTAGATAGGTGTGTTAATCGCCTTCTTTGCCGGCGCGTTGCCGGAATGCACCGCGCGAGTCGCCTGTCCATGCGAGCTTACGTCACCCATGTCTACTGGCCGAGCGCCCTCTCCAGGTCGGCGCGCAGGTCCTCGAAATTCTCGATACCGACCGAGAGGCGCACCAGGCCATCAGCGATGCCCTTGGCCAGACGCTCCTCTTTCGGGACCGAGGCGTGGGTCATCGGTGCCGGGAGCTCAATCAGCGACTCCACGCCGCCCAGCGATTCAGCCAGCTGGAAAATCCGGACATCCTTGACCAGGGCTGTCGCCCGTGGGATTCCGCCAGGAATCTCAAAGGACAACATGCCACCGAAACCATCCATCTGGCGCCGGGCGATTTCGTGTCCTGGATGGTCAGGGAGGCCGGGATAGAGAACACGCTCCACCCCCGGATGTTCGACCAGGAATTCGGCCAGTGCACTGGCGTTGGCGCAGTGTCGCTCCATGCGGACCTCAAGGGTGCGCAGGCCGCGAAGGGTCAGGAAGGCGTCGAAGGGAGAGTTTGCGGTGCCGGCAGAGTTCTGGTGAAACCAGAGCTCATCAATGCGGGCCTCGTCCCGCACCACGATGGCCCCGCCAACCACGTCGCTGTGGCCGCCGATGTACTTGGTGGTGGAGTGAATCACGTAGTCCACCCCGAACTCGATAGGGCGCTGGAGAGCAGGAGAGGCAAAGGTATTGTCCACCGCCATCTCGGCACCGACCTTACGGGCGCCCGCGACGGCCTGCTCAAGCGAGGTGACCGTAAGCAGTGGATTGGAAGGAGTCTCCACATAGAGCAAACGCGTGTCGCCAGGAAGGTCCGCCAGGACCGCGGGGTCGCTCGTGTCAACGTACTGGACCCGGATTCCGAAGCGCTCCTCGATTCGGTTGAAAAGTCGGTGAGTGCCACCATAGAGGTCATTGCCGGAAACGACCAGGTCGCCGGGCTTGAGCGTAAGCAGCAGGGTGTGGATGGCGGCCATCCCGGAAGCGAAGGTGAAGGCGGCAGCCCCGCCCTCGAGGTCGGCCAGCGCGTCCTGCAGGGCAAAACGGGTCGGGTTCTGGGTGCGGGTGTACTCGTAGCCGCCTCGTGGCTGGCCGGGGCCGTCCTGGACGAAGGTGCTGGTCAGGTAGATCGGGGGCATGATTGCGCCGGTCTGGGCGTCGGGCTCCCAGCCGGCGTGGACGGCGCGAGTCCCGAAGCGGGCGTCAGGGTCGCGCTTGGGCGGGACGTGCTTGTCGGGGTCAGACATCGGTTGCGCCTCCGTGGTCCAGCCGCGGCAGCGCCCTTAACATATCGCGTCGCTCAAGCGACGCCCAGCCATCCGGCTCCCGCACCAGCACCCGTTCGTGTTCGGTGAGCGCCGCCAGCGCCTCGGTCCATGGGGCGCTGGCGTCGAGCACCACCCCCGCCTCGGCAATATAATCCTGCACGAGCAGCGGCTCCAGCGGTTCGTCGGCAGCGAGCAGTTCCATTACTCGCATTTCATCGACCACGCCGAGCAACTCGCCGCCCTCCTCCGCGAGCACGGGGAGCGGGCGGACACCGCGTTCGCCCATGTGCCGCGCCGCCCAGAAGAGCGTCTCGCCCGGCTTGACCCAGGCACGCGCGCCGTCGCGCACCAAGTCGGCGACCGTCGCCCCGGCGGCAGGAGTCGCGGGGAGAAAGCGCAGGTCGCGCAGCCAGTCCTCGCTGTAGACCTTGCTCAGGTAGGCGCGCCCCGAATCGGGTACCAGTGTCACGACGCGCGCGTCGGCGGGGAGCTTGCGCGCGATGTCGAGGGCGGCGACGAGGTTCATGCCGGTCGAGCCGCCGCCGAAGATGCCAGTCGCCAGCGCCAGCCGGCGTGCCATCGCGAAGGAGTCTGCGTCGGTGACTACGCGGTAGTCGTCGATGACCTCTGGATCCCAGGCGCCCGGGACCTCCTCCTCGCCGACCCCCTCCACGAAATAGAATCCGGGCTCGACCAGTTCGCCAGTGCGCCAGTAATCGGCCAGTATTGATCCGGGCGGGTCCACCCCCACCACCTGCACCGCAGGGTCCTGCTCCTTCAGGTAGCGCGCGACCCCGGTGAGCGAGCCTCCGGTCCCGGCGCCGGCGACGAAAGCGTCGAGCCGCCCCTCGCACTGCCGCCAGATTTCGGCGCCGGTGCTGTGGTAGTGAGCGTCGGTGTTGTCGGTGTTGTGATACTGGTTGGGCCACCACGCCCCGGGAGTATCCTCGGCAATCTGGCGCGCTTTCTGAGTGTAGTGGTCGGGGTGGTCCACCGCGACGTTGGCAGGAGTGACCACTACCTCGGCCCCGTAGGCGCGCAGGACATCAATCTTCTCCTGGCTCATCTTGTCGGGGATGACGATGGTAATCAGGTAGCCCAGCGCCGCCGCCACCAGACAGAGCCCGACACCGGTATTCCCGGAAGAGCACTCGACAATGCGCCCGCCGGGCTTGAGCAGCCCCTTGCGCTCGGCTTCGCGGACCATGAAGAGCGCGATGCGGTCCTTGATGCTGCCGCTCGGGTTGGTGAACTCGACCTTGAGCAGGATTTCGCACTCGACGCCGGGCTCGAAACCGGCCGGCAGCCGCACTAGCGGGGTCTCCCCGATGGCGCTCAAGATGCTGTCGTGAACCAGCGGCTGCGGCGGGCCGGCCGGCAGCGCGTCGTTCTTCCCGCCCTGCCCATTCGTGCTGGCCATCGCGCCCCGGGATGTGGCGCCAGTTATAATGCTAATCTGAGTCGCGGTCGTAGGGAATAATATTCTGCCACTCCGACGCATCCGAGCGCGCAACGACGGCATGGACCCATTCCTCGTCGGAACAGTTGAACACTTCGTGCGGCAGCCCCGGCTCAATGTAGAACATGTCGCCCGCCGAATGGACGACCGACTCGCGACAGCCCGGCCCGAACTCGTGCCGCACGCTGCCCCGAAGCAGGTAAATCATGACGTCGAAATCGACGTGGATGTGCGCCTTCGCGACCCCGCCCGGCGGGATGTAGGCACAGTTCATCGAGAGCGCCGTCGAGGGCGTGTTCTTCCCCGATAGGCCGGCGCCATACTCGATGCTGTTCCAGCTGCGCACCTTCTCGACCTGCCGCAGGCTCCAGATGCCGCCCTCGTCATTCACGAACTGGGCCAGGTCAACCTGTTCACCGCTCAGCGCAAGTTCCTCTTCGCCCATGCCCCGCGAAGGCATCGAGTGGCTTAAGATTGCCGGCGGCCGCGCGGTTATAACTGTCCCAACTCTCGCGGCCCATGGCCCAGGTGGTGCACGACACAGTGCATGGCGCAATTCCGCTCGAAGGCGCCTTTGAGCCGCTGCTCGAGACGCGCGAGTTCCAGAAACTTTCCTCCATCCGGCAGCTAGGCTTGGCGCACCTCGTCTTCCCCGGTGCGAACCACACCCGGCTTGAGCACTCGCTGGGGGTCGGCCACACCGCACGCCGCATCTGCCGCAACCTTGGGCTCGACGACGCGGAGACCGCGCTGATTGCGTCCGCGGCGCTGCTGCACGACGTTGGACATGGGCCGTATTCGCACACCCTCGAAGCCATCCTCCATGAGCGGCTGGGGGTCGACCACATGGCGATTACCAAGGACATCATTACTGGCCGGCAGCCGCCGCCCGACACGGTGCTGGCGGGGCCGACCATTCCCGAAGTTCTGGCGGCGCACGACCTCGACCCGGAGGAAGTGGCGGCGCTGGTGACCGGCTACGTCGGCGAAGGCGAGCAGTCGCGGCTGGCGGTCCACAACGGGCAGGCGCACTACTCCGGGCCGGCGTACCGCGGACAAGTGGTCCACTCGACCGTCGACGCCGACCAGATAGATTACCTGCTGCGCGACTCGCACTATACCGGCGTGGCGCATGGCACGATTGACGGCGAGCGACTGGTCCACTCGCTGGTGCTGCACAACAACCAGCTAGTCATCTCCCGCTCGGGCGTGCCGGCGGTCGAGGGGATGCTGGTGGCGCGGACACTGATGTATTCGGCAGTCTACTTCCACAAGACCGTGCGCATCGCCGAGCTGATGATGGCGCGCGCGGTCGAACAAATCGAGGACCTTGGCGCGCTGGAAGTACAGTCGCTGGTCGACGCCGAACTGGACGCACGGCTCGAGGCGCTGGGCGGCTTCCAGCGCGAGACGCTCCAGCGGCTGCGCTATCGCCGGCTCTACAAGGTCGCCTGGGCGCTCTCACCACAGGAAATCGGCGATGAGCACCGCGAACTGCTCAAACCGCTGGCCGACGCCGACAACCGCCGCCGCGCGGAAGCGCACATCGCCAAGCGGCTCGGGTTGGAGCCGGGCGAAGTCATCATCGACCTGCCGCTGGCCGAACTGCTGCTCTCCGAACCACGCATCGCCTCGACCGCCATCCGCGTGCTCGATGGCGAGCGGCTGCGGTCACTCAAACGCTACTCGCCACTGGCGGAGGCACTGCAGCAACGCGCGGTCCCGCCGTGGGCGGTGGCGCTGATTGTGCCGCAGCGGGCGCGCGGGGACGCGGCGGCCAAGGGCGAGCGATTGTTACTTGGTTGAAACAGACGCCGCACGCACCCGGGAGAATCGATATCTTAATATCAGCGGGCAAATCCGCGGCTGGTGCACTTGTTAATCTCCAACCTCTCGCGGACGGGCGGATATAGCGTGCTTTTACTGGCGCTGCTGGCGCTCGGCATGCCGGCGGCGTCGGCTGATATCACAACCTACATCAACGAAGAGTTGATGGGAGAGCACAACGAAAATACGGTCACGGTCGAGAGCGGAAGCGAAATCAAAATCTGGATTGACCTGACCGATTCACACAAGGAAAATGTTTCCCGCCTGGTCGTGGTCGGTGAATATATGGATGCAGCGCGGGACCTGATTACCGGCGTCGCCTCGTATGACGCGCCGGACGATAACGATATTCCGCCTGATTACGACCGCTACTACGTCAAGTGGCCCGGCAAGGAGGGAGCCAACGGCTACGCGCGCGACGGCGCCTACATCGGAATGCTGCAGGTCACCGTGCGAGCCCAGCATGACAACGGCTCGCTGCTCGGCGAGAATATCATGTTCGTCAACGTGGTACCGGCCGAGAAAGACGGTGTCTCGCTCAGCCTGCCGGACTTTGACGGCATCCTTGAGAAACTGCCCTACGCCATCGGCGGACTCCTGCTGGTGCTGGTTCTCGGCTTCGGCGTGAAGCGGTTGCTCGACCCCGAGGAACTGGTGCCGCAGAAGAGGGAGGAATACGACCCGCTCAAGAATAGCATGATGGGGACTAGCCACAAGGTGGAGCTGCCAAGCACGGAAGATGATGATGACGATGACTACGAGTATGAAGATGATGATGACATTGATGATAGCATCGGCGCCGACGTTCCTGAAGAAGGGCTATCCGAAACCGAGCTGCTGGCGCAGCTGACCTCTGGCGCCGAGCTGGCCGACAGCTCGGAAGAAGATGCCGAGGAAGACACTGGCGATGACGCAGCGCCACCGGCCGCAGCCGCGGCACCGGTCCGCCGCAAGGTGAAAAAGAAGTCCGTCCGCAAGGCGAAACTCCGCGGACGCAAGGTGAAGCGCAAGGCGCCATCCGGGAAGCCGCCGAAGCCCAGCGGTAAACCGCCGGCGCCGAAGGGCACTGGCTTCCACTGCCCGAAGGATGGCAGCGCGCTGCAGCACTGGCCTGACTCGGGCTACGCGACCGACTACTACTGCCAGAAGTGCGAAGAATATGTCGCGCCCGTCGAGCAGCACGCCGGCGACCGGCAGGTTACCTGCCCCAACTGCGACCGCAAGCATGCTATCCCTCCCGAGACTACCAAGTTCATCTGCCAGTGCGGCCGCCGCATCCGGCTCAGCTGAGCGTTTTCAGCCGACCGCAAGGATGTGGAGCCGGGACTGGTTGCCCAGCTTCACCGGCAGCAGCGTCACCTCGACGCTTTCGCCGCGTGACTTCGCGTGCGCCAGCGGTAGCGCCAGTTCCCACTGCGTCAGCGGCAGGGTTTCGAGCGAGGGGGAAGTGTCGTCAGCCAGCCGCGCCGAGGCCCAGCGAATGTACTTGCCTTCCGCCTTCGTGCTTCGCCCCCGGAAGTGCTCGACCTGTAGGCTGACGCGGCTCGGTCCGTCGGCACGCAGCGCCGCCGCGAGCGAACGCGGCGGCGCGTCAACAGGTGCCTTGAGCGGCAGCTGCGCCCATAACTTCGCGTTACCGCTTCCGGCCGCCAGCGCCAGCCGCTTGCGCCGCACATCATCGGGCTTCTCGCGCTCAGCCATGGTGCGATAGTAGCTGAGGGGGTGGACAATCTCGCGGCAGAGCGCGTTTCCGCCGGGGCAAACGCCCTGACTGATGAGGCTGCTGCACGAAGGGGTATCGTATTCAGTGCCCGATATCTTGCCGGTTATGTGCTCAACCTGGTAACGCGTCACCGACTCCTTGAAATCGGGCGCCGTGGCGTAGAGCTCCATAATCTGCTCGGGCTCCTGCCCCAGCGCGGTCAGGAACGTCGTCAGGAAGAAGCGTGCCGGATGCGGCAGGTTGACGCCTTCCTGCAGGTCGGCCAGATGCCCCGAAAAACAGGGTGGCGCCTTGCCGAAATCCAGCTGGCCGAGTTCGCGCAGCGCGCGTTCCTGACGCTCCTTCGCCATCACCTGCAGGTTTTCCATGTCGTTACTGAACCGCTCAAGGACCTTCTTCCCGAGTTTTCCGGGGAGTTTGGGCAGGTCCTGTAAGTGCTCCACGACAATCTCCCTGAGCACCCGCACCAGCGTACGCTGGTCGAGCATGACCTTCCCGTCAACGACGCCGCGGTTGACCAGCTTCCATTTGCCGGTGCGAAGGTTTTTGGTCGCCGTCAGGTAGGCGGTGTAGTGGACCTGGAATTTCCCCTCCACCACTTTCACGGGAACACCCAGCTGTTCCGAAACGTACAGCAGGATGCTGGTTTCCTCGTCTTTCAGAGTTCTTTCGGCCCTCAGCGCTTCGGTCATTCCAACCCAGTTAATCACTTTCGTGTCGGCCTGCGCTGAGAGAATCAGGCGTGAGAATAGGTAGGAAAGCAGGTACATCTCCTCGTCCCGCTCATCGACTGGCGTGCCGAGGCTCTCCATCCGGTCCGCCACCGCCGCGTTCAGTCGCTCCACCGCCAGCGCGCGCGCTTCTCCGTAGAGCGGGTCGTCCAGCAGCTTTTCGAGCTGCGATTCCAGCTGGCCGCGAGGGTACATTTTCTCTATCTCCGCATGGGCGGCGGGCAGGAACGGATAGCGCCAGAGGTCCCTCACGACGAGCGCAGGTGCTGCGGTTTTATAACCGCGAGGCAGCCTGCAACGGCGTGCTGCTGGAGCTCGAGGATGTGCAGAAGGGCTACCCCGTCCGCCGCTGGGGGCGCGAGGTTTCGCGCGTCGAGGCGCTGCGCGGACTGGACCTGTCGGTCCCCGAAGGAGCAATGTTCGGATTCCTCGGCCCGAATGGCGCCGGGAAGACGACCGCCATCAGCTGTATCGTCGGCATTCTGCGCGCGGACGCGGGCGCCATCCGGCTCGATGGCGAGCCGCTCGACGCGAGTAGCGGGCGCGCCGAAATCGGCTACCTGCCCGAGCAGGTCGGCCTGCACGGTCACCTGACTGCGGAGGAGACGCTACAGTTCTACGGCGCGTTCCACGGGCTGGCGCGCGACGACATCGATGCGCGCGGCGGCGAGCTGCTGGGGCAACTGGGGCTGGCGGGCGAGACCACGCGCGCGGTGCGCGGCTTCTCGCTCGGCATGCGCAAGCGCCTCGCGCTGGCGATAGCGCTGCTGCACCGACCGCGGCTGCTGGTACTCGACGAGCCTACTTCGGGGCTGGACCCCCGCGGGGTTGCCGCGTTGCGGAAGCTGTTGCGGCAGTTCAACAGCGAGGGCCTGACAATTCTGCTCAGCTCGCACGTGCTGGCGGAGGTGCAACAGCTCTGCAGCGAGGCGGCAATTATCCACCGTGGCCGGCTGGTGCGGCAGGCGCCGGTCGAGGAGCTGCGTAGCGCGGTCGCCAACGCGGGGCAGCTGGTGACGCTGAAGCTGGGCGACTTCGCGCCGGAGATGCTCGAGAAGCTTGAGGCGCTCGATGGCGTGGCCGAAGTCAGCGCAGCGCCTGACGGGCGGCACACGCGGCTGGAGGTGCAGCTGGCGGGCCTCACGACGGCAGAGCTGACCAGCGCGCTGGTGGATGCCGGCGCGCTGGTCTTCTCGGTGGAGCCGCATGAGCCAACGCTGGAAGACGTGTTCCTCGCCTCAACGGAGGAAGAGGAATGAACCGCGAAGAGCTACAGGCACGCTGGGAAGCACTGGGTCCGTGGCAGCCGCTGGCCGCAGCGCTGCTGGCAATCCTGCTGCTGGCGATCTTGCATTACGGATACTGGTTCATGACCGCCGAGACCGACCCTGGGGGCTACTGGGCTTCACGCGAGATTGAACGCGACGGCGACGTCTGGATACTCTACCTCGATGACGAGCCGGGGCCGGGCGGCAGCGAGGTGGTATTCCGCGGCACGCTGGTGACCTCGCCGCGCTTCTCGGTCTACGAGAACGGGACCATCAAGACTGGCATTTTCTCGCCCGTGGACGGACTGGTCTACACCGAAGACCTGTATGGCAAGACCATGCTAAACCTATCGGGTATGCCAATTCTGATACACGGCAACGTCTCAGGGCAGTTCTTCGCCAATGAAATTGTCACCATTCGCGCCACTAAAGTCAATGATACCACTAACTTCACGCTGAATGGCGAGAACATGACCCTCATTCGGCAGGGCTGGGAGGCACAACCGGAGGATATAGCGCTCGTGTCGCAGGTGGATCGCTGGTTCTTCGGTAGCGAGTTACTGGCTTTGATAGCCGGTGTCTGGCTCACGGTGAAGCGACGTTCCTGGATTGGCCTGCTACAAGCCAGCTATGGAATTTGCGGCATGCTAGCGCTGATCAACGCACTACTGACGCAGAACGTACTGGTCGAATACCTTGCCTACCTAACGGCACTCGCTGCGTTCGGGATGGTCGTTTGGTTGCCAGACCAGCTGAGACCTGTCATACGCCGGGAATGGGAGGCAGCACTGCATATCGCCCGCTTCGAGGCACACCGCGGGCTGCGGTCGCCGCGCACCATCGTGCTGGTGCTTTTCTTCACGCTCTTCATCGTCGGGATGGGTTGGCTGCTGGGCGACCTGCAGAAGGGTGAGAACGCGCTCCTCGGCGGCGTCCAGAATCCCAACGACGCGCTCGGGCAACTGGCGTGGTTCACCTTCTTCGTAACGGCGCTCGCCGCCGTGGCGGTGTCGCTTGACAGCTTCGTCGCCGAGCGCGACAGCGGGACGCTTCCGCTGCTGCTGGCGCAACCGTTGCGGCGCGAAACGGTCGTGCTGGGCAAGGCGCTCGGTCTCTGGCTCTCAATCGGACTGCCGGCGCTCGCAGCGCAGTTGCTCGGGCTGGCGCTGATGCTGCGCGAAGGCGGCCAGCCGGCTGGCGCCGCGATTGCGGGCTACCTGCTGCTGGGACAGCTGATGATCCTGACCTTCGTGCTGCTGCAGCTCTGCCTCGCGATTGTCGCGCGCACCGGTGCCGAGGCAGCGGTCTACGGCCTGCTGGTGTGGCTACTGGTAGCGCTGGTCTGGCCGCTGCTGTTCCTCGCCGCGGCGTACGCGCTGGGCATCGACGTCACCATGGCGGGCTACGAGCAGGACCCAGCCTACCAGTCGGTGGTCTCGCACATGGGACTGCTCAACCCCGGCTACGTCTACCAGATGGGGGTGGGGCTGCTGGCGCACCGCACTTTTGCAGTTGACTTCGAGGGAGTTTCAGGATGGCAAGTGGCGTCGGCGCTGCTGTTATGGCCCCTCGCCTGCCTTGCCCTAGCAGCATGGCTGTTCCGGCGCGAGGAGCGCGGATGATTCCGCGGCGGGAAGAGGGCGTTACGCACGTCATCGAGTTCACCTTCGCGCTGACGCTCTTCCTCCTCATAATTCAGGCCTTCTCAACCACCATGGATTTCCGCATCGGCGTCGACCTTGACAGTAACGACAACCGCATCGCCGCCACGCGCTCCATCACGCTCGAGCTGGCGGGGTCGAGCGGCAACGCCTCCGGCACCGTCGACTGGGAGACGCTCGAGTGGGGCACTGGCAGCCCGCAGCTGTCGGCCGGCCTGACGGTGGGGCTGCTCGCTGAGACAGGGGTGCTGTCGCTCGCCAAATGCGAGGCGCTGGCAAAATTCACTTACAACGGGCTGCGCGACGAGCTCGGCACGAAGGAGGGCATGTCGGTCGAGGTGCGCACGCTCTCGCCCGACGCGCGCGTCAGCTTCTGGGGCGGCGACGTCTCGAAGTCGACGGTCTCGGTGACCGAGGAACGCATCCTGCTGCTACGCACCGCTGACGGCGACGTGCCGGCCAAGCTGCGCGTGACGCTTTTCAGCGGCGTGACGCCCGACACAACGCTGCGGCTGACCGAGGTAATGTATCAGCCGGTCGCCGGCACCGAATGGGTCGAAATCTACAACCCCGCTTACGTCGCGGCCGAGGTTGACGGCTGGAAGCTGAGCGACCTCGCTGAGGATGACCTGATTCTCGGCGCCGAAGGAGAAACGCTCACAATCCCGGCGCGCAGCGCCGCGGTCGTCGCCGCCAGCCCGACCGATTTCGCCAACCGTTACCCGAGCGTCAGCTACGTCTTCGGCCTCGAAGACAGCGCCATCGGCGACGGGCTGGGCGACATCGCCGATACCATCGCCCTCGGCTACCACACCTACAGCGACACGCTCGCCTACGAGGACAGCGACGGCGCGGACGGCGACGGAAACTCGCTGACGCGCGACTGCCCCACCTGCGACAACTGGACCGCCGCGGTGCC
>Ga0208879_1002309_pt1 | contig 17008 bp, 17 predicted proteins | sample Knorr_S15_td_Bot_FD_185605 | JGI IMG/M metagenome (GOLD analysis project Ga0208879, IMG submission 185605) | Marine microbial communities from Southern Atlantic Ocean transect - Knorr_S15_td_Bottom_ad_5009_LV_A (SPAdes) (version 2) | ecosystem: Environmental > Aquatic > Marine > Oceanic | place... | reverse complement strand
GATAGTTTTTGACCATCATATTTCACTACGTCATCTATTTTTACATTGAAGGCCGGATCTGTAATCAGTTCTCCATTTACAAAAGTTGTTGCAGCTTGAATGAGTTTGTCTGATTTGCGTCGAGAGGCAACACCTGATTTGGCAAGATATTTATTCAAACGCATACAGAATAAAAATAAAATTTATTTGGTAAATGGACAACCGGATTCCGCATTATTACGATTGATAAGAAAATTGGTTTTTCAGATAGAATAACATATTCGGTTTTCCCACGATTATTTTTTTTAATTTATTCGGTTGCACTTGATAATTCAGCGATTTCCCTTAATTTGGGTATCTCTGAAATTTTATTCAAGCCAAATTTTTCAAGAAATATTTTGGTTGTTCCATAGAGAAGTGGTCTTCCGGGTCCTTCATCTCTTCCTTGAATTCTGATCAAGTTGTGGGTGAGGAGGGTCTTCAATACTCCTGTGCAATCAACCCCACGGATGGATTCAATTTCATATCTCCCGATGGGTTGCTTATATGCTACGATTGCCATTGTTTCCAGTGATGCCCTAGAAAGTATCAGTTGACCGCTTTTTTTCAATAACCGTCGGATCCATATATCATATTCCGGTTTGGTTGTAAATTGATACCCACCAGCGATCTTCCTGATATAAAAAGAATGTTCTTCCTTTTTATACTTTTTGTTGAGTTGTTCAACAGTCTCTGGTATTTTAGGGGAATCTGATTCGAAAACAAGATTTACCTGTTTTTGGGTCAGGGGATCCGGTGTTGCAAACAGCAAGGACTCAATAATTAATTGTTTTTCCTTTTCCTGCATTTTTTTAAGCTAAGTTTTCCAAGTGGTGGAATTCAATTTCTCCAAATATTTCATTCTGTGCAACGGTAATCGTACCTTGCTGGATGAGTTCCAGGATGGCAAGGAAAGATACAATGATCTCAAGTTTGTGGTTAAAACGATTCATTAAAGCTGAGAATCGTAGAACCCCATCACAATCGAAACACCCCAAGATTTTTGCCTTTTGTTCCTCCAGGCTAATTTGTTCTCGTTGGAGTTCATAGGAAGAAATCACAGGCATATTTTCCATCGCAACCTTAAAATACCGGGCTATTTCAAATAACGACACTTCCTTTAAATAAAATTCTAAATCTGCATTAGCTTCAGTTAAGTTCATTTTATTCATTCGTGGAAAAAACCGGTTTTGGTGTTTGGCCAATTCAGTCAGATGTTCAGCAGCTTCTTTGAATTGCTGGTACTCCAATAATTTCTGTACCAAAGCAGTTCTTGGATCTTCACCATTACTATCTTCATCATCCTTGTGAAAAGGTAAAAGCATTTTTGCTTTAATTCGCATCAGGGTTGCTGCCATGACGATAAATTCCCCCACAACTGTTACATTTAATTCCTTCATCATGTCCAATGCTTTCACATAGTCTTTGGTAATTTTGGCAATGGGGATATCATAAATATTAATCTTATCCCTCCGGATAAAATAGAGCAATAAATCAAGGGGTCCTTCAAAACTTTCAAGATATATCTTATACATTTTTGATCAGTAGTTTAACCCCATTGCTTCCCGGGCTTTTGATAGAAAATCATCTCCCACCGCTGAGGCTTTTTGAGCGCCTTCCTTTAGAATGTTTTTTACATAATCACTGTGATGTGTCAAATAATTTCGCTTTTTACGAAATGGTTCGAAATGGATCCAGATTCGTTCAAAAATTTCTTTTTTCACATCACCGTATTTCAATCCGGGTGTTTCAAATCGGTTGGTTAATTCCTTTTTCTCATTTTTGTCAAGAAAGAGACTGTAAATTTGAAAAATTGGTGAATCCACACTCTTGGGTTCATCGATCGAAGTGGAATCAGTTACAATGGACATGACTTTCTTTTTCAATGTTTTTTCATCAGAGAAAATGGGAATTGTATTGCCATAAGATTTGCTCATTTTCTGACCGTCAAGCCCAGGCACCAACTGTGTTTCCTTTTCAATGTCCGGTTCAGGAACAACGAAAACATCACCAAAAGTATTGTTGAAACGGGTTGCCATGTCTTGCGCCATTTCAAGATGTTGCTTTTGGTCTTTTCCAACAGGAACTAATTCAGAACCAAATAAAAGTATATCAGCAGCCATAAGTATTGGATATGAAAAAAGACCCATGTTTGGCGAGACGCCTTGAGTAATCTTATCCTTATACGATGTTGATCGTTGCAGTAACCCAACATTTATTACGTTTGATAAAAGCCAGGTCAATTCTGTAACTTGGGGGACATCTGCTTGTATCCAGAAAGTGGATTTTTCCGGATCGAGTCCGAGTGCCAGGAAATCACAGGCTGCATTAAAAGTATTTTCTCTAAGAATTTCCCGGTTCTGAATGGATGTCAAAGCATGGTAATTGACAATAAAAGCGAATAGATCATTTTCTTCTTGATAATGAATCATTCGAGACATCATTCCGAAATAGTTACCCAAATGTAATTGTCCAGATGGTTGGATTCCACTTAAAACGCGTTTCATGTGATATTTTGAGTTATTTTAACGGTTCCATAAATAGGTAAGGTCGCCAACCAATTTGTTGATGTCGTACAAATTGTTGAAAATAATGAATTCGATTTGGCCGCACAGGGTGTTTTTTTAGCTGCATTCCTGCTTCACCCGGTGTCCGACTTCCCTTTTTTAAATTACAGGGGGGGCAGGCAGTCGTCAGGTTTTCCCATGAATCCAAGCCACCCCGTTCTTTAGGGATAATATGATCCACCGTAACCGGACCGGAAGATTTTCCGCAATACTGACAGGTATGATGATCTCTCTGAACAATATTCTTTCGGTTCAGAATCACTGACATACTGTTATAATGAACAATTTTATTTAGTTTTAATACACTTGGGAGTGAGAGAGTCGTACTGGGGGAATGAGCTGCCTCTTTATAAGATTCGAGGATTTCTGCTTTGTCAAGATAATAGAGGCAGATTGCCCTCCTTGTTGTGCAAACATGCAACGGCGCATAATTCGAGTTAAGTACGAGTACAGATCGATTCAAAATAGATCCATTTAGAGATATTGCCATTGCGTTCATGCTGTCAATAAATTTAAAACGTTCACAGCTGAACAAAATAGACTCTTTAATTTTTTGTTAAAATTATAAGCATTTTCATCAAGACTTTCTTTTCTCACCCATCCTCGAGCATTGATGAATCCCATTTTCCCCGTACAAATTGCCACGTGAGTCACACTTCCGTTTTCACTGAAAAATAAGAGATCTCCTGTTTCTGATTCCTCTAAGTCTACCTGAGCATTTTTCAGGAATTCTTTCTGCTGATGAGCATCTCTCGGTAGATTCACACCTGCTGATTTAAAGACGGTTTGGACTAAACCGGAACAGTCCATCCCACTGGGAGTTTTTCCACCCCAACGATAGGGAGTCCCTAAAAATCGTTCGGCAGTTTTTAAAATGTTATCACGAGTTGGAGTGGGATGTTTGGTATGAAATCTGTCATCAGTCCATCCAATTATTCCATCAGGTAGAATGACTTTGTATCCATTTTTATCGGAATCAATCTTTAGTAATGAATTAAAATAAATGTATCTTACAATTTCACTTCTTGATTTATTAAACAGTGGAGTAGACAAGCTGTAAGAAAAATGTGTGTAATTGTAGGGTGTTTCAGACCGTACTCCGAAAAAATTGTGAACCCAGCCTTTATAGTTGTCCCATTGCTGAATAAATGACCAGTTTTCATTGTGATCCAGTATTTTACAGGATTCTCCCAAGAGGGCTTGCGTGACAACTCCAGAATTGAAATCCGGTTCTCGGCAAACATCTGCTGAGGATGAGTTTATGATGAAAAACGACATAGTTATTAAAAATGTTTTTAAAATTTTTTAGTAGTGAATTTATTCTGATCGCTTCTTCATTAACAAGATGGTAATTGTTTGAATGTAATTCTTGTGCTTCCGAATAAAATGTTTTAATCTTACTGCGTTCTTTTACATATTTATTTTATTCAGTCAGGGAAGTCCCGTCCAAACGGGCACAGTACCCGCTACTGTGAGCATGGAGGATCTTTCATGTGTGCCATTGCCAGAAATTAATTTTGGTGAGAAGGCAGAAGGTTTCCAATGAAATGCAAGTCAGGATATCTGCAGGATAAAATGAGTATCAACAGACTTTCGGGATAAAAGTTGTGATGCAGGATGAATATTTTTTGATATTCAATCCATTCTGAAACCCCGAGAGAAGAAATCGTACGGGGTTTTATTATGAAAAAAATCACTCTTCGTCTGTCTGGATTTTTCTTGATTTGTTCGTCCTTATCATCAAACTCTGTCAATATCACCGGACAAATTACAGATCAAAATGGTTTCCCTGTCTCATTTGCAGTTGTGGAACATACACAAAGTGAAAAATGGAGCGTTTCTGATGAGAATGGATTTTTTCATTTATGGGGAGATTTTAAGAATAACGATATACTTTTAATATCAAGAATAGGATATGAACCGGAAAACTTTTCATTGGAAGGACGCACCTCGGTTAAAATTTTGTTAAATAAACATCCTATATCCTTAAAACCAATATTAGTTGAGGGAAAACTCACATCTCCAAATGTTACCAGTTATACATTTGTTCAACAATATGGTGACAAACACTCAATTCATTCTCATATGGATAGAATCCCAGGATTACAAATCCGTTCTTACGGAAGTTTTGCCGGTAACCGGTCATCGAGTTTAAATGGAGGGCCGGGAAATCATATTAAAGTTCTTTTGGATGGTGTCGATCTTACCAGTCCTCAAAATGGCGCCACGGATCTTTCGTTAATTCCATTAGCACTTATTGATCAAATTACCACTGTACCTCTGCCTGGAGTTTTTTTTGGAAGTGGAGCCATAGATGGTATTCTTTCAATCAGTTCTTGGCCGGAGCAGACGTCGGTTTCTCTTTCAAGTGGAAGTTATGGATACCGTGCTGTTGATTTTGGTTTAGAAAAATCTTTTGGATCCTGGGATTACCATTTAGGTATTGGAAAAAATGAGGACATAGGAAATTATCCAGTGAAAATCGGGAATAATATGAAAAACAGGGAAAACAATTTTTACTCGCAAACTTGGGGGAAATTGCAGATAAGGGGTATTGTAAATAAAAGGATTAGTATTTCGACTGTAACTATCATGACTGATCAAAAAAGAGGGGTTGCTGGTTCATTAGATTGGTTAACTCCTGATACAAAAAAAGATGATAAACTTTTTCTTCAATCAATTTCATTAGGATATGCTTTAACAAAAGGATTCATGAATCTCCAGCTTAGTCACCGAGAAAGCGATGAAATATATGATAGCCCGAATGATAATCCAGATTGGTCCATTTATAGTAAACATAACCTATTGACTGATGGAGTAAAGTATATTTTATCTGCACAGATTATTCCATCTATATATTTTCAATCGTTAAGTGAATGGAAAGAAGAATCAATCAAGAGTACGGATGCAGGCATTCATAAGCGTAATACCATTTCCCAGGCAGTACGGCTTGTCTGGTCGCCAATTCGAAATCTTTCGGTGACTCCTGCAATCAGGTTTGATCACGCTAAAGATTTGTACACCCAAACGACTTACGATCTGAAAATTGCACTTGCAGGTTTTAAAGGCAGCGAGTTTAGTACAGAAATTGGAACGAATTATCAGCACCCAAGTTTCAATGACTTGTATTGGAATGGAAACCCAGGGCTGAAACCAGAATTTTCCGATTATAGCAAGGTTAAATGGGAACATACATTTGATGAGGAAAATTTTCTGAGTGTAACTTATATAGATCGTAAAAGCCGGGATTTGATTCAATGGATTCCTGATGAAACCGGCTGGGTATGGCAGCCCTTCAACTTAGCAAAAACAAGGCGTCAAATTGTGACCTTATTTGGAAAAGCACTCTTAAACGAGTTACCTTTTTCTCTTCAAGGGCATTTTACATTAATGAATACTAGGGATGAAGAAGATTGGAAACCGCTTTTATACACACCAGACAGAATCGGGAATGTAGGTTTACATTTTGATGGAAGTGCAATTAGCTGGAGTCTACAAGTGCAATATATGGGAGAAAGAAGGTATACTGTTACAGACTATGATGAAAACTGGAACCCAGTGATCAAGGATCAATTTACGAAGGAATTTACCGCTGTATTTGTAAGTTTGTTGTATAAGCCCCCTCTCTATGATAATCGTTTTGATATTACGTTAATTATCGAAAATCTTTTTGATAAGGATATTCAGACAATACTAGGCTATCCGGAACCTGGGCGAACATTCAAACTGTCACTTGGATATACACAGCCATAAAAAAAAACAACTTAATTCTCAAAATTCCAGAAGATGCTGAAGCTGATTAGCTGACCCAGGGGATAAAAATTCCTGTTGTTACGGATCCAGATGTAATCAGTGTTCAATTCGGGATATATTTCTCTCACTGTAGATTCGTACGCATTCAATACATTTTGGACTTTCCATGTGAGTGTCACTTTAGAAACAACAGCTGAAATTTCAAAATGAGCCACCCAATAATCGGGCAGGGGATAAGATAGATTTTCCTCCTGAAGGGGAATTGCATTCACAAAATCATATCCATGGTTCTTTTCTCTGCTCAGGTTTCCATTCACCCTGAGTTTTATACGGACCATCATATTTCCATTAAAAAACGGCTGGGAACCCCTAAGGGATAGCTGAATTTTTCTCCTGAACCCATCAGTGAGAGAGGTACTTCCAAGTGCGAATGAATCTGTCCACAGCGATTCATACAGCCCTAACATTCCTGCAACTGTCCAGCTTGAATATATTTCCCATGACACGGACAGTTCGCTGGAAAGATAATTTGGATTTGGACCAAGCCCCGAATGAATTACAGAACCAAAATTATTTACCGATTGAAACCGTAATGAGCTGATTTTCTTCCCAATGTTAACGTAAACTCTGCTCCAAGTTTCAAACATTCGGGAAGTGTCCATTAGGGCAATATGAGTTGGTTTTGTATTGTAGGACAATCCGCTGTTTATTTCCCACGATTTCCCGTGAAGTAAAAGACTTGAGTTCAAATACATGGCGTAGGATTTTTCCTTGCTTAGAAACGAACCGCCTAGGCTGGTTGTGAGTCTTTCACCATTAAATCCGCCATAAATTGTTGCCCACTTTAAATCCCTAAATTCCTCCTGCATGATGCTTTGTTTATCAGCAAAAAAACCAACAGTTTTATATTCATCCCAAATCCACCGGAAGTGGAGATGAGTGCGATTTAGATATGTAAAAATGGATGAAAGTTCCACACGCCGTTCCTGATTAAACTGAGAACCGGAAAACTGGAAAGTCTTATTTGTGTCAGTTTTAGAATAGGAAATTCCGGCTACAGTTGTGATATTTTCATGATGTCCATTCATGATTGAATCCGGCAGACCGCTATTCGTAACAAAATGAGCCACGGACGCTTGAACTTTTTCAGCATTAAAACTGGTGATGTAATCTAATCGGTAGGACTGCTGATTTGGTGTTAGAATTCCTTCCGGTTGAACATACTGTCCAAATGTCCCCCCATAGGATCGTTTGAATCCATTCATTTTAAGGAGGCGTGTTCCGTCGCTGAAACCTGCCTGTACATCTAATTGGTTAAACAGATAATCTCCTTTTCGGTAGTCGAAGGAACTGGTAATTTGGGTAGAATCGGGAATAAATTCCATCTTTGGAATTTCTCCGGAGTTGACGGGTTGGAATGATTCTAAATAAGAAGGACCAAGCCGAAGAGGGAAATTTGAAAAGGTGCCATCGAAATACAGTGGGCCTGACATCCAATCATGATTCCAGAATAATTGACCATTGACAGATAATAATCCATTTTGTCCACTCCAGTCAAAGTGGAGGATGTTAGGAGAACTGTCTCCCCGGAGTAATCCAATGATCAGGAATAGAGAGGCAGCCCGCCGAAATGGTTGACTCATGATAGATATTTTACGACTGCGGGGACGCCCACAGCAAAGATAATTCCGTTGGATATCTGATGTATAATTGTAAAACCAATGCCCGACAGATAAATGGCCCAGGTCTGTGGCCAGTCAAATCCAGAACCAATGGGGTAACTGAGTGTGGTTAGTGAATCAAAAATAAATGTAAGTAAAAATCCGGTAAGACCTAAAGTTCCGACCCGAAAAGATGAGAGGTTTTTCTTAAAAAAAACAGGCCTTAGTAAACCGCCGACAAGGCCAACAAATAACATTGAGGTTATTTGCGCTGCCAGCAGTGGGGGAAATATAAGGCCTGATCCCAAAGGATTCATTGCTGAAAAAATAAATTCACTCACGGCTCCTACCAAGATTCCCCATCGTATTCCCAGGGTTAGACCCGACAAAAAAATAACAACGGTTATTAATTCAACATTAGGGACCAGCATGAGTGAATAACCCAATCCCACAGCTAAAGCAGCAAACATGGAGGCCCTGACAAGCTTAGTCAGATTTATTTTTTCAGTCAAAACTTACACCTGAGAACTATTTTGTGATAAAAGAAAAAGTTTGGCTTCCAATTTATTTTTCTGCTTTACCTTTATAAAGGGGTATGTGGAGATGGTTGACCCGGGTAGTCCATTCCCCCTCCTCTACATCTTCTTCGATGGATTTTTTCATCAAATTCATTTGCTTGTCCAGATTGTGAATCAGGTTCAGAAGAAGTGCTTCCGGATTATTTGGTTTTAGGTTATCCCGCCATTCCAACTTCCCCCGATGCGCCAGGATCATATGTTCCAGCTTAAGCTGTAGAGATGCAGGGAATCCCCTGATTTTCCCAACTGCTTCCCGAACCATATCTCTGCTTAGAACAGTGTGCCCCAGAAAATTACCTTCATCGGTGCAATCCGTTTCCAGCCCCGCAGACAACTCCTTTAGTTTACCCACATCGTGAAGCAAAATACCCGCCATCAATACATCCTTATTCACATTGAAAATGGCACCGATTGAAGAACCTATTGTTGCCATGGAGAGAATGCTTTCCAACAAGCCTGACCTGTAACTGTAATGAGACAGAATAGAGGCTGGATGGATCAACAATTCCTTTTTGTTTTCCCGGTATATAAGACCCACCAGCCGCCGCAGGTATCTGTTCTCGATCCCTTTTGCTATCTCCATTAGCTCCTGCCACATTTCCTTGGGATCCCGTTTCGAAGCAGGCATCACCAGGGCAGGATCAAAACCATAGCGGGCATAAGACTGAATTGTTGCCTTATTGATCCGTTTTACTACCAGTTGGAGGCGATCATGAAAGGATTCCACCACACCGGCAGCAGCAACGGGATCACCGCTGGTGAACTTGGGTTGATATTCTTCCACCTTATCCCAGACCTTTGCGCTTATTTGACCGGTGCGGTCCCGCAAAACCAGGTCCAGATACAAATCCCCGCTGCGGGTATGGCGTAAATGTTTTTCGACGCAGAGATAAAATCCCTGTATGGCTGCACCTTCTTTGAATTTTTGAATAGGTGTTATCTGTTTCACCGCAGGAGAATTTTCTCCTATCTTCTAACCCATGTCAACATCTCATTTGCAATAATAAATAATTACTGCTGCATGAAAATTTACAGAATAAATTTAACCAGGATATGTCAGAAAATATCACAATAACAAAAGTCAGTTATTCCAGACAACGGGATAGAAAGGTGCTTCAGTCCTGCCTGAATAATTGGTTTTCGGATCCAAAAGCATTGAATTTAACCGATCCCCGAATGAGTTATCCCTTCCGTTTTAAAAAATGGGTGAAACTTTCCTATTCTGAAGGGGATAAGGATACCTGGGTTCTACGGGTAAATGAGTGGATTGTTGCATACTTGAGCCTGAGATTCATTTCGGAAGAAAACCAGGGGCGTTTATTTCATTTGTTTGTGGATCAGGAATACAGAAAAAGGGGGTACGCCCAAAAACTCATCCATCAAGCTGAATCCCGGGCAAAAGACAGAAACTGCACCCACCTCACTTTAAGAGTTACCCCCGGAAATGAGCCGGCAATGAATCTCTATAACTCTTTTGGGTTTAAGTTACTTCCAAGGAAGGGGAAAGACAATTTAGCCATGGAGAAATCTCTATTGGATTGTTGAACGAATTATATTCCTAAACTTCCGCTTTTCAATTTTTACTTTTTTTTCTCCTTCTGGTTAGGTACAGGACAGTCCTCACATTCAGGTTTTTTTTCTACGTGAAACATCTGTCGTAGAAAATACCACCCGGCATACACCAATGCCAAAAAACCGAGCACAAGAGCAATAACTGTTTGCCATTCCATTAGCTGAAACCCAACAATTGTCCTCCCTGATATACACACAGAGATGCTAAATAAGCTAAAGCGGTCATATAAAATATCATAAAAAATGGCCATTTCCATGTATTGGTCTCATTCCGTACGATGGCAAACGTTGCCATACATTGGGCAGCATACACAAAGAAAACCATCAGGGACAGAGCTACCAGGGGAGAATATAAAAGTTCTCCTGTCTGGGGATCCTTGTCCTCCTGTAAAGCTTCTGTAAGGAGTACGACATCTTTACCTCCGGCTTCTACGTTGTAAATAGTAGCCAGGGTGCTCACCATTACTTCCCGGGCGGCAAAGGAGGTTATCAACCCGATTCCGATTTTCCAATCGAAACCAAGAGGTTTGATAAAAGGTTCTATGGCATGACCGATTTTACCGGCGTAGCTGTGATGAATCGGGTTTCTATTTTCATTGGTTTTTTCAAGCTTAGGAAATGATACCAGGAACCAGAGTACGATGGAAATTGCCATTATAATTTTTCCCGCATTAATTACGAACAGTTTGCTTCGGAGAATGACCTGTCGTATAACGGATCTTGCTAACGGGAGGCGGTAAGGCGGCATTTCCATTATGAAGGATGATTGTCCTTTTTGGTGAATAAAAAAACTGAATATTTTCGCTAAGACCAGTGCAGTGACAGTACCCATCAAATACATTATGACTAGAGTGAGTCCCTGCGCATCGAACAGACCCAGTACTTTTTTATGGGGAATGAAGGCACCAATCATAAGTGCATAAACAGGAAGACGGGCGCTGCAGCTCATCAGCGGCAGAACCAGAATCGTCACTAACCGTTCTTTCCAATTTTCAATAGTTCGGGTTGCCATGATCCCGGGAATAGCGCAGGCATAACCGGTCATCATTGGAAAGACGGACCGCCCGTGGAGACCTACCTTAGTCATGAGGCGATCCAGCATAAAAGCAACCCTGGCCATGTATCCGGAATCTTCTAATAGGGTCATGAATAATACCAGGATCATGATTTGAGGGAGAAATATGAGAATAGCACCCACACCACCAATAATTCCTTCAACGAGTAAATCGCGGAGTATTCCGGCTGGGAGGGTATCCAAAATCCATTCACCAAAGATTGCAAATCCCCGGGTGATCCAGTCCATTGGTACTGTCGCCCAGGCGAAAATGGATTGGAACATAAAAGTAAGCAGTCCAATAAATATAACCGGCCCAAGAAAAGGGTGAGTCAGTATCTTGTCTGCTTTTTCACTGGTGGTAGAACGATCTAAAATTTCTACCTTCGGTTTCCCGGCTTTTTTTAAAACGCTATCCAGCCAGCGATACCGGAGAGTTGCTTCTAGGGTTTGGGGCTGGATCCCCTGGCTTTTTAATTTAGAGATGGAGGTATCCCTTAGTTCCTGCAATTCCTTAACTTGCTTATCATCCAAATTCACACCGGACACCTGGGAGTGAAGATATCCATCCAGTACTGAATCACGGGTGATGATTCTCAAAGCCTGAGCCCAGGAAAACCTGGGGCTATAACCAAATTCCTTTTTGAAAAATTCCGTTAAATGAACTAGGTTTGAACGCACAGGTCCGGTCAGGGCGAATGGCAGGTCAGGTTTTCCATGTACAGGCTCATTTATCACTTGTGCGATAACTTCCTTCAATTCTTCCACACCCCAATTTTTCCGGGCTGACATGTGTAAAACTTCTGCAGTTCCCAATGCCTCACACAATTTTTTCGGAGCCACGGGATTGCCATTTTGTTTTACCAGGTCCATCATGTTTAAAGCGACAATTACCGGGATGTTCAGATCCAACAGTTGAGAAGTAAGGTACAGGTTGCGTTCAAGATTCGATGCATCAACTACGGAGATAAGTACCCGGGGGCGATCAGGTCCGTGCAGCCAGGAAAGAATTTCTTCCGACACAATCCGTTCATCAAAAGATTCGGGAGTCAGGCTGTAGGTGCCGGGTAGATCCAGAACCTGTACCTGGCATTGATCATTTAAAACTGCACGCCCCATTTTCCTTTCTACGGTTATACCGGGATAATTGGACACCTTCTGATTCAACCCCGTAAGGAGGTTAAACAGTGCTGTTTTACCTGAATTTGGATTTCCCATTAAAGCAACCCACTCGCCGGTTTGCTTCTTCATTGCTGATACTGGAGTCATTTCTTAACCAGGATATTTAGGGCATCTCTCATTCGTAATGACAGATAAAAATCCCGTACCTTGATTTCCACAGGCCCGTTCATTGGTGTTTTCTTGATCATTCGAACTGGAGTTCCTGGCAGAAGTCCCATTTCTACCAGCCTTGATTGGGATATCTGTTCATTCAAATAACCTTCGATTGTGGCAATTTCACCTGTTTCCAACGAAGCAATGGTCACTTGTTCGGACATTTTTCATCCAGACAGCGCCCGAACAACTGGTGTACATGCCGGACGATTTCGAAGCCCATTTCTTTTGCAACCTGTTCTTGCAATTCTTCAATCTTTTCATTCATGAATTCTACGATTTTCCTGCAATCCAAACATACTATATGATCATGGTGAGCAATTCCTATTTTATTCTCAAACCGGGACCGTCCATCGCCCAGGTCCAGGCGGCGGACGAGGTTATTTTTTACAAGGATATCAATGGTGCGGTATACAGTTGCGCGGGATACATTGGTCTGACGTTTCCTTAATGAATTATAAATATCCTCCGCATCCCGATGTTCCTTTGTAGCGCAGATCTCATCCCAGACTTCCTGTCTTTGCGGTGTATAGCGCAGGTTTTTCTGGTGGAGGATTTCTCTCAGTTTTTTGGTTTCATTCACGGAGTTTCACTATTGAGATTGAGTCTCAAAGAAGTTAAGCAGGAAAAAATTACACGGAAAGAAGTTTAGGGATTAAAAAGTACTTTTAAATTCTGTGAAGAAAGCGGGGAAAAAGAAATTAATTTACAGCCGAAGTATCAACTTTTTTCAGGTTTGCATATTTTACAATCAGTTTTTTCTTGAGCCCGTCTTTGAAGACTACTCCAACCCGCTGGTTTTCACCTGAACCGCTTAAAGCCATTATTTTTCCTATGCCAAAAATGGCATGTTTTACATAATCGCCTACCATAAAATCATCAAATAAAGTGATACTGCGGGTCACTTTTACCTTGGTTCTCTTTCCTCGTTTGCTGGTAGTAACTTTTCGCATTAATGCTGAGTTGAAAGATATATTTTCCAGGTTTTCCACTGGTATCTCTTGCAGGAAGCGTGATGCAAGGCCTATGGTATAATCCAAGCCCATTTTTCGTCGATGTCTGGAATATAATAAATAGACTTTTTCGATAGCACGGGTTAATCCAACATAAAACAATCGTCTCTCTTCTTCCATTTCTTTACGATCATTAAATGCATTGTAGAAAGGAAGCAGTCCGTCTTCAAGTCCCGTAATAAATATGACGGGGAATTCAAGTCCCTTCGCTGAGTGAAGTGTCATCAGTGTTACACAATTGGTCTCATCATTCCAATTATCTATATCTGTTAGGAGTGAAACTTCCTCAATAAATTCTCTTATTCCGTTTTTTGGGTTTCGTTCTAAAAAAGCATCAATGCTGTTTAATAATTCCAGTATGTTGTTATATCTTTCATTATCTTCAGGCGTATTTAAATTTTTGTAATATTTAAGGATTTTTGTTTCATCCACCAGAGACCGTGCCAGTTCTCCTGCATCAACCTTCTTGAGAAGATCGTTATATTTTTGAATTATACCATGAAATTTAATTAAAGATTCACATTGTTTTCCTCGTACGCCAACCTCAATTCCCTCCGGTAATATTTCAAATAATCCCTTTTTAACTTTTTCAGCGTAAGCTACACATTTATCCACGGTTTTTAACCCGATTCCTCGGGGAGGGAAGTTGATTATTCTACGAAGGGAGACTGTATCTTTCATGTTCACGATAAATTTCAAATACGCCAGGATGTTTTTTACTTCTGCCCGTTCATAAAACCGGATACCGCCAACGATAGTATAGGGAATACCCTGTCTCCGAAAACTATCTTCCAGAGCCCGGGATTGGGCGTTTGTTCGATATAATACTGCAAAGTCCCGAAACGTTCGTTTGTTCAGGTTTATTTCTTTCTCCAGGGCGGAAACAATCGCATCCGCTTCTTCCATTTCATCCACAGTTTCGAACACTGCAATTTTATCACCTGCACAATTAGCCGATACCATTGTTTTCGGTTTTCTGTCTATGTTTTTTTCAACAACAGCTGTAGCTGCGGATAGTATCTGTTGAGTGGAGCGGTAATTTTTTTCCAGGGTGAAAGTGGAACAACCGGAAAATTCCTTTTTAAAGCCTAAAATATTTTTGATATCTGCTCCCCGCCAACTATAAATTGACTGGTCATCGTCGCCTACTACGCAGATCTGGTGATGGTTTTTTGCCAGTTGACTTACAAATAAAAACTGAGGTCGATTTGTATCCTGGTACTCATCGACTAAAATATATTTCCATTTATTTTGGTATTTTTTGAGTATTTCTGGGTTGTGTTTAAATATTTTCAGAGGCAGAATGAGCAAATCATCAAAATCCACTGCATTATTTTCTTTTAAGGCTTCCTGGTAGGCTTGATAGACTTCGCCTACCATATGCTCCATCTTTGTTCGGGCTTTTTTTTGGACATCATCCGGAATCATCATTTTATTTTTAAAATAACTGATTTGTGACCTAGCTTTGTTTGGCATTAACATTTCTTTTGATATATTTAGAGTATTCAGCACAATTTTCATAAGCGCTATCTGATCTTCTACATCATAAATTGCAAAAGTATTGGAATACCCAAGATGGTGAATTTCTGACCGAAGCAAACGGGCACAAATTGAATGAAAAGTACTGATGTCCAATTCCAAATTTTTCTTTTTTAACAGTTTTTGGACCCGGGTTTTCATTTCTTTGGCTGCTTTGTTTGTAAAAGTCACTGCCAAAATATTCTCCGGTTTATAGTTTCCGGTTTCAATCAAGTAAGATATTTTATGGGTTAACACCCGGGTTTTACCGCTCCCTGCACCGGCGAAAATAAGGACAGGCCCATGTATTGCCTCTACAGCAGATTGTTGTACTTTGTTCAGTTTTATTGATGTCATGTTTCTTTTTTTACCCCCGTTTATTTCGATGTTTACGTCTTACTTTCTGGAAAGCCTTTTTCGCCCGGTTATGTTCTTCCCTGGTTTTAGAAAAAGTATGGTACCCATCTCCGCGGGCAACAAAAAAGAGATAATCGTTTTCATCGGGATATAAAGCCGCAAGGATTGAAGCCTTCCCGGGGTTATTGACAGGACCTGGCGGAAGGCCGTCATACAGATACGTGTTATACGGTGAATCTATTTTAAGATCCCTGTTTAGCAGGCGGCGGGGGCTGTCTTTAATGATATATTGGATGGTGGGATCTGCCTGAAGTCTCATCCCGCGTTTTAACCTGTTGTGATACACTCCTGAGATTATTGTTCTTTCTGTGTCATAAATAGCTTCCCCTTCAATTATAGAAGCCAGGGTTACCATTTCTAATTCACTGAATCCCAGGACATCAGCTCTTGACCGCAGGCTGTCCGTAATGTTTTTTTGGTATTCATTTACTATTTGAGTAAGAATATCCTCGGGAGAATCATCCTCGTGAAAAAAATACGTATCGGGGAATAAAAATCCTTCTAATGATTTTGAGGGAATGCCTGTTTTCCTGACAAATGACCTGTTTTTACAGAGAGCCAGTACCCCCTTTTTATTGAGACCTAGTTCACCCTCTAAGGCTTCCGCAATTTTTTCCATTGTCCAGCCCTCAAGAAGGGTAACTTTTTTTAATACGGGTTTTCCTTCGACCAATTGACGGATAATTTGGTAATTATTTTTTGGGTTCAGGAGTGTGAATTTACCGGCGGGGATATTGGTTTCGTGCCCAAGTATTTTCACTGCCATAAGAAATGTTCTTTCATTAGTAAGAATATGCTGTGCTTTCAATTGGCTGCTTATTGTCGAAAGAGAAACTCCTTTTGGAATTTCAATTTGTGTTGTTTCAAAGTGGTTATCCTGTGGCCAGAATACAATTGTTCCCTGGAAAGCAAGAATACTTACAACAATTATCCCTGAGAATACGAGTGCAGGTTTGCCCAAGGGATGGTTAAGAAAAGGAAAAATGCTCATTTTAGCGGGCGGAATTTAAAAATTGATCAAACTAAAGTCAACTAATAGAGTTCAGATAAAATAATTGAAAAAAACTAAAAAAGAGTATTCTATCAATTTGGCTGTTGAAAAATTGTTGGTTCACTTCTTTTTACTACAGTAACTTTTCAGACTTTATGAATAATAAAAAAGAAGGGAAAAATATTCATTTATTTGAGAGTTGGGCATTCTCAAAAACAAATTATATTATAGGTGCAATTGGAGTTGTAACAATAATTTTGGCCTATTTCATTATGGCTTCAGGGACGGTAAATAGTTTTAGAAGTTTGACACTGGCGCCTGTAATGCTTTTTATTGGATATTTAATTATTATTCCGATTGCGTTAATATACAGAGATAAAAAGAAAAAATAATATTTGGGATCGTAGTTCAGTTGGTTAGAACGCCGGCCTGTCAAGCCGGAGGTCGCGAGTTCGAGTCTCGTCGATCCCGCAGATAGAACATACCAAACTTCTCTGACGGAAGCCCTCGTTTTATAACGGGGGCTTTCTA